>Ga0302280_1001333_pt1 | contig 20452 bp, 11 predicted proteins | sample III_Fen_E1_1_FD_198771 | JGI IMG/M metagenome (GOLD analysis project Ga0302280, IMG submission 198771) | Peat permafrost microbial communities from Stordalen Mire near Abisko, Sweden - III_Fen_E1_1 | ecosystem: Environmental > Terrestrial > Soil > Wetlands > Permafrost | place: Sweden: Abisko... | reverse complement strand
TATGTTATTTATTTGGAGAACAAATAAAAACACATGTGCGTTTTGGTGATCTCACATATTCTGGAAATTTATATGTGAATCATAATAAAATTATGACAAATGTAAAATCAGTATATTATCGTTGGGGTACCTTAATTCAATTATTCAATAATAAACTATTTATTTTTGATGGTGGTGACATAAAAGAAATTAAATTTAGTAATGATATCGTTGAATATGTCTGTGGTGATGATAAATTATTTTTGTACACTTCAAATAATTTAATGTGTCATTTCAAAAATACAGATCTTTGGTTATATCTCATGAATAATAATAATTTGTTGTCGACCAATGATATTAAATTGCGCTATCCCGTATACGATTGCACTGACATAGTAAATAAATATGGTAAAATTATTAAAATAATAGAATGTAATGAATATGTGATTTTTAATCCAATATTATTTACAGCTAATGGATATATTTTGAATTTGCAATCACATATTTATAATAAATATGATCCTAATGAGTTTGTAGATGCATTTTACAATAATATTAGATATCATGACAAAGATAAGTGCAAATGTGGTGATGCAAATGATAAAATGAACTTTTTAACAATTGTAAATAAAAATAAAATATCAATTATAAACATGAATAATAAAATTATTCACGATTTTGATTTTAATGAACAACTTATTAAATGTAATGATGAATATATATATCCAAAAATAAATGCATATAATCCAATAAATATATATCATATTTGTGATAATTATAAGTATCTCCACAAAACAACACAAAAACAAATATTTACTTTTTTGTGTGTACTAAAAGAATATCTTGTTATACCAAAACCATTAATATACATTGTTTTGGGATTATTGTTGAATTAATTTGTGCAAAAAAATTGAAAATTTCACAGAATAGTTTATGTATAAATTATATATATCAATAAGATGACATTTACATCAATAAACAATGAATATATATTGGTGGATAACACATTATATAAAAAAAATAATGATGAATATATTTTATTTGCTTCATGTGATCCAAGCAAATTCCGACCAAACAAAATCACAGCCAATTTGGATTGGATGATAAAAATAAATAATAAATCACATATTAAACTCAATGACAAATTTATATTATTTGATAAAATTGTACACTCACGTGATAAAACATTAGATAAGATATATTTATTTTGTCGTTATAACCAATATTGTCTTGTTTGCAAAAAAAATGATAATGATGATACTGCTGTTTTACATAAAACTGGCAATAAAAATAAAAACACATTTATCACAATACCAACAAATATTATATCAATATCAAATTTTGCAACAGATTTTTTGATTCACACAAAATCAAATACTTATTCTGTAAAATATGAAAAGCAAAAATATGTTGTTGAACCACTTTACAAATGCATAAAATGTGTAAAACATGTAGATCCAAAATATAAATGTTCGCGAATTGGATGTTCATCATTCAATGTATCAATAAAATGTGATAAAATTAAATTGCACACAATCAATTCACAAAAATCTAATCAATGTGTTGTTATAAATGTAGATGCGTTATATAATTCAATAATTAATAGTGTTTATTTGGAACAATATAAATCAAAACATATAAATAAATTGTTTAATTGTTCTAAACAAAGCACATATTATTATTGTCTCACATATTCTGGTGATCTTTATTATCGATATAATAATAATAATAACAAAATTGCAACAAATATAAAATCATTTGGAGAGTGTGGTGCAAATTATGACTTTGCTGAATCAAATGATGGCAAATTATTTGTCATCATGGATCACAATATCAGAGAATTTATATTAAGTGATGAAATAGAAAGATATAATTTTAATGATTGCGTATTATCAATATACGCAACAAATAATTTAATATACTTCGTAAACATTAGTTCTTTAATAAATTATACTTATATTACACAATCTAATATAATATCAATTGATGGGCTTAAAATGCACAATGGATATCAAAAAATACAAACTTATGATCGTACTAATATCACAAGTATATATGGTGACATTAAATTAACGTTACAAGCATGTTCGCATTTCATGTTATTCACAAATAATGGATATGTTATTGATTTGCATAATACTGTACATTGCAAATATGATCCAAATAACTTTATTGGAGCATATTTAAAATATACAAACAAAAGTGCAATATATCATAATAAATTAAATGATAATTTTATTGAATTATTAATAATTGTATGCAAAAATAAAATATCAGTGATGAATACATATTGTAATCAAATTTATGATTTTGATATGAATCAACAAATTATTAAATGCAATAATAAATATATATTTCCAAAAATAAATATATATGATCCAGTAAATATATACCATATTTGTGACAATTACAAATATTTATGCAAAACTATGCAAAAACAAATATTTACTTTTTTGTGTGTACTAAAAAAATATGTTAATATGCCAAAACCATTGATATGTATTATTTTGGGATTATTGTTGAATTAATTTATGTAAAAAAAGTTGACAAAACAAACAAATAGATATAAAAATATATATGAAAAACACATTGAGTATATATTATTTTTTAATTATCTTCATAAAAAATCATTTAATACTGCCATATTTGCTCGGAAAATTCTTTATCTTGTTAAAAATAGTATCATACAATATTTCAACATCTATCTCTGCTGGAATTTCTGTACTATCAACATTAGTATAATTAATTGAAGTATTATATTGACTAGCAATTAACATTTTTACATTTTTGCTCAAATTTTGTTGTTTAATGTGAATACTTTCATATGTATCAATGACATCGCGAATCTTAAATTTCATTTCCACATAAAATTCATCAATCTTGGCAAGTGCACTATCCTTCAATTTATTCTTATTTACATTTACATTTACATTATCATATTGTTTTAATATATCAACCAATTCATCAAATTTACCGCTGGAAAGTGGACCATTTAATTCAGTTATCTTACTTTCTATCTCGGTAATTTCTTCAATCTCACTTTTCATAACATCAAACAATCTCTTAATTCCAAGCAAATTTTCTTTATCAAAACTATCCATATTATCTTTGTTTATTCCAACAAATAATCTCTTTTCAGTAACATTTTTGCTCACCTTGGTATATCTTCTTGCCATTTTTAATTAATATATATATATAAATAAATACATGACTCAACAATTAGTTTATATTTCAATTTTTTTCAAAAATCAGTAAGTAAAGTACTAGACAATTTTTTTCAAAAATCAGTAAGTAAAGTACTAGACAATTTTTTTCAAAAATCAGTAAGTAAAGTACTAGACAATTTTTTTATTTGGTTCCTTCATATTATAATTTATTTCAAAGTTAAAACCCAAATTTTTGCTATAATATGGCACACTTATCACTAATTCTGCATTATCAGATAAAAACGAATTAATGATATTTACAAATTTATCACTTATTTTGTATCCATTAATATGACGTTCCCAAATTAACACATTTTTACTTTCCAAAATGCGTGTGTCATTAACATAAAATTGTATGCGAAATGGATTGGTCATTGGATTATCATTATTTTTATATTTTTTTACTTTGAATGATGTATAAAAAGAATTCAAATCATAAATATTTGGGATGGCTATATCATAGTTTACTTTATCATCTTCACTTTCATATTTTATAATTCCGGTTATATGATTATTTACAATTGGTTCACACAATAACATCATTTTTGCAACACAAATAAAATCATTGAAATGATTCTTTGGAATTTTATAATTAGGCAAAGAAACATAATTTAATAATATCTGAAATATCTCTGGATCACATTGAACAAATAAATTTCCATCATAAAAATTATCTTTGTGATTGTTTTTGAATAATTCATTCAAATATGGTATTTTCTCTAAATATTCTTTGTGCACTGTAAATTTCTTGCCACTAACATCAACACCATAATAATCAGTCATAATAATATGGCCTATCAATTTAATCAATATTCAATCTATTATTATTTCAATTTTTTGGATAAAAGGTATATAATGAACCAATTTATTAGGCCTATAAACGCATAAAGAGATATTAATATATAATAAAAATTGATTTATTATATATATATATATGTCCACCATAGATAAGCAAAGTAATTATAAGAACATGACAAATAAAACACTAAAACGCAATAAAAAGAGTAAAAAAGACATAAAAATAGATGGAGGCCAATCACCAGACAACCAAACAAATAGTAAACTTAAAAAAGATAATACGATTACTAATACAAAAGATAGCATGAAAGATATGATAAAGTCTTTTGATTCACAAGCACTACCAATTAACGAATTATTCAAACTGGTTGATTTGTATTTCAAACAAAAAAATGTAATGTATCATCATTTGTATAATTCATTTGACAAATTTATTGATGATGATATCAGAATGCATTTGGAAGAAGGTAACAATGTATTTTTTGAAAAAGTAACAAAAGATAAAGTATATAGATACAAATTTCTTTTTAATAATATTGCATTGAAACCACCAACTCTTGATACAGATGATGAATTAATGTTTCCTTCTCATGCTAGAACCAGAAATATGACTTACTCTGCAAAATTAGTTGCCAACATTACACAAATACAAGAAGTGACTGATATTGCAACAAATATCATAACAACAAAAGTTATTGGTCAACCAGAAAATGAAGTACCGATTGCTACTATTCCAATAATGGTCAGATCAAAATATTGTTCATTGAACATCAAAAAAGAAGAATCATATAATGAATGTGAATTTGATCCTGGAGGATATTTTATTGTTAATGGTGCAGAAAAAGTAGTTATGTCATTAGAAAAAATGGTAGATAATAAACCATTGGTATTCACAAAGAAAGATTCAAATTCATTGATCTACACAGTTCAAGTCAATTCAAAACCACATAATGCTGCAGAAATTACTCAAGTGATTGCAATTAGAATGAAAAAAGATGGTATCATGAATATTAGAGTACCGATCTTAAATGAACTTCCAGTCGTTCTTCTTTTTAGAGCACTTGGTATTGAATCTGACAAAGAAATCATTAATATGATATGTTATGATGAAAATGACACTGACATGATTAATTTGATCAGAATATCTTTGGAAAATTCAAAAGGTGAAAACAGTGATACAAAAATTATGACACAAGAAAGTGCATATGATTATTTAATACAAAAAATAAGAGTTATTAAAAAATACAATGAAACAGATAATATTATTAGAATGCAACAAAAGAGAATGCATTTAGAATCATTATTACTCAATAATTTGATACCTCATATTGATCCTGATGCAACTAAAAAAGCATACTATTTGGGATATATGATCAACAGATTATTACATGTCAGACTTGGAAGAATACCAAAAGATGACAGAGATTCATTTGTAAATAAAAGAATTGACTTGCCTGGAAATTTAATGTTTGAACTCTTCAGACAATACTATAAAAAAATGTTAAATGAATGTAATAAATTTTTCAAAAAGAGAAATACTGATGATAATAATCCAATGAATATTATTAATCAAATTAAACCTAATATTATTGAACAAGGATTAAAAGCTGCGTTGTTAACTGGTGCATGGGGAAAGAAAAAGGGAGTTGCTCAAATGTTACAAAGATTGACCTATTTGCAAACAGTCTCATCTTTGAGAAGAATTAATTCTCCTACAGTAGATGCTTCAACAAATAAATTGACATCTCCCAGACATTTACATGGAACACAAATTCCTTGTATTTGTTTCATTGAAACACCAGAAGGACATAAAGTCGGACTAGTCAAAAATTTATCATTATTAGGTAATGTGACTATTATGTTAAATTCACAAATTTACATATTGAAAGGTATATTGAAGAATAAATTGATGGATTTACATGATGCTTCCATTGAAGAATTCAAAAAATCAACAAAAGTGTTTTTAAATGGAGAATGGTTAGGAATCACACAAAAACCAAGAGATATATATAATCAATTGAAATCCATGAAATTAAATTCTCAAATTGATCCTCATGTCTCGATTGTACATGAAATTAATCCTGATATTGGATCAAAAGAAATCAAAATATATTGTGATGGTGGTAGATTATTTAGACCAGCAATTAGAGTTGAAAATAATGAATACAAACTTACACAAACACATATTGATTTGATCACAATTGATGGTCCAAAAACAGCTACTAATATTACATCTTGGAATGAATTTATGACAAAGAATCCAGGTGTCATTGAATATTTAGATACAGATGAAAATTCAAATTCTATGATTGGAATGTATGAAACTGATATCATTAATATGAAACATAGAGAAACTGAAAGTCGTAAAATGGCTGAGAAAATTGGCAACGATGTTAATGTTGTCAATAGATATGATAACATGATGTTTATCAAATATACTCATTGTGAAATTCATGCATCGTTGTTAATTGGATTAGTTGCATCAACAATTCCATTTTGTAATCACAATCAAGGACCAAGAAATATCTTTCAGTATTCACAAGCTAAACAAGCCATGGGAATATTCACATCAAATTATAGAGATAGATTGGATATATCTTATATCTTATATAATCCGCAAAGACCTTTATTAACAACTAGAGCAATGAAATATACACATGTTGATAGATTGCCATCTGGAGAAAATATTATTGTTGCAATTGCATGTTACACCGGGTACAATATTGAAGATAGTACTATCATGAACCAATCTGCTATTGATCGTGGATTATTTAGATCGACATCATTGAAGAAATATATTACAACTGTTCAGAAGAATCAATCTACATCACAAGATGACATATTTGTTAAACCTGATAAGAATAAAGTTGCGGGTATTAGAAAAGGATCTTATGATAAGTTGAATGAAAAGGGATATGTTCCAGAAGAAACCAAAATTGAAAATGGAGATTTTATCTTAGGTAAAGTATCGCCAATTCAACCTGTCGGAAATAGTAATAAGACTTTTAAAGATAGCAGTGAAGCATATAAATCTGGAGTGCCTGGATGTGTTGATAGAGTATGGTCTGGAATTTATAATCATGAAGGATATGAAATGAGAAAGATGAGAGTTAGAAGTTTGAGAATTCCACATATTGGAGATAAGGTGTGTTGTTATACTGATGATCATGATGTTTTAACTGATATGGGATGGGTTAAAATTAGTGAATTGACATTGGGACATAAAGTTGCTTCTTTGATTGATGGGAAATTAGTGTATATTAATCCAGTTGCATTACAAGAATATGATTTTGAAGGTGAGCTTTATGTTATTGAAACAAATCAAGTTAGCTTGAGAGTTACAAAGAATCACAGAATGTATGTTGGAAATAGAAATAAGAAATATAAAGTAATTGAAGCAGAAAATTTGTTTGGTAAAACTACATATTACAAAAAGAATGCTGATACTTTTGATTCTACATATGCTTATTTAGATTATCCAAATAAAGCAGAAGATTACACACAAATAAAAGAATATAATAATAATGATCTTGTAGTTGATAATCAATTTAAATTTGATGAACACTTGAAAATTAATGAAAAAGGAGAAATTACACATTTCAGAATTTTTGATAAAAATGGAGATATAAAACATGAATTTGATATTGATGCGTGGTTATATCTTTACGGAATATGGCTTGCAGAAGGATCATCAAAACAAAATACAAGTGGTAATTATACAAATATATTAATTGCTGCTCACAAAGATCGAGTCAAAGATAAATTAAACGAAATTGAACCTCGTTTAGGAATAAATATTAAAAAAGGTTATTGGAACAAAGAACAAGATATTAAAAATAATACACCTTTCAATTGTTATACTATAAATAACATTAATATAGGATCATATTTATCACAAAGTTATGTTCCAAATGAAGAAAATAAACATACGGGTCCTTTTAAAAAATTATTTGATTGGGTTTGGCAATTATCACCAAAACAAGCAGAAATATTATTTAATGGAATGATGCTTGGTGATGGTCATATTACAAACAATAAAAAAGGAGAAGTTATATACGAAGGTCCTCGTAGATACGATACATCATCAATTCAATTAAGAGATGATGTTCAAAAATTAGCATTACATTTTGGAAAAGCAGCTAATTATTCATTAAAGTCTCCAGCAGGCACAATTGCAGTAAAAAAATCGGGAATTAAAATAGGAGAACAAATTACACAACAATTTGATGCATGGAGATTAACTATAATTGAAACACAATTTAATCCTATTGTCAATAAATTAGATACCACAAAGAAAATTGGAAAACAAGATTATTATGAAAATTACAAAGGAAAAGTATATTGTTGCACAGTACCAACTAAAGATGGTATTATATATGTGAGAAGAAGAAATAATGACAAAGGAATAAGTGTGTGGTGCGGTAACTCAAAACATGGTTAACATTTTTGGCCAAAGTAAATTATAAAAGATTTGCTAGTCTGTATACACAGGCAACATGATTAAATTCAGGGAACGTCCTTAGAGTTTACAATTCCAAGTTATTGAAGAAATTCAATAATGGCTCCAGGGAAAACTTGGAGGTATGGATATAATTTGTAAAATTGGATAATCCTGAGCGAAGCTTCTTAACCCTTAATGGATTGGGAAAGAAGAACGTGCAACGACTAGATAGTTATGGGCTTGAGAGTTTGCCAAAACTCGATGATAGCTTAAGGTATAGTCTAATCCTATCTGAAAAGATAGCATGTTATTGTAATCATATAATTCTGTATTTCGCGTGAAAATGTGAAGTAGTTATATGGTGAGAACATGAAAGTGATTTTCAGTAAAATGAGAATCCTTTGTATAAATGCAAAAAGGTACTATTGGAATCACACTTTCCACCGCCGACCTCCCCTTCACCCGCAACGGCCTGCAACCAGACTTAATATTAAATGCAAATGCGATCCCATCCAGAATGACAGTCGGCCAACTTTGCGAAGCACTAATAAGTAAAGTATCAGGCCACGAGGGACATGAAACAGATGGAACACCATTCAATGATCCTGATTTAGAGGATATGAAGGATAGATTAGAAAAATTAGGTTATGATAGAACCGGATGTGAATATATGTACAATGGTATGACTGGTAAACAAATGAGAATTAAAATATTCATTTGCCCTACCTATTATCAAAGATTAAAACATTTAGTTTCAGATAAAATTCATTGTCTCACATTGGATCATGAAGTGCTTACATACGATGGCTGGAAACAATTCACACAATTGAATTATTCCGATAAAATTGCCACTCTCAAAAATAATGAACTTGTATATGATAACCCAACAGAACTAATCTATTATCACAATTATCATGGCAAATTGTATAAAATCGAAACTGAACAAATTAACTTGCAAGTTACTGGGAATCATAGAATGTATGTATCACAAGATGATAATGACTTTGAATTAATCAAAGCCGAAGAAATTAATGGATTAGATGTTCATTATAAAAAAAATACTAAATGGAATAAAAATGATTATAATGATATTGGCTTTTTAACATCATTCAATAGTTATGTCAGAATTAATAAAAAATTGCCAAAATGGACTTGGGAATTGAGCGAAAAACAAACTAGAATTATTATTAATGACTTGGTATCAGATCAAGATTACTATTATACTACATCGTCTAAAATGGCCGATGATTTTATGCGCCTCTGCTTGCATGCAGGTTGGTCTGCTAATAAAATACAAGAATATAACCTGTGGAAACTTAATATCAATAAAGATAATCGTGTTTCAGTTAATCGTAATAATGTTATCAAGGAATATTTAACTGATTATAATGGAGCAGTGTTCTGCTTACAAGTCCCTTCTGAAGTGTTCTATGTTAGAAGATGTGGGGTAGGGTCTTGGACGGGTAATTCAAGAGCACGAGGACCACGTACAGCCCTTACACGTCAGGCACCTGAGGGTAGGGCAAGGGATGGAGGACTCCGTTTTGGTGAAATGGAAAGAGATTCTATAATCAGTCACGGAATGGCTCGTTTTTTGAAAGAAAGATTAATGGACACAGCCGATGCTTACACTACACATGTATGTTCGTCATGTGGATTATTTGCACAAAGAATGCAAAGAAAAGATAAAAAATCATATGCAACAACAAATGATATTTACATTTGCCCTGGGTGCAAAAATTATAAAGATAACCCAAAAATTAGAATACCATATGCATTCAAATTGTTAGTTCAAGAAATGATGGCTATGAGTATTGCACCAAGAATTAGAGTTAAGAGTAATGAATTCTCAGAATAATTTTTTTATTTAATGTTTTAAATTATATATTTTAATAAATATATAAATTTTTGAAATGTAATTGATGTTCACAAAAAGATAAAAATATATAAGAATATAGGACTAGGACTATGATTATATATTATACCCACTCTAAAATTCATTTGGAGTTTAAATAAAAAGATATGTATTATTCTTTTTTAAAGATATAATGCAATTCTTTTATATTTATTGAGGTGTAATTGTACTTATTTAAAAGCTAACTACTATTTGACATTCAAAAATTGTATTTTTGAAGGTTATATGACCAAGTACTAACTTTCTCAAATTTGTAAAATTCAAATACTTTATTTCCTGAATAAAACTATATCCAAACTTTAAAAATTCCAACTTGTCCAAATCAACATCATCCAACAATTCATTAAAATCATCATTAAAATACTAAATGAGTAATCACACTTAAATTTACTCTGTTAATATTAACACATTGCTTTTCCAGTTTATTAACATATAATCTTTTAATTTTTTTCAATAAATCATCGCTCATAATCTCACTATCTTCATTGTATAAATTGAAATACTTTTTTTCATAACAATAACTTGATGTCTTTGATGAAATGTATTTGTTTACCAATCTCAAATGTAATATATTATCACAATTCAAAAAGAACATATATAATGCCATAAAACCTTTGGAAATTTCATATAATAAATTAATATATAAATAAAAAGTTCTTATATAAACAAATATTCAATTTTATGCGAATGCTCCATACCAATTAAAATCAACGTGTTTTACTCTCATGTCCTCAACAAATTTGATTTCACGATCATTCACAAAGTCCACATCACCATCATACTTAATATGTTCATAGTAGATTTCATCCTTATCTTTATTACTCATTTTAATGAAATTTACAGTTCTCTTCAATGTATTATTACTGCTGCCCAACATACTTGTGTATAGTGGATCATGTCTAGATCTTGATTTAACGTCTGGCCCATCATATTTACAATCAATTTTCTCAACATATATTTCATTTTGATCTCTGCGCGAAATACAACATTTTAATTTATTTAATTCAACATAAGATTCATTATCTATTTTCTCATACAATTTATCTTTATTAACACATGGTAATCCAATCGAAAATCCTGACATGAAATACTTTCTTAATCTCTCATCATAAATGTCAGAATAACATTCATTATTTACCACATTTATCATATATTGATATGCAATTTGTGCTTTATTTGTCATATGCACTTGTTGACCATCATACACAATACATGATGAGTACATATCAAAATGACTTACAATATCAAGAATATCTCTGCTCACCTTCAATATAATCTGGATTTTATGTTTCAAAATATACCTGTCATCCAAAGTCTCCAAATCAAAATTACCATTATAATTTTCAATTTTAACTTCATCGGATTCATCACATAATTGTTCTGGCTCTTCAACAACTTCTTCACAAATTTGTTCTGAATCGTCCGCAAAATCATAATTTAAAAATGACGTTTTATCAGTTTTAAATGTTTGCATTGGTTTTTCATCATCTATTTCACATATTTGTTCTGGTTCTATTTTATCAATGGAATTTTCTTTTTGTATGTCCAAATCATCATCAATTGGTATAACATCAATACATTTATTTTCCAATACTAATATCTCAAATACATTTGTATTTGACTTGTACATGAGCATATATTCCAATGTTGGATCTTGTTCATTCAAACTTGCCATAATATTATTTACTAAACAATCCAATCTATTTTTCAATGATTCTTGTGATAATCCGTGAAAGAAGAAATCAATGTCATTCACTGGTTGTCCCAATAATAAAGACTTACAAAATCCTCCAGCAATACAAACATTATCATAATCAATATTTCTCAAAAATGCATAATCTTTATCCACAATATTATTAAATTCTTGTGAACTTTTGATCAATAATTTACCACCAAAAGATGATGCAAGGTAAGGCATATTTATTAATTTATAAGGATAGTTATTAAAATTTGCATCATCCAATTCAATCAAATAATTTGCTGAATCATTCATATCTGATAAATCGATCTCTCTGTATTTTGCAATATCAAATAAATCATAAGAAATTTCATAATTATGTTCTTGTTTTGTTAAATTTGAATAATATGCTTCTGGTTCAACTTTTATAAAACTATTTAACTCTATTGATTTATAACATATTGGACAAGCAAAATTATTTCTTTCCAATAATGCATTATATGATTCTTCAGTGATTACATATCTTGGCTTACAATATACCTTTTTATTTACACTATGTGGAGGAATCATATATCCACCAACTTGAGAAGTATTATCCAAAGTTAAATAACAACTAAAATCATAATTATAATTGGTTTGTACATTGATATAATTATATACACCAAGTTTATTTTTCATAAGATCCAACAAACTATCATTGCAAGACATATCAAAATCAGAATTTAAATCATTCTTGCAATATTTCAGTTGATTTTTTGTTAAAACATCATTATTCAAAGATAATACAATCAAATACCACAATGAATATGGTTTTAAATTTGTAATATTTGCCAATCTCATGCAATTATTTAGTATAGTTGGCATGTTATCAAAACTATCTATAACTGGTTTTGGTGGATTACCTTCTTGTAAATAATCTATTTCTTTTAATCCACCACTATTATATCTTCTTCTATTCAACATTATCATTGCCATTTTGCCATATGTTTCTTTGACATTATTTGGAAGATCTGAAATTTGTATTTTAAAATTATCTGTTAAAAACAAATATAATAACAAATCATCATTTGGAGTAACATTATATATTTCGGAATATATTGCTCTTATCCATTGACGTAAACATTGGTTATTGAATTCATTATTTGATATGTTTGTAGGTACACATGGTATTGTAAAAGTACTATTCTTATCTGTTATTTTGATACCTCCATTTTTATATTGTGTTGACTTTAACTTGATAGTTTCATTACATGTTCCACTATATTCATAAATATTAAAACCAGTATTACATTTTATTGGAAAACTAATATTATTTTCTGATGCATCTCTTGCAATACTTTCAATGGGATTTTCCAATAATTGTTTATTTGCATTATCAAACAATTTTTGACGTTTATCTCTATAATCTTGAAAAGTTGTAGATTTATTTGATGTGTGGTTTTCTATCTCGCTTATTATTTTATATTTTATTTCTGAAAAAGATATAATATCAGTTTGAGATAATATTCTACTGAAAAGTTCAATGGTCTTCAATCTCATATCATAATTATATTTATTGACTTTTATAAATTCGAAAATAGTTCTTGTGAGATCATGAATCAATTTATTTAATTTGTTTTCCTCTTGTATACTTTCCGTTAATTCAGAAATATAATTAATGAATTCATTAATATTATTTTTATGAAAAGATGCTGTTTCAAATGGTATGTAATTTTCGGGCAAATCTTGTTTGTATAAACTTGTAAAGTAATTACCTAAACTTGAATTATCTGATGGCAATGAATATTTTTTATTGTATGAAATAAAACTCTTGATGTAATTCATTATATTATTTTCATTGAATATTTTATAAATTTTAGTTCCTGCATTAATATTTTCATTTATGTAATCATTATTATTATCTTCAAGAGTCATTATAAAAAATCTGATATTTTTATCTGCATACTTTTTATAAAATTTTTGTATTTTACTTGTTGGATTGTCAGTGATTTCTCCATCAGTAATAATATAAATGTCCACAATACTTTTTTCTTGTACCCATTCATCTGGTATATTTTTTATAGCAACAGATAAATCTGTACAATCTCTTCTTGCATTCTTTTTAATATTCGCGAATTCATCAGTCATATTTTCAAGTGGCACTGGTTGAATCTCTGGAATAGAAAATTTACTGCACCAAAATAAAGTATATGCAGAATTTATATTTTTATTTGCCATGTGACTTTTGGTGATTATTTCAAGACCATCAAATATTGTCATATTATCATAATTAGATTTTGTTGATCCAGATTTATCCACTAAAATAATTGGACAATTATCATATACAGTACTATCGTGATTTTCAAAAATATTAGTCATTAGTTAATATCTTTTTATTAGTACAATATTATTTATTCTAATTAAAAATCAACTTTTTTATATAAAAAAATTCAAGCTATCATCAAAATTATTGGAATAGTACATGTAATGAAAATTATGAAATATGTCGAAGTTATCATGGATTTTACCATATTCTTTACCAATTTTTTAATAATACGCATTAATATCATCATGAGCATCATCAATATCAAAATAAATATTAAACCCATTAATATTTATTTTATTATATAACTTTACAATACATACTTTTAAAAAATCAATTTTTATTGGTACTTAAATTTATACTTTTTGCCTCCTTTGAACTCATTTGCATGTTTCATCAAAACATCATAAATTTTATGGCATGTTGTAGTCCAACGGCATTTTGTTGGTCTATAAATTATATCATTATCTTTATTACTATTTCTTTTTGCAATCAATTTTATTGCATCTTCAATATATTTTTTAGCATCAACCATTTCATCATTACTTCCAATATTTCCTCCAATTCCAATTTGTATTATTTTCTTGTTATTTAATATATCACTAATTGTTTCGCTAATTGTTTTGCTAATATCATTTTTATTATCTGTGCTGCGAAATAATGATAATTGAATGTTTTTTATCATCACATCGATTTCATCATTGATCTTTTGTAATTCCGCATTGGATTTTTTTGGAATTGGATTTGATTGTGTATTTTCTATTGTATGTGCAACTGGTCCTAATACATTCTCAATGGCATTTGGCATTACATCAGTATTTTCTCTTTTTATTGGATATTCTGATGGTTTTGGCAATATACTCTCTACTGAAGTTGGTGTTACTTTAATATCTTCTTTTGTTATTGGATGATATACATCAACATCTTTCATTTGTTGTCCAATTTTATTTTTAAATTGTATTTTTTGTGGCAATGGTTCCAATTGTGTAGATGTTGTTCCATGAATAATTGGTTTTGATACAACATTATTAATAGCATTTGGAATTGCGTGAATATCTTGTTTTGTTATTGGATGATATATTTTGGTGTCATCTTCAAGTGTTGATTCAATTGGTTCTGGCCAAACTTTCTTTATTTTATTTGGATTGATAATTTCTCTTTTTATTGGGATTTCATTATATACTTTTACATCTTTTATTTGTTGTGGAATAAGTTTATTTTTAAGTTCTACTTTTTGTGGCAATGGTTCCAATTGTGTAGATGTTGTTCCATGAATAATTGGTTTTGATACAACATTATTAATAGCATTTGGAATTGCGTGAATATCTTGTTTTGTTATTGGATGATATATTTTGGTGTCATCTTCAAGTGTTGATTCAATTGGTTCTGGCCAAACTTTCTTTATTTTATTTGGATTGATAATTTCTCTTTTTATTGGGATTTCATTATATACTTTTACATCTTTTATTTGTTGTGGAATAAGTTTATTTTTAAGTTCTACTTTTTGTGGTAATGTTTCTAACTGTGATGTTGTTGTATTATGAAATACTTGTTTGTTTTGAATTATTGGCCCACTATATCTATCAATTAAATCTGTTTCTTGCAATTTGTTCACAGTTTCTATTTTTTTTCCAAGAACACTTATCAAATCATTCATGAAATTTTGCATTTTTGGAGATTCTTCATTTTTAATTGATATTTGTCTGAGTAATCTCAGTACAGTGTTCAATTGTAATTTTAACAAATTACCCAAAAATTTTTGCATTTCCGGAGTAATTTCACCTTTGTATTCAGATTCGACAAAATCAAATAACTCTTTATCTATTTTTAATAGATCATTCAATATAGTTTTTATTTCACCTTTATTATCAATAATCTGTTCGACCAATTTATCCAAATCATATGAGTCCATTTTTTTGAATAATTCTATTATTTCAGACGTTACTTTATAATCACCAAGTTTTTTGTCATATTCAATAAGTGAAAATGCTTGTAATAAAATATCTCTTTTTAATTCTATGCCTTTTTGATTATCATATGTATCTTTAAAATTTACCCAATCAATAGATCCATCTTTATTGTTCATTTGTATATAATATGAATGATATTTTTATATTATGTGCAAATAATTTAATATTTCAATTTATATTTTTTACCTCCTTTGAAGTTACCATGAACATTAGAATTATTCAAATAATCATATATTGTCCAAAAACTACTTTTTTCATTATTTTTTTTATAATTTTTTTTGAACAATTCATTTTGAGTGTTATTTATATTTCTGTTATTTATCAATTTTAAAGTATCTATCATATATTCTTTTGCTGATTGATTATCATTTTTGCCTGTAATATTATTTTTAACATATATGAACATTTTTTGATATTTTCCTTTAATTATATCATCAATATAATTTTCTATTGATATATTGTTTGGTTTTGCCTTAAATATTGTATCTTCAATATCTTTTATTCTTTTATGAATTTGTTCATTCAAGTTTGTTCCCCAATTTATGTACTTATTTTTATCAATATGATTTAATTTTTTTTCATTTGATTTTTTGCTTTCAATGTCAGTTTCAAGTTCTGAATGTTCTGATTTTTGCTTGGTATCTTTCTTTGGACGCAGCAAAAGTTTTGGTGAATTTGTTTCAAATGGTTTAATTGGTGGTTGCAAAATTTTTGTTGGAAATACATCAATTGGTTTATTTTGATATGGTAACATTTTTATTGGAATTTTTTCAGATGGAGAATTTTTTATTGGTACTATTTCAGATGATTTCTTTGAAGGTACCAAAATTTTTGTTGGAAATATTTCTAATGGTTTGTTTTGGGGTGGTAAAATTTTCATTGTATTTTTATCTAATTGTTTATTTTGAGATACTGGTGCACTATATCTATCCATCAAATCTTTTTCTTGTAATTTATTCACTGTTTCTATTTTTTTACCAAGAATATTTATCAAATCATTTGTGAAATGTTGCACTTTTGGTGACTCAATTTCATTTGATGATTTTTGTCTCAATAATCTCAATATGGAGTTCAATTGTAATTTCAATAAGTTTCCCAAAAATTTTTGTACTTCTGGTGTAACATCGTTTTTATATTCCTTATCTATTACATCAAATAGTTGTTTATCAATTCTCAATAATTCATTCAATATAGTTTTCATTTTATCATTCATCATTATTTGATTTACCAATTCATCCAAATCATATGATTGCATTTCTTTGAATAGTTTTGATATATTTGGGATCACTTTATATTCACCAAGTATCTTGCTATATGTTACAATGGATAATGCTTGTAATAATAATGTTCTTTTATCTTCAATATCTTTTTTTGTTTCATATTCCTTTTTAAATTTATTCCAGTTAATAGATCCATCAATGTTGTTCATTGCAATATATATTTACAAATTATATAAAAATTATATAATTATTTTTATATAATCATATATTATAATTATGACAGAACAAATAATTAACTGGGAAGTATTTAAAAATAAATGGTCTGAATCAAAAGATTCTAATGAGAAACGCACAATTTTGCAAACATATTTTTTTGATTATTTAGTAGAACATGGATATAATAATCACATTCAAGGTATAACAGAAGATATTAAAAGTATTATCCAAAAAATGGATATCAATAAATTAAATGAATTGATGCCTCGTATATTTGAAAATAAAAATATTCAACATATTATTGATCAAATGATATCTGCTGATAATGAGTTATTTCAATTTTTAGATTCTCATAAAAATGAAATTCAAATGACTGAAAATATGAAACAACTCATCAAAAATTTAATGAAATTGCAATTTAATGCATTTTTGAGAATGTTAAAAGATGAAGCTGCAAAACCAGAAACATCACATGAAATAGTTCAATTCAATGATAATCTCATCAAATTGATTAATGATAAAATAGAAAAAGTTAATAAGTTACAAGAAACGGATTTGATTTCTAGATATTCTGGTCAAGATGGTGGAAATCTCAATCAAATGTACAAAAGAAAATATCTCAAGTATAAAAATAAATATATGAATGAAAAAAGAAAATATCAATAAATTTGTTTCATGAAAACATATAAATTAAAATCTATATTTAATTTATATTATGCAAAATAACAATACATATAATCATTTACTCACATGGGAAGAAAAAAGTATTATTCTCGGTGTTATCATGTATTTATCCAAACATCACGAAAAAATGATTAATAAAACAATTATCATTCAAGATAAATTTTATAGAACAATCATCAAGAAAATATTTGATGATTTAATGATAAAGAAAAAAAGTAATTCGGTTGATATATTTCAAATAAATATAAAAAATAATGTGCAGAATGGTTTAATAATAAATAATTTAAACAATTTAAATAAAATAAATAATAAAAAAGTTATATTACTCCCATGGTATAATATTGATAATCCCATTGTAATGTATAAATGGAAACCCAATGAAATTGGAGATATTAAAAAATTTAAAGATGATGTTAAAAAATTCACAAAATATGAAAGACAACGATCATATGGTATAAATAGTATTATGAGAACAAAACATAATGTTGATATGTGGGATACGTATTATGAATATAAAATCATTCAAAAGTTATTAATTCCATGCCCATATTACAATGTGTCTGAAATAAATAATATGATCAATAATTATCTGCTTTTACCAAATAATAACCAACCAATCTATATACCAAAATATTATCCAATTTATATTGTAAAAGAAAATATAAATGAATACACACAAAATGATAATAATGATAATAATAGTTTTGTTCCAATACAACCAAATAATAATAACAATAATAATAGTTTCGTTCTAATGCAACCAAATAATAATGACAATAATAGTTTTGTTCCAATACAATCAAATAATAATAATAATGACAATAATAGTTTTGTTCCAGTGCAACCAAATAATAATAATGATGATAATAAATGCGAAAAGATAAAATCAGCAAATGATGGACTAATAAATGTATTGAATAAGAAAATTGATTCTGTATCAAAATTATTAGATCATCGAAATAATAAATGAATTAATTAATTCCCAAAAATAATTTAATTTTTTTTATATATGCTGTAATTCTGTCTTTTTTAAATTCATTTGAATCTGTATCATTAATGGATATATCCACTTCATTCATTGATCCAGAAGCCAATAATTCATATTTATATTTATTTATTAGATCTGCCATTGGTTTATATTGATTTAATTCACTTATTGATTCTATGATTTGTTCATTATCGTAATCTTCTACACGTGTTAAAACAAATGCATATTTTATGTTTAATCCTTCAAATTTATCAAATACATATGTATGATATTTTTTCAAATTTACTACATCAATTTGATGTAGACCTGCGACAATAGTACATGTAAACATAACAAAAATATGATTTGATGGATCTTTATATAAATCAATTTCTTCAAATATATTATTCAAAATGTCTTCATCTGTCAACGATGATTCTCCTTTTCTAGAAGTATCTCCTAAACCTGGAGTATCAATAATTATGAATTCTTTATCACCAAATTGTTCAGTGTATTTTGTAATATCTTTTGTTGCAGAAAATATGGATCCCATTGGTGCATAATAAATTTTATCCTCTTTGGATCTTAAATTACTTATGAGAGTTGATTTGCCAGAACGTGTTGTGCCAATAAGAATAATGATATTTTTATTTTTTATTATACCATTTTTTTCTGATTTATCTTTTTTATCCAATTCTTCTCTTTTTTTATCAATTTCTTTTTGTTTTATTGAATATTTATCATCTTCATCTATCGTGAGATCTTGTAACTTTTTTAATTGATTTCTGTCAGATTTTTCTTTTTCTAATTCAGTATGTATATTATGTCTTTCTTTCAATATTTTTTCCATTTTTTCTTCAGCATCTAGTTTTTGTTTCATTAATTCATCATTTTCTTTTTCAATTTGTTTTCTAATCTCAATTTTTTGTTGTTCTTCTAATCTTTCTTTTTCTAATCTTTCTTTTTCTAATCTTTCTTTTTCTAATCTTTCTTTTTCTAATCTTTCTTTTTCTAATCTTTCTTTTTCTAATCTTTCTTTTTCTAATCTTTCTTTTTCTAATCTTTCTTTTTCTAAT
>Ga0302280_1001332_pt1 | contig 20467 bp, 9 predicted proteins | sample III_Fen_E1_1_FD_198771 | JGI IMG/M metagenome (GOLD analysis project Ga0302280, IMG submission 198771) | Peat permafrost microbial communities from Stordalen Mire near Abisko, Sweden - III_Fen_E1_1 | ecosystem: Environmental > Terrestrial > Soil > Wetlands > Permafrost | place: Sweden: Abisko... | reverse complement strand
AGAAGGGCTAAAAGGTATTTCAACCCGGAAAAACGGGACTATTAGTCCTGTTTTTGATGTCGAGTACATCAGGCGTGATTTCCCAGCCCTGCATCAAGAGGTAAATGGAAAGCCTCTGATATGGCTGGATAATGCGGCAACGACCCATAAACCTCAAAGTGTCATTGATGCGACCTCAAGGTTTTATTCCAAAGATAATTCCAATATTCATCGTGCAGCCCATGCCTTAGCTGCCCGCGCCACCGATCTTTATGAGGGATCAAGGGAAAAGGTCCAGAAATTCATTGGTGCTGCTTCCCCCAATGAAATTATCTTTTTGCGCGGGACAACTGAAGCGATCAATTTGGTCGCTAATAGTTATGGTCTTGCCAATATCGGTGCCGGGGATGAGATCCTTCTGACAACAATGGAGCATCATGCTAATATCGTTCCCTGGCAAATGCTTGCCCAGAAAACCGGAGCTGTCATACGTGTGGCCCCTATTAATGACAGGGGGGAGTTGATCCTTGATCAATTTGCCGCATTATTGAGCTCACGGACAAAGATAGTGGCCGTGACCCATGTGGCTAATGCCCTTGGGACAGTTAATCCAGTGGAACAGATCATTACCCTGTCCCACGCCTACGGGGTGCCTGTGCTTGTCGACGGGGCCCAATCAACGCCGCATATGCCGATCAATGTCCAGGCTTTAAATGCTGATTTCTTTACCATTTCAGCGCACAAGATATTTGGACCGACCGGTATCGGGATCCTTTACGGCAAGGCGGGTTTGCTTGAAGCCATGCCTCCCTGGCAAGGCGGCGGGAGCATGATCAAGGATGTCACCTTTGCCAAGACAATTTATGAAGAGATACCTCAAAAATTTGAAGCAGGCACGCCTGATATTGCCGGAGTGGTTGGTTTAGGTGCTGCCGTTGACTATTTATCTAAAATTGGATTACCTTTCATTGCAGCGTATGAACATCAGTTGCTTGAATATGCTACACCTAAACTTTTGACTATTCCTGGCCTCAGATTGATCGGTACTGCTGCGGCCAAGGCAAGTGTCATGTCTTTTGTTATCGATGGCTTTAGCACGGAAAGTATCGGAAAGCATCTCGACAACAACGGTATAGCAGTACGCTCAGGGCATCACTGCGCGCAGCCTTCTTTGCGGCGTTTTGGCCTTGAAAGCACGGTCAGGCCATCCCTGGCTTTTTATAATACCTTTGCTGAAATTGATACCTTGGTCGATGTTTTAAAACAATTACCGAAGAAATAAGTATGGGGTCAAATATCCCTTTTCATAAGGGATTTTTTATGCTATAATTATCTACTTACACTATAGATTTAATATACTAAAACAAGAAAGTAAAATTATGGGACTTAAATTAAAACCATTAAAAAACAAGGTCATTCAAACGACATCTATTCAGGGAATAGGTGTTGAATTAAGAATAATAAAGCATGGAAAGAATCCAGGATTATTGGATTTGGAGATCTTTGCTCCTAATAAGGAAAAAGTGACCATTCCTGCAATTCAAATTGGAATGAAGCCCAAGGATGTAAACCAGATATTTATTTATGATGGTGTGCTTGCTCTTTTTTATCAAGATAAGAAGGTCTTTTATAAAATACTGACAGTTCCGGAAAAAGATCATGGTCATAAATATCATTTGGAAGTGGTAGCCCTTCAATCCCGCGAAATAATAAATGCGATCGGGGACACTATAAGGCCATCCTATGTGCACAAAAATGGGATTATATATGGTCCTGAATATTTTGAAGTCAAGGATGCAGCGAAGGGGATTCTGTATTTTGAAATAAATCTTCATGAACACCCATCCTTGCCTATTTATGTAGATATGCGAAAAATGGCGAGTTATTTATCAGAATATCCTATAAGGCCGAAGATCCAGTTGGATAATTCTCGCCCTGAATGGCAGAACAAAGATGATGAACAGGTAGCGCAATATTCGGCAGGGTTTCAGAATTCAGAAAGTATGCATATTAGTGGAGTAAAACCGTGGATTGTAAAGGATACTCCGACAGTTAATTTATATGAATTCTTAGAAGTAGGGGCAGATATTTAGTTTTTGGACTCGCCTTGTCGTGTCGCTTTATTTTATTATTTATTTTATAATGTGTTATTAGTCTGACAACATGAAAATGCTGTAAGTCATTACATTTCATTGGTTTATTCCTTATTAAAATGATAATGATAGTAATAATAAAATCGATTCGAGGGCTTGACATTTTCAAAATATAATGTATACTATCATTATCAACTTAGTAATGATTGAATGAAAAGGAAAGAAATGTCTGAAGAGCAAAAGAATATTTCCGAGAAAGACATCGCTAATGTAATTAAAGGTATTAAATTCGGCTCTGTTGAGATCACCATTCATAATAGCAAGGTAGTTCAGGTAGAGCGAAAAGAGAAGATACGTACGATCAATAGTAGCGAATCTGAAAGTGGGAATGGATAGCATGAAAATTTCCGCTAAAACAGAATATGCGTGCAGGGCCTTACTTGAACTTTGTTTGACCTGGCCCAATCCTATCCCGCGTCAAGCGGTGGATATTGCCATCAAACAAAAGATACCAACGCAGTTTTTGACGCATATACTTATTGCTCTAAAAGGTCTTGGATACGTTGCCAGTACGCGTGGTCAGGCAGGAGGGTATTATCTTGTCGTTCATCCTCGTGATATAAAACTGAGTCAGATCATGCGTCAGTTTGGTGGATTAGGGCTTGTACCCGAAGAAAAACAGGCCAAAGAATATAAGGGAGATGCCATGAGCCTTATTTGGTCACAAGTTAATGACGTAGTTTTAAAGTCATTGGATGAGATCAATTTTGAGGACATTGCTCTTCGCAGCCAACAACAAATGCAAACTGTAAGTTTTGAGATCTGATTTTTTAGCATAGTTTTAAAGATGTTCCTTTGATCTACCTTATACAAGATGATCATGGACCTTAATAAGGTAAGTCAAAGGAGAAGAGCATGTACCAACCTAGCCAAGTATTACCGCTTCAATTAAAATCCGCAGCAGGAAGCAGATCAATAGCAATTATCACCTTAATATCGTTTATTTTCTTGACCATTGCAGGACCGTTTAATGCCTTTGCAGATAACGCTTTACTGTTACCTCAACCGGGCAGCATGGTCAATCTAAGTCCTGTATTCACACCGCTGATGATCAAAGGCCTTAAGATCCATAAAGACAATCCTTTTGAATTCGACTTTATAGTCAATCAGGGTCAGGAAAATCTACCTGAAAATCAATTTAAAGAAGAATCTTTGCGGTTGGTCAAATATTTTTTAGCTTCATTAACCATTCCAGAGGACGACCTATGGGTCAACTTGTCCCCGTATGAAAAGAACCGCATTACAACATCTGAGCTGGGTGTCACTGAAATGGGGAAAGACCTTTTATCCCAGGATTATATCCTAAAACAATTGACCTCTTCTCTAATATACCCGGAAGGTGAGACAGGAAAGAAATTTTGGTCAAAGGTCTACGCCTTGGCAGAACAAAGGTTCCATACGACCAATGTCTCGATCAATACCTTTAATAAAGTCTGGATCGTTCCGCAAATGGCCGAAGTGTATGAGAATTCAACCAGTCAAACAGCGTATGTCATTGAATCAAAGCTAAAGGTCATGCTTGAAGAAGATTATTTAGCTCTTCAAAAACATTCAGCACTTTCATCACCCCAGGAAAACGTCTCTAACGATTTACCGCCAACCAATTCTATCGGCAATCAAATCGTCCGTGAGATCGTCATCCCTGAATTGACCAGGGAAGTTAATTACGGCAAGAATTTTGCCAATTTACGCCAGATCACAAATTCGTTGATTTTAGCTGCCTGGTTTAAACGCGCCCTTAAAGCAAGCATTTTAGCAAAGCTCTATGTTGATCAAAAAAAGATCAGCGGTGTTGATTTGCAAGACCGTACAGTTAAAGAAAGAATATACCAGCAATATTTGCGCGCATACAAAAAGGGTGTTTATAACTATATAAAGGAAGAAGCAGATCCAGTCAGCCAGAAAATAGTACCTCGCAAGTATTTTTCTGGCGGGTACAAATTCATACCGGGTAGTATAAAAATTGAGAATGCCCTGGACCCGGCACAAGTGATCGGAGAGGCAAATGACAGGGCTGTCATTGTTCAATTAGATAATGCGATAGCGGCCATAAGCTCCTTAGTGCCCGTTGTTCCACAGAGGACCGTAATTCTGTTCGATGACCAAAAGCAATTATTAGATGCCTTATTTGCCATATTTGGGAATAGACGTGGGAAAGATTTTTTGTTAAATCCGCAAAGAAGGAATAACCCGCAATTTAATGCGGCTGATGTCCAAAGAGAGGTTAACAAGAGATATAAGCCTGATGGCCCCAGCAGATTATCCGCGTTACAGTTAAATGCTTTTAATTCACTTGTAAAGAGACCTGGGGCATTTAATGCAAGAATTACTAAAGAGCAATATGCTGCCTATATTCAAGAGTGGAAGGATAAGGCCATGGCGGCAGACTCTTTAATAGAATTAGCTAAAGTTCAGTTGGAGAAATTTGGTGAAGCGATAGATACGGCTGATAAGCAACACAGGTTTGCCAGGAGATATCAAGAGGAAGTTCAGGGATGGGTAGACCAGAATTTAAAAGATATTTTGAAGGATGTCGTCCCTCAGTTAGATCACCCAAAAGATTTTCAAAGGTATGAACGGAACTTAATATTACCGCCTGTTAAAACACCTATAGGACAAATTGCATTATTTATCCATGTGGCTAATCCTTTAAAAGGAGTACCGCCGCATTTTCATGGGGATAATGAGATCGGTGGTTTTGCCTGGATAGTTCCCTTGAACACCACCTTTATCGAAGAAAAATGGTTAGGTCTTCCAAGCCATCGTGGACAAAAGCTCATAACATTAAATCAAGCTGACGTTATTACACGTAAACCAGGGATCGTCTATAATTTAGCCGATGATGACGGCCCTCATGTGATGCTCAATTCTTCTCCGACTGAATTCGGTGCTTTTTTAGAACTCTACATTCTGCCGCCTAATGGAATAAAAGGCTTTGATATCCCGGTCCCGCAGTTTACTCCTGAGAATCGGGTAAATTCGATCATTCCCCAAGTCGATGCCAATCGGCTCTTGAGATATGATAATTTTGGTGTTGCAGCCCAACAGGGGGAATGGCAAGAAGTATCAAGCAATGATGAGGATGCTGTTAATTATATCTTGCATAACCCTCAAGCTGTTGTCTTCCAGGTTGTCCATGGAGTGAATGTTGTTATTCCGCAAGACAGGTTAAGTCGCGGTTTCTTAAAGAATGCAGCATTGATATTGCGTGACCCTAAGCAGCCCCGTTTGTTCTTTGTTTTTGATGCGGCCATGACATCCCAGGTAAGGTATAAAGTTGCAAGTGTAGAGGAAGTAAAGGACCCGAATAATATTAATCGTATTGCATCTGGGATAATAAGAGAAGGGGAGTATTCGTTCAAGCAACAGGATATAGACGACAGGTTTAATGATAAGCCTCTTAAACTGGTGGTCATTGGCGGTGGGCCTGCAGGTTTGGCAACGGCATTTCAAGGTGTCGATTCTAAATTGGATGGGGTAGCTCTATTTGAAGCGGGGCTGATCGCCCAGGCCTTTAGCAATGTTGCACAGCCATTTGAAGACATGAGGACCCCGCCTCGAAGGTTCTCTTTAGTTCAACTGGGGCCAAATTCAAAAGATAGTCAATATTTGAATTTACAGAACCCGGATAACATTTCTAGTTTTCGGGCTTTAGCTTTGGAGGGCGAAAAAGTGGAGGCAGAAGCATTTGGCGCAAACACCAAGATAGCAAGGCCTAAGGGCTATGATACGGACTTGAGCAATGCCGCGATACCTACGGCAAGGGCTGTGGCGTACCAACATTTTATCACGATCGCCAATGCCATCGTTTCAAAAGGCGGCTTGATCGAGGAAAATGATCCTGTTGTATCAGTTAAAAAACTCAATAGCGGTCTTTTTGAAGTCACTACCCGAAAAGGGATCAAGGTTACCGCAGAAAATGTGGTTTTGGCCACAGGAGCCGGGAGTGAGAAAGTCCAGGATGATCTGCAAAAATTAGCAACTACCAGAAGTATTAATTATGCTGTTTATGGTTCCCAGCAGGATATTGTAAAGAACAATTTCAAAGAGTTGTCTGAATTCAACAATAGAATTCCTATTTTTAAATCACAATTCCTTTACGATCCCCGGATAATAGATTATTTAAAAAAAATTCCCGCTAACAGCACGATCGCTATCGTCGGTGGCGGTCAATCAGCCGGCAATTCCGTGGTTTTCGTCCATAGGATCAGACCGGACATTGTCATCCATTTGTTTGCCAAGGACCCTTTAACAAGGGGCCCTTCCCAAATGCCATCAGGGCTCAGGACCCAACGACAGATGACGGATCTAGTCACGACCCCTCTATTACAACAAGAAGCTTGGAAAAAGGCTGGGCCCGGTGCCTTTGGCGTGCCGATCACCTTGGCTGTGTACGATTATCTGCAAGAGGCAAAAGCAAAAGGCACCTTTGTTGAGCATATAGGCAATTATTTTAATGAAAGAAATTATTCGATCCGTACAAAACATGACGAGGAAGGAAGAACTCTTGCGGTTATCACCAATATGCAAAATTTTAATGAAAGAATTATTATTAACGGTGGATTCATTTCTGCCGTTGGTTATACGCTTGATCGGCCGGCTCGGGACCCATTTTATCAAAATTTGGTCAAAGAAGGTCTGGTTAGTTTAAATCCAAATGGGGAAGTGGCCATATCTCCCGATGGGCTGACCAGCGATCTTAATAAGCATATATTTGTTTCGGGTATTGGACTCGGGACAGAAGGTTCTCCAACCGATGGGACAACACATGGGCCGACAATAAGATCCCGTGAGATCATTGAAGAGATCCTTGGGATATATAAAAAGGTCGAAGAAAGAGACCTTATAGCGAAGGTTGTCAGTGATTTTAAAGTCTTTTCGGGGATCACCGGTGGGGATGAGAAAGCTGCGGCATTTTTAACCCTTGCTGCCAATCAGCCGGGGGAAGATATCCTGTCCATCGAAGGGATATATAAGACTGCCCTTAGATCTAATTCTAATGAACAAGCAGCTAGATATGCAGCGGATATTTCCGGTCAATCAGGTAAAGCTATAAAGGCTGGCTACCATTATGTTACCCCCGGGCTTTCCGATGATGAAATTATCAGCAGGGTTTTTGCGACCGAACAACCGGGGTTCTTGGGTGAGGTAGGAAGGTCAAGAATTTCCACTCTTTTTAACGCCGTAAGGGTCAGGACAATAACGAACGAAGCTACGGAACAACTCTTGTATCCCATCACTCAGATCGGATTAGGGTTGGACCATAGTTTTCATTTATATGATTCATTGATCGATTCAGGCATAAAAGACCCTCTGCTTGCAGCTATTCTGGTCAGGGCAGCGACATCCTACTTGCCACCCCATATTAATGATAGAGGACCTCAAGCAGGTGAAGCCAACAAGGCGATGACGAATCAGGAACTGATAGATGGTTTTGATCATATCAATGATCCGATCTTGTCGCCGGATGTTAAAGACCTCCTTTTGAATTTATCAAATGGAAGCAATACTTTTAATGATCCCGATGCAGTGCCTGAAGATCTGGTGTTTTCGTATTCATCGAATAATAATGGTGGTTATTTCGGGAAACACAGGGATTGGAATGCTCAAGGTTATAAATTAATTTGGACAAATCCAAAAGGTGAACATCAATGGGCAATTCTTGAAGCACAAGAATTGAAAATTTTGATTTTACGTTTATTTCAAGCCGATCCATGGGAAGCCAGCAGATTTATTGCCGGATTATTGGGGATCAAAAGGGCAGAGCAAGCCAGAGCGGCCAGGGAAAGGCTTAAGAAAGATCCTGAGGCTGATTATGTAGATCTTTTATCATCTGTGTTATCTGCGATCAGGAAGGATGTCAGGATCCCGGATGAATTGGGAGCAGGTATCCAGGAACTTTTAGGGATATTTAATGTACGTGCCATGAATGTCCCGCTTAAATTATTTTTTGAATCTGATGGGAAGCAGTTGGCTTATAAAGGAGACAGGGATGAGAATTTCGTGAATTTAGCCTCTTTATTAACTAAGGATAGGACCCTTTTTAATGAATTGTATTTCACGATTGAAAGTGAGGAAGATCAAGCGATGATCGGCATTCGTCAAGAAGTGCCATCAAGGTCATCTCCTGGTGGTATCGACTTGAACACGGCCAATCTGGATCTACAGATCAAACACGATGGTCAGGGTTTCCCTCTGCCTATAGAATTTCAAAATTTATCGGATCTCCATATCAACGGATTAAAACCGGTCATCATTAAGGATGTCCCTATTATAAATTTGTACGAATATTTAGGTGCAAACGCCCCATTGGCAGCTGGGACGCAATTGGCGAGTTTTTAAAGGGTTCCAATTATGTCTATCATTAAAAAAAAATCCAGACTTTTTCGGATCATATGCTGTTTATTGATCTTCTTATTGATCGAAAATAACCTGGAGCAGGTCCAGGCCCAGGGCACGCCCTTTTTACCTTCCCCGCAAAGCAATCTCCTTGAGCTTTCCCCGTCATATTCACTTCCTGTATTGCGCGGGATGCTTGTATATCCCAATAAACCATTTGAATTTGATTTTGTGGTCGATTCGGGAGACGGGCGCACGCTTGATCAGAAAGAATCATCCCTCTTGATCAAGTATTTCCTGACCTTTTTAACAGTTCCCGAAGAGGACCTTTGGGTCAATCTGTCCCCGTATGAATCAGGCCGCATTATCCCTGATGAATTCGCTTTGACCGACGCTGGCAATGCCCTTTTGGAACAAGACAAGGTATTAAAGCAATTGTCCTCCTCCCTGACCTATCCTGAAAGCCGCCTGGGCAAACAATTCTGGGCCAGTGTTTACCAAAAAGCATATGAACGCTTCGGTACCACCGATCTTCCCGTCAACACTTACAATAAGGTCTGGATCGTTCCGGATAAGGCCATTGTCTATGACATGGGCAATTCCGCCGTGATCGGAGACACACATCTGAAGGTAATGTTGGAAGAGGATTATTTAGCCTTAAAGAAACATAGTACCCCGCACCTGGCGGGAAGAACAAACGATTTGCATCAAATAAGCACCAGCATTACCCGCGAGATCATATTGCCGGAATTGGAAAATGAGATCAATGAGGGCAAGAATTTTGCACCTGTCCGCCAGATCTTTCATTCCCTTATATTGGCTGATTGGTTCAAACAGGCTTTAAGACGGAATGTCCTTTCAGAAGTTTATGTCGATAAGAAAAAGATCTCCGGGATTGATGGGGTGGATAAGAATGCTAAAGAAACTATTTATAAGCAGTATCTTCATATCTATAAGGTGGGCGCGTATAACTATATCCGTGTAGATGTGGACCCTATCACCAATCAGACGGTGCCTAGAAAATATTTCTCAGGTGGATGTTTCCTGGGGAACGCTGCAATGTGGGTGAAAACATTACGCGTGTTTGGCGGTTATGATGCGATTAAAGGTCGGTTAGATAAATTTATCTCGGGTCATTCCTTTGGCGAACTTAGAGTTAAGCTTGATCCTATTGGCGTGGACCAAGGAGCGTTTAGTTATTTACAAGATCTGAATCCGGTAACGGCAGGTGATGCGGCACAATTGCGTAAGCCTGGCAGATCAGTTTTAAAGAATTTAATTTTGACAGTGGCTCTTCTGACACCATTTGCCGCAGGAGGTTTTGCCCATGCGGCAACGATCACAAATAATGGTAATGGGACCTTACATGTACAGGTAGATAAGCAGACGGATACTTTTAGCGGGATTCTGCAGCAGGCTAACTATAAGAAGCTTTGGGGACCCAATGGAGCTGTTGCCCGGGTTGGAGATACTGTCAAGGTTCTCAAGGGCCACAAGGTATCAAAGCCCAAATATTTAGTATATATGAATCAGATCTTTGAAATTCCTGCCCCATCAGGATCTAAATCTTCAACCACATCTGTTGCCCCTGAATTTGTGCCTCCAGCAGTTCCAGGGGATGTAAGAAAGCCTGTTGAATCACAGAGAGAGACCTTTGTACCGACAACCAATCTAATATCAGTTGAAAAACCTTTCCGCGTCTTTAATTTGAAAACGGTACCCAGTTTTTTTGAAGGGACTCTTTCTCCTTCGGCCAGTGGTTATGTTCAACTCAAGAACGCCAATCAGCAGGAGTATGGGGCAAATGAAGAGATCGGTGAGCTTCAAGATGTTGAACTCGAGTTTAGGATCAAGGCGCATCAACAACAATTGACAGATGCCCAGGGCCTTTGGGATAAATTGACTGCCGCCAATGCCCAGTTCCCCCGCAGTGTGCCGGGAGAACAAATAGAGGCAGCCAGATTGGAATTAGACAGGATCAAAGGGGAGGTGTCCCAAGACGAGCAAGACCAAAGAAATCACAAGATCATTCTTCCGTATGCGATCAGGGTCAAAAAGATCAATTTTAGAGACGGAATGTTTTATAGCCCTAATGTACACCTTCCTTTGTTTACCTATTTTAGCCGCCAGATGGTGGAAATTGATTCTGAACTGCCCAATGAGGTCAAAGGGTTTAATAATGCTAAACTCTATGTAAACGGCAAAGAAACAAGTGTTACTCCTGAAAATTGGTTTCCCACCTATAATTCGACTAATTTACAGGTCAAGACGATAGTCACCTTGGATACTCCCATTAAAACGGAAGATGAAGGTAAGCCCTTGAATGTCAAACTTGAATTCTTTCTCCCGACTTCCAATCCTCTGTTAAAAAGCATTCAGGGTAAATATAGCCGTGCTGTTTGGACAGACAATGAAATCCCGTTACTGCCGGTGACGGCTCCATTGGATACGGATTATGAGATTCAAGTCAATATTGGAGATCGTGTCCACAAAGGTGAGGTATTGGCCAAGGCAAATACTACAGACCTGACGGATCAATATCAGAGTGTAAAAACCAATCGAGAGAATCTGCAAAAACAAATTTCCCTGGCTGTGGTCAATGTCGACGGTAGAACAATTGTTAATGTAGCAGAGACCGAATTAAATAATTTGAAAAAACAAGAAGCCCAGGCAGAGGCAGAAGAAGGCCGGCTTAAATATCAACTCATTCAAGGAGAGAACATTATTTCTGGTGTCGATGGCCTTGTGGTCAAATCTGCCAATGTTCAAAACACAAGATTTATTAAAACTGGTGTACCTCTTGTTGAGATCAGGACTGAAGAAGTATTTGTGGGCAATACGACCGATACCAATCCTGTTATGGATCTCAAGCCGTACCTTCCTGTTCCCAAAAGTTTTCATATCAAGGAAGGTTCTCCGGTCGTAGTGCAAGCAGGACCGCAAGTCCGTCTGGCAGCTACGGTGGAACATGTGTATCATGGAATTCCCAATGCTTTGACTTCCCGCGATATGGAGAATTTACGGGGGAATGATCTGGTGCAGTTAAGGGTCAATGATCCCTATCATGTGATCGTCAAGAGAATGCCTGTAACGGCCATTTTCCCCAAAGACGATGAGATCAAAAAACTTTTGGCTTCAGGGCTTTTTGCCAAGGCTGATCAGGCCACGGCCTCTGCGGGCGGGGGAGCGCCTCCGCCGGATTGGTTGAATGATTATGCAATGATAGTTGACAGGAGAACGATGTTAGGGATTCTGGGGGCAGTTATCGGTAGCGCAGTTAGCGGCGTACCGCTTTGGGCCCAGCAGCCTTCGTTTAATTTGCCGACGGATTATGTCAAACCCCAAGGGGATTTGGTGGATTTTGTCAGACTTGGGACCTTATTTCTTCATAATGAGATCGCAGCTGGAGATGTTTTTATCGAATATCTGAAGGCCCATGAAAATATTGATCTTTCCAAGAGCAAGGAACTGGATTTGACCGGAGGTTTTTTTGTCCAGAACGGTAAGATCCGTTACGCTGGAGGGCTCGCGGGCTCTTTATTCAATGGTTTAACTCAGTTGGGCTTAAGCTCGGGCTCTGCCTTGGGAGTTGGTCTTCTGCCCACCGTGTTCCAGATGGCCGGGGATTTGATCAAGCACCTGGAGCATGAGCCGGCCAAGAAAAGGGCCCTGGCCATCGCCACGACGGAATTGGCCTTCCATCATTGGGTCCGTCTGCGCGCCCAGGCGCTTCACGACGCTGAAGTGCTGTTGATCAGGATCGGCAATGCCCAGCAAAATGTTTCCAGATTAAATGAATTAATCCGTTTTCTCGAATATGCTAATTCCGCAGAAGCTAATTTGGAAAGAAGTGGTGTCGTCACCACCAATACCGCTTTAAAAATGAGGGACACCCTCAACAGATATAAGATGCAACGCCAGCAGTTTCAAAATGATCTGTTGCGCTTTTACAGTAGGCTTAATCCCTTGCTTTATCATTTGTTTGGAAGATCGATCGCTGATTTCGACAGGCCTGTCATCGCCGATATCCGTTGGCAGGGGAATTTTCCAGGGGTTTCCGATGTAGAAAAGAACCAATGGTCCAAATGGGCAACTAAGGATGGGACTGCCTCCAAGCTCAAGTTACAGGAATTAAATGTGGGCCAAGACAGCATCCTAAACCCATCTAAAAAAGACGGAGTCTGGCAGGATATTGTGCGTATTGAGGAAGACAAAGATCAGCCAGGCGGGGTGAAATTGTCCTCCGACCCTGATCATGTGCGCCTGAAGCCGGATGCACAACTGGGAGTGATCTTAAAAAAAGCGGGCTTTCAAAACATAGAGGAAGCCATCAGTCATCTTAAGCCCCTGAACCCTCAATTGGCGGCGATTCTCGAAGAAGCAAGTCACAAGGCCTCAGCACCTCAGATGTGGGAAGCTTTGTCAGGATTAAGAGTTGCACAAACCTCCATTGATTTAGGCAAGATCGACCTGGATCCGTCACTTTATTTTGGCAATGTATACTTGAGTAATAAGCCTAGCCCTATTTATAATTTAATTCCCAGCAATGAACAATCTACGTCCACCTTTCTCCAGGGCAATAATACGCTTTTTCAATTTTCATTTCCATTGCTCCAACAGGGCAACAAAATAAGAATGCGGATCTTGGGCCTGCAAGGGGCAGAGGCAGAATATGTCATTGCCCAGTCCAAGGCGGACCTTAACAGGGAATTGTCAGAAGAGATCGACACCATCAACATTTTAGCAGGCAGTGATCAAGAGGAAGGGATCATCAAGACCGCAGAAGCCCTTTATTCGAGCGCTGTTGAACGGTTAAGCAATGATCTTAGTCAACCAAATAATTTTGGGCTTGAGGCGTTGGTGTCTGATTATATTTCTGTTTTTGAAACGCTTCAGGAATTAGATAAACGAAAAACAGAATATTTTGAGGCCGAGGCAGGGTTACGGCAAAAAGGGGTTGTGCCCCAAGGCCAAACGCGCGTCAAAGACCGGGCACAAATTTCAGTTAAATATTTGTTGCTCCCGGCGGGGATATTACTAGGGCTTTCAGCTGCAGTTCCTGCGTACAGCCAATATGGGCAGCCACAGGTCAATCCCGGCATTATTGGAAGCCAAAGTTATACCACCACCATCATCAATGGCACCGGCTCCCCAGGAACAAGAGGTTATGAAAGATCCCTTTTAGCCCAGATGCAAGGAGGCGGTCAGGCCTTGCGCAGGGAGGCCGTGGCCGATTTTATCAAGAATTATTCTGATGATATTGATACGATCAAATCAACAGTATTGAGTTCTTCCCAAAAAGACGTGGTTGAAGAGTTGATGAATGCGATGGTCGATAAAAATTATAAAGATTTGGGATTTTTTATCAATGTCATCATAAAGGCCGCGGGACAAGGTAATCAATATCTATCGGAATTAGGGTTCCAGTCGCTCAATCAGGTATTTGAAACCCATCCGGAAGTGTTGAAGAATTTTAGGCTGGATGATTTCAAGCCGGACGGATCTTCTTCACTTTATCCGGGCATTACCAACCAGGAAGCCAACAATGTTTTTCTTTCTTTTCTTTTGAGGTACGGCGTGGGTTCCTTGGGAGGGGAGCGTTTTTTGCTAAGTGATTTTTGGAATGTCGATGAATTAAAAATACTGCCTTCATTTCTGAATGGCAAGGGGCCGGGAACAATAGAGCTTTCCAAGATTTTGACATCTTTGGCTGTGCGTCAAGAAGCTCGTTTTATTTTTTCTGATGCTTTTCATCCCGATGGGTTTGCGCATATGGGATTTACGTCTTTTGATTGGGATGGAAGGGCGTATATTTATAACATTCTTTCCAATCAATATCAAAACGGATTGTTCTTGAACTATTCGCCCAATTGGATTGACATTGAAAATAGTGGTTATTTACGGCCACAATTTTTGAACATGGCTCGGAAGGCTGTGTCCATCCCGCCTGTAAAGGCCCCCGATCTCAGCGAGCCTGTTGTCCTATATCAGCAGACGGGATCATTGAATGCGCCAAGCGGGATATCTTATTTTGAGAATGATCTTACCCATGGTGAAGGGGAAGGGAGTCAGGGAGATTATATTTCAAAATGTACCAGCGTTTCAATCTTAACGGATATTATGAGGTTTGATACAACATGGCGCGGGGCAGCCTTTGAACGGTTGAAGGCACTTGGGCCGCAAGGGAGACTTTCAGCTTTAGAGGCCTATGTTCAGACCAGGGACGGAAAGGATGATGGCCTGCTGCAAACCATAGAACTGGATCAATCATGGCAGAACTGGTTTAAAGCCAATATACCAACGATCATTCAAGGACCAGCCGAAATGAGGGTCGTCAGGGATGCCTTAAAAAAAATGTCCAGTCATGGGCTTGGATGGGCACTGGACTTGTGGGGATCGATTTTGTTCAACAGTGAATTGTACGAATTGTCTAAAGTAAATGACCCTGCATTGCAGCCGCTTCTTGAATCAGAAATGAATCTTTCAGGGATCAGGCTGGCGATAGCTATTCGGGAATTTCGTGGGAGATTTATTCTGTTCAAGTATGCGGGACGTTCTTTGTTGAGTGAGCAGGAAAACTCACAATTAAACAGTCTCAGAGAAGAAATCGGCGGTTATGTCCCATCACTTACTCAAGAAGAGCCCCCATTAGATGGGATAAAACTACCTGCTATGCCAGGAGAAACAGATCCTCTGAAAGCAGAAGAGTTTGTGAAGAGAAACGCTCCAGGGGAAGTATTATCCATGGGGCTGTTGATCGCCGATGAACACATCAAGAAAAATGACCAGAGTATTCCCCCATTCCCTTCTGCTTTCTTTATTCTGGTCAGTGTTGTTTCGCTTTATGTGGGATTCGCGTATAGGAAAGATCTTATGAGGAAGCTCCAATTACGGGAACACAAGCAGGATACGTTATGGAACATTGTTGACCTGGCGAGAATTAATTCCTTGGAACATTTTACAGATATCAGTGTGCATGGGGCGGTCACCACCCAGGAGCTTTATAAAAAACTTGTGGAGACGCGCAACGGGGACGGGATCAAGATTTTTAGAATCCCTGCACCGCATACAAGGCATACAGACGGTAAAGTTCTGGAAGATATGACACGTTGGTGGGAGATCATCAACAGATGGAATGAAGAAAAAGGAATCAGTAATGATCAAATGATCGATAATATGCAGGAAATAGAAGAGTTGAGCCTGAAGATCACCAAAAATTTGCCTTATAAACCTGACCAAATGATCCAGCCCAGCGGGGTCATTCAGCAGAGCCTTTTTTACTTTTTGATGATCACTAATTATACTTTATATCTTTTAGGATCAAGGAAATTCTCCTCTGCGCAAAAACAAAGGTTAGAGAAAATGATTGATAAGATTGTCAAATGTTACGAGAGAAATACCTATTACTCAGAGGCTATTACGTCAAGGGCCAATATCCAAAGGGTGTTCAGCCGGCAATTACCGGCGCATCATCCCCTGGAGCAGAAGACATCCTTGGGTTTCTCCAGATATTCGATCGCCCGATGGCCATTGGCTTTTGAATATCTGCGTGAAAAATCCATTTTTAGGTTATTTGATGATATTCTTCCTCATCTGGCAGATCTTGAAGTTCAGTTAGGCAATTTGGAAAATGGTCAACAGGGTGAGTTGATCAGAAAAAGCAGGATCGCCTTGGATGAGGCCCTTACCAGGGCGGGAACCTACAATATAAATAGGACACGCCAGGCTGAGATAGTGGACAGGGAAGGCAATTATAAACGTGAGGTGAAGTATATTTTTCTTCTTGCCTTCGCTGGCTTGAGCGGAGTTGCACATTACTATAAATTGCCTATGTTGGAGACAGTCTCGGTTGAGATTTCCGTCTTATCAATTCTTTCATTACTCTGGTCTATATGGTATTACTCAAGGCCCAATTTCATATTCTTAGACAGAAGCGGGTATGAAAGAGGTATTGAATTGGTTGAGGGCATACAACAAAAGCTTTTGCCGACTGACGCTGCCCAAATATCGCCGGAAGGCGGGATTGACTTAAATTTTAAGCCGACATTCATTCAAAGACATTCCCAGGCAGATTTTACGAGCACCCAGCAAGCCACTTTTCCTAATATTCCCGATGGTTTTAAGGGATTTAATTTCAATATTGTCCGATTTACTTCTAATTTGACAGTAAATGGTGCTTTTCAGTTAATGCTTATGACCTCATGATCTCACCCCAATAAATAATGCTATTTGCATGTAGAATTTTTAACGGGTACAAAACGAGGTTCGCCGGTGTACCTGATTTGTACCTGAAGACCCTCGTAACTCTCCCATTTTCAAGGGGTTTTTGGGTGCAAGCACCCAAAATCGTTCCCGACCACTCCCTCTCTACCATAATTCTGAATGAGAGGTAGTGGTCGGGAACTACCAATTGAAAATGGGAGAGAGTAGGTATTAGAAAGATGGAATAGGTTATGATGAGAAGTAGAGGTAAGGATTATGGAATAAGGATTATGAGTTGTGGTTATGTTGGGTTGTGGGTTGTATGAGATGAATGAAGGGGAGACGGGATGTAGAGGGTAAGAATGCAGAGGTATGGGATGCAGGCTGTATGGGATGTAGAGGTTTGGAAGGATAGGGTTGTTAGATGAAGGAATTTTGGATGATGGGGTTTTGGATGAAGTGGTTAGGTGAAGGAGTTTGGTAAGAAGGAGTTGTTGAATGAAGAAATTTAGGATAAAGGCGATATGGTGTTGTAGTGATTTGGTTGAATTTAGTTATATGAGTTGAGTTTGTTTGGCAAGAATTTTATTTTGTATAAAAATACAATAATAATTGATATTAGATTAATATTTACTTGACAAAGTTTTAAAGTCTGTTAATATTTTAATTGCCCATATTGCAAGGTTAGATTACAAGATGCATTTTTTGTGTCTTGAAGGTTATATGGGCAAAATAATTTTAAAACTTCGTAAGCTCAATTTCTTTACCCCAAAGAGGTTATTGAACTTACAGGACACGTTCTTGTGTTTTGTAGGTCAATGGGGAAAAGAAATTGTTACCCACCGTTTATTTTCCCCAAGTAATTTGATTGTCATGGTATTAATTCAATGATCCTATGGTGAGAAGCTATGGAACCATTAATTCAATTTAAAACAAAAGTCAGTAGAGTTAATTTTCGTTCAATGGAGAGGCGTTTTTTAGGCATTAATGATTTTGCTGATTACCTTGGTATTCCCAAAGGCACGTTGTATGTTTGGGTATGTCAAAAGAAAATTCCTTACCTTAAGATAGGAAAGCTGGTAAAATTCGATTTACATGAAATCGAGCCCTGGCTTAAAGACAAACGTATTAAGGAAATCCATTGACGTAACATAATAAACGTTATAAACTATATAAAGGTGATAAATGGAAAAAAAGTATTTTGTTAAGGATTTAGAAAAAATGTTGGATGTTAAAAGAGTGAATATTGTTTATTGGGAAAAAACAGGAAAAATCCCAAAGGCAGACCGGACGCCTATGGGTAATTACCGTTATTGGAACAAAGATGATGTTGAGAAAATTAAAAAGCTTCTGAAGCCCTGACCATGGCCGTTTATAATCGTATATATTGCGGTGCCTGCAAAAAAGAACACAATGTCCATAATGACAATTTAAAGGAAATTTCATGCCTACGTTGTGGCAAGATAATACCCATTAAAAATCAAAAGAATTACTTTATTGAATATTACGCAGAGAACAGGCGCAAAAGAGAGAAGATCGGCCCCAGCAAATCATTAGCTGAAACGGTTTTACAAAAGCGTTTGGTTGAGGTCGCGGAGAATAAACATCTTGACGTTAAAAAGAATATAAAGATCAGGTTTGAAGAATTTTCCGAGCAATTTTTGGAGCTTTATTCAAAACCGAATAATAAATCTTGGAGAAAATCGGATCTGCATAATATTAACACGCTTAAGGGTTCCTTTGGCGGTAGGTATCTTTATGAGATCAACCAACAGATGGTTGAGAAATTTAAAGCCGAACGGATGAAAGAAGTTTCTCCGGCAAGGGTCAATCGTAATTTAGCATGTTTGAAATGTATGTTTAATCGCGCCATCGAATGGGGTAAGGCGAAAGAGAATCCTGTCAAAAGAATCAAGATGCTTAAGGAAAACAATAAGCGCCTGCGTTTTCTTGAAAAAGACGAGTGTGAGCGTTTAATCAAAACCTGCGCGCAGCATATCCAGCCTATTGTGATCACGGCATTAAATACGGGTATGCGTAAGGGCGAAATTTTAAGTTTAAAGTGGGAGAATGTTGACTTAAACCGTGATATCATTTATGTGCTTGATACAAAGAATGGGGAGAAAAGAGAGATCCCTATCAACCGTAAACTAAAAGAAATTTTAGCTGGTATTAAGCAAAACCCCAAAGGGCCGTATGTTTTTTGTAAAGATTATAATGGTGCCCCTTATCAAGAAGTAAAAACAGGGTTTGCTAATGCCATGGAAATGTGTAAAATTGAAAATTTCCGTTTCCATGACCTAAGGCATACGTTTGCGTCTCATTTAGTCATGTCAGGGATTGATTTAAATACGGTACGTGAATTGCTTGGGCATAAATCATTGACCATGACGCTAAGATACGCCCATTTATCACCGGAACATAAACGCAAAGCGGTGGAGATTTTAAATTAAATTATGAATACGTTTAAACAGTTTGATAAGAAAATAGAGAATATTCCAACGGCTACTTCTTGGTATTTGGCGGATTTAGGCGAGGCTAAAGGTAAGCAGGAGCTTTTTACTAAACAATCACCCCAAAAATTAAAAGTTTTGAGAGAGCATGCCTTGATTGAAAGTGCCGTTTCCTCGAATAGAATTGAAGGGGTCGTTGTTGATGAAAAGCGTATAGCAACGGTTGTTTTTGGGAAGACGCATCTTAAAGATCGGGATGAAGAAGAGATTCGTTCTTATCGTACCGCGCTTGATTGGATTCACAGTGATGGTGCGGGTATTCCTATTTCTGAAAAGACTATTCTTAAGCTTCATCAAATGAGTCGTGGTGAAATTTGGGATGCTGGAAAATACAAAGAGAAAGAAGTTGATATTATTGAAAAATTACCAGGCGGTGGTGAGAAAATACGTTTTAAGACTGTAAACCCACGACAAACGCCAGATTTTACGGTTGAACTTGTCCAATATTGGCAAGATGCTTTAAAGGAGAAGACCGTTCATCCTTTGATAGCATTAGGAGCTTTCAATCTTGATTTTTTGTGTATTCACCCTTTTAGGGATGGTAATGGCCGTGTTTCAAGATTATTACTTTTGCTTCAATGTTATGTCTTAGGTTATGAGGCTGGCCGTTACATAAGTCTTGAGCGTCTGATTGAGCAAAACAAAGAACGTTATTACGATACATTAGAGCAAAGTTCTCGTGGTTGGCATGAAGGCAAGCATGATCCGTGGCCATATATAAATTATCTTTTGTATATTTTAAAGACAGCTTACAATGAATTTGAAAATCGGGTAGGGGAGATAAAAAGTCCGAGAGGATCAAAGACGGAATTTATTACAGCCGCTATTGACGCTTTTGAAAAAGACTTTACTATGGCTGATGTAGAAAATAAGTGCCCTGGTGTCAGTCGTGATATGATTAGAACTGTTCTTCGTCATCTCCAAGAGTTAAAGAAAGTTGAATGTTTGGGGCGGGGTCCAGGTGCGAAGTGGAAGAAAAGAGGTAATACCCTTAAAAGAGGGTAATAATAGGGGTAATAATGATTTTTCAAAACGTCACAATTTGGATACCAAACGAAATTCAAAAAGACGGTATAAATTTTATAGTTCGTAAATAGTTGTAATATATAATGTTATGATATTGGAGAGGTGGCAGAGTGGCCGAATGCGGCGGTCTTGAAAACCGTTGACTCGCAAGGGTCCGTGAGTTCGAATCTCACCCTCTCCGCCATTTAGAATTAAGTGTCGTAAGTTAATATTTGACACACAGTTATAAATATGTTAATCTTTCAATAAGCCGTT
>Ga0302280_1001330_pt1 | contig 20482 bp, 19 predicted proteins | sample III_Fen_E1_1_FD_198771 | JGI IMG/M metagenome (GOLD analysis project Ga0302280, IMG submission 198771) | Peat permafrost microbial communities from Stordalen Mire near Abisko, Sweden - III_Fen_E1_1 | ecosystem: Environmental > Terrestrial > Soil > Wetlands > Permafrost | place: Sweden: Abisko... | reverse complement strand
AACAACAGATTATTTAAAATTTGTGCATCAATGTGAAAAATGCAATACTATTCATTTGATTAATACTGATTTTGAGGAGTATCCATATATACCAAATATTCCAGATGAACTAACAGAAGAATTTAAAGTGCTTTATGGGTATGCAAATGATAGTATTGACAAATATATATCAGATTTTGATGATAAATATAAAGATAAATATAATTCTTATAAATCTTTTGTGCATAGATTCACATTGATATATTTGGAGGAGTATTACAAATTTTTAAAATTTATGGGAAAAGTTGATATTCATTCAAATATATTGAATTCTTTACATAACACTGCAATAAACGAATTATGGAAAAAGCATGTGGAAAATAAAGAAAATTATGAAAAAGTATGTGAGAAGATTTACGGGTTTTCGGACTTGTTTGGAACTGTGATAGAATATGAACCATATATTTGGATGTCAATAAATGATAGAGTTGAAAATCACAAAAAGATAATTAAGATATATGAGGATGAATACAATAAATTGCCGGAGATGTTGATGAGATTTTGGAAGATAAAGTATTTGAGAGTTGATTATTTTAAGGAGAATAGTGTTAGACAACTTTTTATTCGTTTCACTAAAACAATTACTGTTCCATATCATTTTGATATGACTATTATGGATGTTAAAGAATGTGTGGAAAATAGATTTGGTATATCAGTGTGCAATCAGAAATTTTCATTTAACTCAAAATGTTTATCAGATGATACTAAGACACTGATCGATTATGGTGTTAAGAGTGACAGTACATTATTTAATATGTATCATACTGTTATTTAGCATATTGAATTTTGATATTTATTGATTTTTTTTATAAAAAGATGAAATTTTAATTTATTGAATAGTACTACTTGGATAAGACATATTAAAATGAAATTTTGTACAGAATGTCAATCAGATGTTAAAAATGAAGATAAATCATGTGACAAGTGTTGGTCCACTTTATTATTGAATAAAACAGATAAAATAGTAAAAATAAATATAACTGAATCAAATTATAATGAATTTCAACAATCATGTTCATATTATTTGATGTCTTGCATAACATGCAAAACGTCGTATCACCATTATGCCGGAACATATAATTTTAAATTGGTACATCAATGTGAAAACTGTGATACTATTCATTTAATTAATACTGATTTTGAAAAGTATCCATATATATCAAATATTCCTGATGAATTAAAGAAAGAATTTAAAGTATTTTATGGACATGCAAATGATAATATTCATAGATATATTTTAGATTTGAGTGAAGAGTATAAAAATAAGTATAATTCAAAAGATTCTTTGAAACATAGATTTACGCTGATGTATTTGGATGAATATTACAAATTTTTGAGATTAATGATGGGCAGGGAGATTCATGCAAACATATTGAATTCTTTGCACAAGACTGCAATTAATGATTTATGGGAAGACCACGTGAAAGATACCAAAAATTATGAGATAGTGTGCGAAAAGATTTGTGGGCGTATGATAGATTATGAACCATATGTTTGGATGTCAGTGGAAAATAGAATAATGAATCACAAAAAGATGATTGAAATATATGAAAATGAATATAATAATTTACCAGATGTATTGATGAGATTTTGGAAGATAAATTATTTGAGAGTATCAAAATTTCAGGAGAATAGTTATGGCCAATTTTTTGTAAAATTTCAAAAAACAATGACTATTTGTTATAATCCAGATATGACTATTGAGGATATTCAAGAATGTATAGAAGATAAGACTGGTATATCAAGATGTCAACAAAGATTAATATTTGCTGGGAAACAATTGGAAACTTATAAAAAGTTATCATATTACAATGTTGGTAGAGATAGTTTAATACATATGACATTGAGAATGTCTGGATGTTGATTTATTTATGAAAAAAAAGTTGAAAATTTAATTCATTGAATAGGTATATTTAAAATAAGATATATAAAATGAAATTTTGTATAGAATGTCAATCAGATAATATAAAAAATGGATCATGTCAAAAATGTTGGTCTACATCATTAATGCACAAAACAAAAAATATGATAAAAATGACAATAGATGAATCTAATTATGATGAATTTAGTAATGGATATCAAACTTATACATTACCATGTATGGTATGTGATGTTCCATATTATCATCATTCTATGACATCTAACTTTAAACTTATTTTTCAATGTGATGAATGTAATACGATTCATCATGTGAATACAGATGGTTTTGAAAAGTATCCATATTTGCCAAACATACCAAGTAATTTGAAGAGTGAATTTTGTGAACTTTATGCAATTGCATATGATGATATAGATAAATATTTGAAAGATTTGAGCCAAGAAGAAATAAACAAATATAATTCAGTTAGATCTTTTAAACATAGATATACATTGATGTATTTGGAGGAGTATTATAAATTGTTAAAGTTTGTGGGAAACACTGATGTTCATTCAAACATATTGTATTCTTTGCATAGAACAGGAATAAATAAATTATGGGAAAAACATACTATGTGTACTGAAAATTATAAAAGTGTATGTGAAAAAATATGTGGTCATATGATAGATTATGAACCATATGTTGCAATGTTGTTGAAGGATAGAATGGAGAATCATAAAAAGATATTGGATATTTATGAGAATGAATATGGCATTTTTCCTGAGCACTTAAAAAGATTTTGGCAAATAAATTTATTGAGATTAGCACAATTTGAGGAAGCAAATTTTGGATTCATTTTTATAAAATCATTGAATGGAAACGTTCGTACATCATTTTATCATCCAGATATGACTGTTTATGATTTGAAAGAACATTTGAATGATATTACTGATATAAAAAGTGATCAAATGAGATTAATATATGCTGGAAAAAATATGCAAGATGATAATAAATTATCAGAATATGATGTAAAACCAGATTCAACTATACATTTGGTATTGAGAGTGTCTGGATGTTGATTTATTTACAAAAAAGTTGATATTTTAACTTATTGTTAGCTATTATATTAATGTACTTACTAAAACAGTGAACAATATGAATAATAGAAACAATAGAAGCAATATGAATGCGCAACAATATAAAAAAAAGACATATAATTATAATTATAACAATAACAATTCAAAAATAAGATTAATATCAAATTACATCTATTCTTTTTTGGAGAATGATTTCAATATTGATATTAACAATAGGGCAATTGATAATTACAATGGCAAATTAATGTATCAATTTAACAAATATATAATAAGTGAATATTTAGAACAATTTCATAATAATAAAAGTAAGATATGTGATTTTTTGATTTCAAAATTAAATAAATTCATGAACAATTACAATCATTATGTCGTTGATTGTAATATAGTTCAGACAAAACACATGATAAATTTTTGGAATATAGAAATTCATCTCAGTCAGAGATAACTCATAATTTTTTTATTATAAAATATACACTACTCATACAAATAAACACACATATGGTTCCATATATACAAAATGGATAACTTGTGAATTGATAAATGAGTATTTGTAATAATTCAAAATAGTTATCGATCATTGTAACAAGAGCCAATAATATATATTTCCAACAGAACATAAAAGTGATAAAATACCATGTTACAAGATTATTAACAACATAACATATTTCCATTAAAAATTTAAATAATGGTGTTATATAATCACATTTATGATAATTTAACAGAATCATATGTCCGAGAAGAGCAAATATATGGATGAAATTATTGATTTTTGGTATATAATTATTCATTTGTTTATTTATATATAGGATATGTGTTTCATTCTGTTTTAAAATCAATTTTTCATTATAATATATTATTAATTTCTTGTTAATAATTATAAATATAATGAAAATCGAAGCAATTCATGTGACTATTGCAATATTAGTGCTTTTTGTTTTATGGTGGATGTTCTGTAAACACAGTCAAGAAAATTATTCAAGTGTAGAAGGTCAACATTATTATAATTGGATGGCGTATCTAGAAAATCCAACCAATTATGCCAGATTAAAAGAGTATCCATATAATTACAGACCATATGAACATCCAGCACGTGTTCACAACTATTATGACAATGGAGAATTCAATAATATTTACCCAGATATTACCACAGCAGGATACTAAAAATCTTAAACATAAAATTCAAAAATAAAAATAAAATTCAAAATCTTAAATATAAAATTCAAAAATAAAATACATAAAGAAAAGCTAATAATATTACATTGTAGTCTGAAAATAACATAATAGTTAGTTCAATATACTATGTGTGTTACATTTGTTATTGTTTAAATAAAAAATTAAATAAAAAATTAAAACAATGGCCAAGATATCAAAATATTTTGTGCATTTTTATTTTTTATATCCATATTGAATGAGTCCTTTATAGAGATCATATCTTGTTATATATGAAATGACACCAAATACATCATTAGTACCATGTTTATTTTTATGTGAATCAATTATCAAATAATCTTCATTTGATAATTTAACAATAATAAATGTTTCTATTGATCTAATAATCATCATATAATCACGATCATTCATATCAAATAATTTCATAACTAAAGCATTTTTTGCATATTCAGTGCCAAGTTCATCAACAGTATTTACATTTCCATATTCCATTTTGTTGCAAATATCTGAAAAATCATCAATAATAGTATTTTCATTTAGATATTCACCATCTTTATTTATATTTTTATTATTATTTTTTCTATTTGCAGCCTTTAATACTAATTCACAAATAAAATTTGCATATTCATTATCTCTAGTCTCATACATATTAATTATTTTATCCAAATTTTGAATAACATAATAGCAAAATCCTGTACAAGGAAATTTAATATTTGTGATTTCACTTTGTGTTTTTGTATCAATGGTATTGTTCAATAAATTTACAGTTTCATATGAAGTCATTATATAATCATATTTTAAATAATATGATTATCATTGAGTGCGAATTTCAACTTTTTATGTATTCAATTTGTTTATTATTAATGTTCTAATGTTGTTATCAATACATAATACTATTTCCATGTCGCCTTTATAGTTTTTGCATTGATTCAATATCAAATCTATATTATTGATATTTACTTTTATGGCAACTGATCTTTTTAACATATTTTGAACTTGACCAAAGATTTTATTTAAATTTGAATAATTTTTGATATGAATGATATGTCTGGAGGGTAAATTATAACCTAAAGTAGTTATGACATCTTGATTCGGATTTGCTTTTGTAATATTTGCATATTCATTTTTCATTCTTGGACCTGCTTTTAAAATCACTTTTGTATTCATTTTACTATTGATGTTATTAATTATGCAATCTGTAGATACCAAACATATATCTATTATTCCCAGTCTAATATTTGTATTTTTATATTTGGGCAGAGAATTCCATAATATTACTCCTTGATTGGATAATTCATATTGTAATATATCATCTATTTTTTGTTGAAGATGTTCTGCCAATAAGGGTTTCCAATTTATGACAAGAGAATCCAAATAATTTCTGAGATCTGCAAAATGTAATTTATCTGGTATACTTTTTTGATAATAATTTACAGAGATTTCTTGTGTTACAGTATGTATTAATTCATAATATTTTTCACTTGATATCATTGATAAATTTATTTTACATAATAAAAAATTATGTATAAACAATGCACAAAATATTTTTATATCTTGGCCAATGTTTTTAAACATTAACAAATGTAATATATTTTTTATATATTATTTCCTTCCAATATTATAATATACATTAATCTTTAAGTATCTTCTTTAAACACGTAGAAAATAAATGCAAGTATTATAAAAAAATTAATTTGAGTATAGTGGTGTATAGATATTTTTATATTTATCATGTGAATCATGTGAGACAAAGATTAGTTCTTTGGATTGTTTATCAAAGAAGCTATAATCAAATGGAATGACATGATTATTACTTAACCAATCTGAATTATCATGTGGTACTGGAGTATCTTTATTGATATAATAATTGATTTTTCTATTATGCTCTGGTGGAGTGACTTTATATTCATCTTTATTATTGACATTTAAGTTATCAAATGCACTTGTGATAACATTTATGATTTCAATGGATTTTGAATTATTTGTTTCAGATTCATGCAATCTTTGTTTTTTCAAACCAAAATCAGCATCATACATGGGAATCCAATTGTAATCATGTGAATCTTGAATTCTTTTATTATTAGAATTAATATTATTTTTATTAATATTAATTTTTTTGTGATTCACTTGTTGATAATTGTCAACAATTTTTACATTTGCAACTTTATTTTTGATAAATTTATTTCCTGTGACATGTGTACATATTCTGCACGGCATATTTATTTCATTATCATATCCAAAAGTACGACATATTTTACATTCTAAACACAAACAACAATATATACTGCCAATCATAGTTTTATTTTTATTACATTTATTACACAAAGTTTCTATTTCTGTTTCTTCAATAATATGACACTTGGAACAAACATCATTATCTATTTCTATATCTTCTTTAATATCATTACATTTTTGGCATTTTAGACATTCAGTGCAAAACATTCTATTATTCAATGATTCATTATTTCCACATTTTTCACACAAATACATAATATTATTTTCCATCTTATTACTTATTTTTATTATAATATGGAATCCAATCATTTAAAATTTCAACTTTTTATGATAAATAAATGTTGATTATATAATTTTATAGCAAATATGTATAATTATTGGTGATAGAATTAGCCATATCTATTGACTTTACACCAATTTCAAAACTTTCCATATAATTTTCATCTGGTAAATCTAATAAATCGCACTGCAATTCATTAAATACTATTTTTTCGATTTCATCCATCCATTTGATAAATTTTTTATCGGATTCACTCAGCATGTTATTTTTTTTCTTGATATAATATTTTGAATATTTCATTTTGATCATAACAATAGATAATAAATATAGCATACTATTCAATTTTCAATTTTTTTTGTAAAAAATTAATGTTTGTTTATATGAAATATGAATTAACATCAATTTTTTTTTATTATTTCATTTCACTGATACCTTCAGCAAATTCTTCAGCAGTAATCATACCATCATGATTCTTATCAAAATCTGCAAATTTTGCACTTCTGAGTTTATCAAGTAAATTTTTCATTTCTTCCAATGTATGATCATATCCAACATGAGTTGCATCAAGATGATCAGCAGTTGTTTTTAATTCTGTTACATTTACTCCAATTGTTTTATTGAAATTATCGAATGCATCACCAGTGGATGCCAATGTAGCCAATAATTCTTTTGTGTGGTCATATAATTGTTTTAATTTTTCAACTTGATCTTTCAATGTATCCAATTGTTTTGCATTTTCAGCAGATGTTGCTTGTAACTTATTATTTTCTTCAATGTATGCATTTTTTGTTGCATCTAGATCATTAATTTGTTTTTGTAAATTTTGGATATAATTTTTAAGGTTATTATTTTCAACAGCAATATTATTTTGAATATTTTTCATTGACAACATTGTATTTTTGAGTTCATCATTTTCTTTGATATATAAGATATTTTGATTTTCAAATTTGATTATTTCTGCATTACTTTTTTCTATTAATTCGTTATATTTTTTATTAGCATTATCATATTCTACTTTAAGATCTGATAATTTTTTGACTTGTGTTTCTGAACTTTTGAGTGATACTGAAAGATTTTTATTTTGTTGGATAAATTCATCTTTTGCTTTTTTGAGTTCAATGACATTTCCTTGCAATTCAAAATTTTCTTTGGAGAATTCGTCAATATTTTTTTCCAATTTTTCAATGTCTTTTTTGAGAACACTGAAACTAACAATGGTTTCAATGATGTTAAATCCAGAAGTAGCAATCCATAAGCTTCCTCCTACAATTAAGATTATACCACTTGTACCACCAGTAACAATACCTAGAATGAGTGCTCCAATTGCACCTAATCCTGCGATACTAGAAACTGTTAATTTAATATTTCTGTAAAGATTTGATAAAAAATTCATTTATAATAATAAAATATAAAATTATTATATATGAATTTCAAAAAATGCATTGAGGTAAAGTCATCAGAATTCAATAAAAATTTCAAACAATTTAAAAGAACAATAAAAGATAAAAATATAAAAAATAAAATAAAAGAACATGGTATAAAAATAAAAGAACATATTGATAAGTTCCAATCTTATGATGCCAAGAATCATGATTTTTCATTGGAATTGATTGGTCAAGATGGAAGTATACTATTATCAAGAAATGTTTTTAATGATAATACTTTTAATGAAATTTTTGATAAAATATCCAATGATACTGTCAATTTTGGAGAAAAATCATTCAAGGAAAAGTATCTAAAATATAAAAATAAATATATGGGATTAAAATATTATATTGATAATTGTATTTGATAAATAAAGATATTTATAAATGATATTATTAGTGGACAAGATCATATAACATGTTATTTGCTATATATTTTCTTAACATTGTTACATCGAATTTTTTATATTTTCCCATATACTTTTGAAATAATGTTTTTAGATATACTACAAAAGAATCAGAAATATTAATATGCATCGACATTCCATCATCAATATCAACACTTATATTAATAGATTCACTATATATATTATTCTCAAGAATTATAAGACATTTAACTGTTTCTGTGTGATGAATGCTTGGCATGACAATGATAACATTTGAGCTTTTCACCAATATGAAACGTAAATTTTCATATTTGCTCTGTTGATTGACAATGTAATGAATTAATTCAAATAATATTTTTGTATCTCTAATTTCCAATTCACCATCTAAAGGTTCATCATGTGACATACTGTCTAAATATTTTATCAATATTTCGATAGTACTTTTATGTTTTTGTGGATCAAAATCATTTGATACAACATTTTTAATTTTAGATATTAATGGACATATTTTTATTCCATTGCATGTTCTTCCCATTAACAAATATACTGCTGATATATTATTTTCTTTTATTACATTATATTTTTCATTTAAATCTTGTATATTTATTGTTGATATTACATTTGTATCAATAAATTCAGAATTATCATTATAATAATAATTTCCTTCTATTAACATCATATCATCAGAATTAATTACTTTCTCTTTATTTTTTTGTACAACTTTTTTGGGATATTTTGATATGACAGGAACACTCCAATCTCTAATGTCTCTATTATACATATAATTATTATTTACATATCCTACTCTTGCTGTTAAATCTGCAGATCTTTGTGGAAGAGGATCAACTCTTGTCCAGTTCGCAGACATACTACTTGGAGGTTGGTGTTGTGAACTTGTTGGCATCCAAGAAGCTGTAACAAAAACGTCAGGTGCTAAATTAGGTAATTCCGAATTAGGTGCAGGCTGAGTTGCACTGTTTCCACTGAGTGTTCCAGAAGTTACTAATGGTATAAATGGACTTGTATTTATATTAGATGCAAAAACATTTCTTGATGCCACTACAGGACTTGAAATGATACTTGATGCATGATAATTATATGGGGGGAATCCGATGGTAGTACTATCTAACATAAATTCAACCCCTCTTGAGTTATTTCTGGATGTTAATATTGGACTTGAAATTCTATTTGGAAGTCCGATGGTTGCATCATCTAATATAAAATTGGCTCTTCCTGAATTATTTCTGGATGCTAACATTGGACTTGCAACTCTACTTGACGAATTTGAGTTATTTCTAGATAGTAATACTGGACTACCAGTTATGCTACTATTTGTATCATCGATATCATCTTCCAATAAAGGTAATTCATCTTGTTCAATATTTGCACTTGGTGGAATTTCTGGTTTTTCGGGGGTATTATTGGTAATATCAATACTTCCAAGAATTTTAACATTTTTTGGATTATATATTTTGATTAATTCTTCTGGTGATATATCTTGAACATTCAAATAGTAATCATATTTGGATACCCCTAATTTTTGTAATATTTCAGACATTTATATACATTTTAATATAGAACCTAGTCTCTAAATATATAAATTTTCATCTTTTTTGTATTTATTGAGTAAATGCCAATTCATATTTACTTGATTTGCTTCCATAACATCTTGATGATTTTGTTGGGAAATATTGTGCTGTTTCTTTAGGTTTGAATTTGATTGGATATAGATCTATATAATAAGATCCAAATGGAGCAAAATGTTCTTTATTTTTATTAAATATACTTGCTAAAGCTATTATAAATATTATTGCGATAATTATTGGTATCATATAATTATTATATATTTAAAAAATTTTGACTGGAATTTGTTTGAAAAAATTGAAATATTAAATGTATATCATCTTTTTGTATAATTCATTGATAATAAAATGAATAATCCATGTCAAAATTGTTATAAATGTGAATCTATGCCAGATTATGAATTTTGCATGTCTTGTACATTTTGTATAAAATGCAATGAACTGAAAGATTTGGAAAATATATGTTGTGATTCATGTATGAATAAATTTTGTAATTATTGTTATGAATGTGAACCTATTATAAATTGTAAATATTGTGTGTTGTGTACATTTTGTAAAATATGTAATAGTGCAAAAAATGTGAAGAGTGAATATTGTTTTGGATGCACAAATAATATGACATGTACATTTTGTAAAAAAAAAGATATAACCATAAAAAATAAAAAATGTGATACATGTTATAAATCAATATTAAAACAAAATGAGGTTTATGCAGCAAAACAAAAAATATTGAATGATGAATATGATAATATTGCCAAAAAGTATATTGATTATATAAAAGATGAGAAGACAATTGAATCATACAAATATCAAAAATTGATGGGTTTTTGTTGTACAACATATAATCCGATATTAGCACATATTATAAAAAAAGAATATGCAATAATTTTTGATAAATACAAATTTTTACATTGGTATGGTAAACTAGGAGTAATAACGCAAAATCCATTTGAATTCGATTGTAATATTTACAGGTTGAGTCATGGACATGAATTAAAGTGTATATATGATGAGACTAGTGGTAATCCATTTACAAATGAAAGATTTAATATTGTATTCCAGATGATGTATTTTTTTGTTTCAAATTATGAAAAGGATATGATAAAAATATTTTTGATGGCAATGAATAGATTAAAAAATGATAAATGTGTTATGATACCAAAAATGATAATTAAAGAAATTATTTTTGCAGCGTCATATTACATATCACCATTGGAAGAAGATCATCATTATTTTTCAAGGAAATATCCAAAAATATATGATGAAATAATGAAGATTACTAATTTTAAATTGCCACTAAAAAATAATTATAATTTAAATACAACTAGTACTCAACTGTGGAATAAATTGTTTATTGAATGATTTTTATTGAAAAATTATCTTGTACTCACTGATACTTGTATTCTTTGAAAATAATTGATTTTTTTTAATAAAAAAATTGAAATTTCAACATATTGCATTTGGTATTAACAATAATGATATTAATAACAAATATGTCAAGTGAAGATAGTATAGAAACAAATGATAGTTGTGAATCATGTGAAGATGACGTTGATAATTCAATTGATGAAGTTGATGACTTTGATGATTCAATTGAAGAATTAAGAAATACAACAGATACAGAAAAAAAATGCAAAAAATGTTTGATACAATATCCAATGGAAACGAAGGAGTATTGCCTTGGATGTTCAATGTGTAAAAATTCAGAATGTAAAAAAATAAAACAAGTTTTTGAAAATGATTATTGTGATGAATGTAAATTGTGTGATACATGTAATATTAAAAAACCAAAACCATATATTAAAAATACATGTAAAGATTGTATATTTGCAAAACAAAGAAAAGAATATAGTGAATCAAGACATGAAAATTTTAAACAAACCAGAAGAATAAATATTGATGGAACAAATTTTAATGAAAGACCAAATCACAATCCATTTGATGAATTACTGTTCAATGGACAATCTAATAGACATACACACAATAATTTTGATGACGTGCCATTCAACAGACAACAAAATAAACATTCACATAATAATTTTGAAAATCCATTGAGTAAATTTTCAAATCAAAATAAACATGATAATTTCAATTTTCAAAATTACGTTCCGCCATTTGTTGAAGTTTTTGAAAATTCTGCACAAAATGTCATGAATAATATAATTTTGAATCCAGAAATAGATGAGGAAACAAAACAAGAGTATATCATGGATTCTCTCAATCCATTATCAAATGTAAGTTTAAGATATATTTTTAATACAGCATGTTTTAGTAAAATTGGAGAAGAACTCATAAAATTGTTTAGAATGAATTTTGTTGTTGATAGAATTTTTGTGATAACATCAATTAAAAAAATAATAGAAACAAACAATATTACAACATTTGATACTGTCATTGGAGAAAAATATCCAAATGCAAAGCAACTTTTCAATGCAATGTTGGAATATTTAAATGGTTTCCAAGTGTCCACTCCTGAAATTGAAAATATAAATGATGAGAATGTAATTGATTTAATGAATGCACTTAATCCAAATTTTAATACAGAAATCAATGATGTTATCAATCATGAATATAGTTATATTATCAAAAAAGTGGAAGAATTGTCAAAAATAGAAAATATACAAGAAAGAATAAAATTATTTTCTGCAATGATACATGAAATAAAAGATTTAAAAAATGTATTCAAACAAGATTCTGAACATTATGATGAATATGTGAACTGTCTTGAAATAATAATAAGTATTATCTAAATTTTTTTATAAAGACACAATTCAAGTATTTCATTTCATTCGAAGAGTATTTTTATAAATAAATATTATTCTTTTTCATATATTTCCTTGTATGCATTTTTTTCAAAATCCAATTCTTCAGATTCTTCATTGCAATTCATATAACCATATTGTATTTTGGACAATTCATCATTTACATATTCTTTATATCCTTCTGAATCTTCATCTGTATCGAAAAAATTATCAGAATATTCATTCTCATAACCATCCATTTCAATGCTATCCGAATCAAATTCTTCCAATTTATGTTTTTTATCGGTGTTGAACAATGGTAACACATTATCATTAAAATGTTTAAGATCCAAATTCGTCCTTAATGATTTTATTCTTTCAGTATCATGCACCAAATCAACAAATGGTTCTTTTTTTCTTTGAATTATTGATCTTCTGGTATTATTTTGTGTATTATTTTCAGAATCATCAATTGATTCTAGAATACAATCCGCAAATGTTTTATATGTTTGTGCATCATCATTAATTTCTTTCTTATTTTTATTATCTTTGGCTTCTTTGTTTTGTTGTGCCTTTTTTGTTGCCTTTTCTTTATTTTTTTGTTGTCTTCTAAATTTACTCATTTTTATATGTGTTTTAACCTGAATTAACATAAGTGCATCAAGCGCTTAAAATTTCAACTTTTTTTATCAAACAATATACTTGAGGAATGTCTTGTGAAATATATGATGATATATGATACAAGTAAATTTTTAATAATAATATAAATTATAACTTGGTAATATTATATGTCAATCAATAATTCAAACATTATTTATGAGAAAATAGATATATATAATGTCATAGATCATTATAAAAAAAAGAATGATATATCATTCGATGAATATAACTTGGCACAAATCAATGATGATGTGATTGATTATATTTTATATGGTGGATATAAGATATCGAAAAATTACAAGAAAATCACAAAAAAATTGGAAAGATCGAAATCATCATCAGGAATCAAATGGAATACATTAAAACAAAATGGTGTAATGTTTCCACCAAAATATATAAAACATGATGTTCCATTAATATATGATGGAAATGAAATTGTACTTGATGAATTGGCCGAAGAATATGCAACAATTTATGCAAAATACATTGATACTGAATATATAACAAGTAAAGTATTCAAGAAGAATTTTTGGCATGATTGGAAGAAAATTTTAGGCAACAAGAGTATAATTCAAGATTTTGATAAATGTGATTTTAGTAAAATATATGATTATTTGGTTATGCAAAAAGAGATCAAGAATAATATGACAAAAGAAGAAAAAGAGGCATTGAAACTGGTAAGAGATGATCAAGAATCTGTATTCAAAGTTGCATTTGTTGATGGTGAGGCACAACCAGTGGGTAATTATAGATTAGAACCTCCCGGAATATTTATTGGACGTGGTTGTCATCCAAAATTAGGATCTATTAAAAAAAGAGTAATGCCAGAAGATATTATTATCAATATTGGTAAAGGTGAAGAAGTACCAATTTTGCCAGAAGAATTAAAAGATCACAAGTGGAAAAAGATTATTCATGACAGAACATTGGAGTGGTTGGCATCATGGATAGACAATGTTACAAACAAAAGAAAATATGTTTGGTTAGGTTCACATTCAAAGTTTAAGGCGGATAGTGATATTAAGAAATTTGATTTGGCAAGAAAATTGAAGAAGAAAATTGGCCAAATTAGAACAATAATGTATGATAATTTAAAGGATCCAGACATGAAGACAAAACAAGCAGCAACTGCAATATATTTAATTGATAATTTTGCATTGAGAGTAGGAAATGAAAAGGGAGATGATTCTGCTGATACAGTGGGAGTGACAAGTTTGAGAGTAGAACATATTATATTTCATGATGATAAAAAGTCAATCACTTTAGATTTTTTGGGTAAAGATTCTGTGAGATATAAACAAACACATCAAGTTGATGATCAAGTATATGAAAATTTAAAGGAATTCACAAAAAATAAGAGTAAAAATGATGATTTATTAGACATTGATTCCAGTTATATAAATAAATATTTGCAAAGTTTTATGACAGATTTGACTGCAAAAGTATACAGAACATTCAATGCATCAAATGTATTTCAAAAAGAGTTAAATAAGATTCACTCAAGGATAGATCCAGATAATCTAGATGTAAATTTTATACTTAATTTATTCAATAAGGCAAATTTAACAGTTGCACAATTATGTAATCATCAGAAAAAAGTATCAAAATCATTTGATGATCAACTTGACAAAATAACTGATATGGTCAAACAAAATAGAAACAAGATAAATAAAATCAAGAGAAAAGAGAGTAAATCAAAGACTGACAACGAGAAAATTAAGAAATTAAAAGATAAGATAAATGAATTGAAAGCAAAGAAAGAGATGAAGATTGATTTAAAGTCTATTTCTTTGGAGACAAGTAAGGCAAATTACATTGATCCAAGAATTGTTGTTGCATTTTCAAAGAAATTTGATATTCCGATGGATAAATTATATTCAAAGACTTTATTGGAAAAATTCAAATGGGCATTCGATGTTGATGCTGATTGGAAGTTTTAAAAATTCATAACATTTGTTGCAAAATTTATGAATGTTAGTATGAAGAAGAATATGTAAAATGCATATACCATTAATTCAATCATATTTGGTTGTTTTGCATTAAATTCATATGATTCATTGAATATTTTTTTTAGAACAGTAAATTTTTTTAATTTTATGCTATTTTCTTTCTCATAAATTTTGCCACTTGTCTTATTATTAAGTGTTTTTATTTTTTTATTATATGTCAATACATGCGATTTTATGTTTTGGTCATTTTCATAATCTTTAATGAGATTATGTGAACAAGTAATAATAAATATTTTCTTATTTGTTAACTTTTTAATTTTTTCTATGTTTAGATCTACAGAATCAATCATTGAGTTATATACTATATCTATTTTATCACAAAGATTGATTTGATTGTTGATATCAAGTATATATGGTTTTCTACAATTAACAAATAATTTCATATTTAATTCAGATAATACCAAAACAAATGATGTGAAATTAATGATTAACTTTCCATTGAATGCTTGTTGAGACAAATCCAATAATACGTCATATTCATCAAAGTTAAATTTGAATTTTTCTTTGATTTCATCAATATATCTTGTTTTATTTGTTTCCCAAACTTCATTTATGATTGTCTTTTCAAAACCATTCAAACCATTATTTACATGCATATTAATTAAATGTGTTAAAGAAGCTGTTTTGTATTTATCCTTCAAATATTCAGAATATTTATCTTTAATATTATCATTTTTCATAAATGTTATTTTATTGTCTATCCTACATTTCACTGGTACATTGTTAAAATCAATGTCATCTAAATTTTGTTCGCATAGTTTGATTTCTGTGGTATCCAAATATTTGTTTAACATTACTGTTAATTTTCTATATCTGATTTTTTTTGATATTGGTGAACCCTTCTCAAAATAAATGCTGGAAAACTTATCAATGAAATTCATATGTTTATCAAATGAATTATTTTGTCTTGGTAACCATTTTGCTAATGTTGATATATCTTTATTATTTGCATAATTTAATTCATCTTGTCTTAAAGTTTTGGTGAGAATATTGTAAATATAACATTCAAAGTCAGGTGAGACATTTATTTCTTCTGATACTAACAAAAAGAAAAAATAATCTTTGTAATAACCCCATTCAGGTACTGTATCCAATAATCTTTTAACAGTTTGTGGATAATATCTATATAGTTTACAAATCATTTTATAAAACATAAATACTTTTTGAGGTCCTTTCTTCTTATTGAAATGTTTCAATACATTATTTTTTAATATATAACTATAATTGTCCTCATAACACTCTTTAATATAACCTTTGAATATGTTTTGTTTCTTATGACATTGTTTGATAAAATCTTCCATATATATGATATTTGTATGATAAGAAACAAGCATATTGTATTGTTTTTTTATCAACTTTTTTTAAATAAATAAATGGTTTTTTTTCACGCACAAATTTGGTGAAAGAACATATGTTGTGAAACATTGATGTAATATTTATTGAATATAAATATGATATTCTTTTGTACATTTTTAATCATTTTTTATTACATTTACAATTTTAGTGAATAACATAACAAAATATTGTCTGTCTGTCTGTCTTTGTTTGTGCAACTTTTTTTATTCTTTTGTAAAATTTGTTAATTACTCATACAATTTTAGTGATATTATAGAACATATGTAATATATGATAAAATCAATTTTAAATTGAATTTGGATTCTTTTGTATAATTTGTTTTTGTTTACATTCACAATTTATTTCCAATGCAGAATTTAGAAGAAATATTTTTTATTTGTTCTTTTGTGTAATTTTTCTTATACAAATTTTGTGAATCTATTGGATAATTTTGAGTACTTTTGTATAATTTTTTTTAATGAATAGATTCATTTTTATAAAACACACACACAATTTAATTCCTGTAGGAACTTATGTAATAATACATTTGTTTATTCTTTTGTGTATAGTTTGTTTCACAATGAATTTATTTTTTGATATATATATATATACCCAAAAATATCATGTACAATTTTTTTCTTCAACGTAAAATTTTATGTAATAACACATTTATTTACTCTTTTGTACATTTATTTTTGTAATATACATATATGTTCACATGCAATTAAAGTGAATTTAGTATTGCTCACGTGAGCTCACTTGAGTGATCAAATTATTATATTTTTTGCATATGAATTTATTGTTATATAACCTTCTTTTCTATTCATTTTTAATATCAATTTTTTTGCAATGTATATATTGTTGTATTTGTTAAGAATAGCAACTTATAGAACATTTGTTAAAAGATTTTTATTAAATTATTTGGGATACTACAAATTCATATAAATAAATTAAAAATAATGGTTTCATGTACAATTTGAGTGATTATCATTTATCTTATCCATAGATAATATTATATTTAACCAATATACATATGTAATTCTTTTGTACATAACATTATTTTTTTTATATTATCACACATAATTTGAGTGAACTTTGTAAATACCAATATATTGGTTTACCAGACATGATATAACATTGATTCTTTTATGTATTTTTTGAATTATATAATATATTTTTTAACTTTTACAATTAAAGTAAATTCATTGCTACTTTACTAGAATTAGTAGTTAATATTTTCTCATTATTCTTTTGTAAATTTATTTATTGCATAATTTGAGTGTGTGTTATTGAAATAATAATTTTGCAAAATTGTTCAATATCAGGCTATTTTTCATTAATTATTTATTCTTTTATGCATTTTATTTTATTGATTACGATAAACTAACATATACAATTTTGGTGAATTCATAGGATTAAATTGTCCTAGGGTATTAACGTATTAATCATTAATTATTCTTTTGTATATTTATTGTTTATCATAATTATTTGTTTTTGGCATATGCAATTTTAGTGAATTACTGGACCAATTGGTTCCACGGGTAATACTGGTATGTATATCATTTATTCTTTTGCATATTATTTTAAAACACATATATAATTTTGGTGATTTAGATAGATGTTTAATTCCAGGATTTAATACCATTACAAAGTATATCATAATTATTTTTTTGACATATGCAATTTTAGTGAATTACTGGACCAACTGGGTTCCACCGGTTATACTGGTATGTATATCATTTATTCTTTTGCATATTTTTTTTTTTTTTTTTTTTTAACATATATAATTTTAGTGAATTTACGTGTACCACAGCGGTAGTTCGGTATACTATACATTTATCATTAATTCTTTTATATATTATTTAACATGTACAATTTTGGTGAATTGTGATACTGATATATCGATTACAAAATACAAGCTATGTATATTATTGTTCTTTTGCACATATACAATTTTAGTGATTTACGGGATACGTGGGATATACCGGACATATACTGGATATGCATATTATTAATCCTTTTGTATATTTTTGATATATAACATAATTTGTCTTGAAATGAAATGACACGTGCAAATTAAGTGAATTCTGGGTCCTGATGTTCGACTAGAAAAGTATATTTATTCTTTTGCACATATAACAATGAATCTAACACAAGTTATGTGAACTCTAGCGCTTGCCGCCCCGATATAATTATATATTAATTTATCATTATCCTTTTGTGTATATTTCTTTTATATTAAGAAGTACTTTTACATTCATTTTAAATATCAATTTTTTTGACATATTATTTATAAAAAAATTAAGAGATATTCATATTATTTCTTTTGAACAATCAAACATAAAATAATTATTTTTTTCACACACAATTTGAGTGAAATGCGAAAAAAGTATTTATTGCTTTTGTGTGTATATTATTAATGAAATATTTTATGTTTTTTTCATGCACAATTTTAGTGAATTGCTGGACCACGCAGGACCGGTAGGACCGACAGGAATGTCTATTTATTCTTTTGTGCATATTAGAAATAATATATTTTATATTAATTTTTGTTTATCATATACAATTTAAGTGAATGCATGTCCAAATCTAATGGCCGGCGAATTTCCGCAAATTTATTACTTATTATTCTTTTGTATATTTTTTAGTGTTCATCATGCACAATTTCGGTGAATTACTGCTACTGGGTGTAGCGGCGTGGCGACGCACGTGTATTTATTTTTTTGTGCATATATTTATAATATATATTAATTATTTTGTCAATCATGTACAATTTAGGTGATTTGGCTGTATGGACTGTAAATTTCTGTAATTACTTTGATTCTTTTGTACATACAAGATAATAATTATATTTTGTTTTTCATGTGCAATTTAAGTGAACATAGATATATATCTTTATCTAGATTATAATCAATTATATTTATTAGATTTCTTTTGCACATATATTTAAAATATAATATCATGTGCAATTTAGGTGAATTGATGTAGTTTTTGATTCTTTTGTGCATAGATGTGATATATTATTATTTTATTTTACCATGTGCAATTTAAGTGAATTAATGTGATATTGTATCACAATTAGTTAATATTAATTATGCTATTATATTTCTTTTGCACATATATTTAAAATAAAACGTCATATACAATTTAAGTGAATATTGATATCGCGATATAAATTATATACGTTATATAATTTTAGTTGTCCTATTGTATACATACATTTTTATTATAAAAAGTATCATTCTATTCATTTTTAATATCAATTTTTTTTATTAAAAAGTTGAAAAATAATGAACATATTACCATCATTATAATACAAAATAAACATTATGTTAAATTTTCAAAGAATAATTACAAATGTATTAAAAGAATCATATGAGGAGTTATGTCCAAATGTACATGTGAATCCAGATGTGCTTCATGTAAAGTATTTTGGCAAGAAGAATATTGATTATGCTTTTTATGGTTTAAGCAAACTGGGCAATTTACTTGAGAATTTTTCCAATTTATTAATGCAAAAAATGAGAGAAAAGAAAGATTTGTTTGAAATAACATGTGATAATAATTTTATGAATTTCAATGTGAAAGATAATGTATTGCATGAAGTTATTAAAAATATAATGGCTTTTGATTTGTTTGGTTTCAATGATAATAAAAAAAAAATT
>Ga0302280_1001329_pt1 | contig 20490 bp, 37 predicted proteins | sample III_Fen_E1_1_FD_198771 | JGI IMG/M metagenome (GOLD analysis project Ga0302280, IMG submission 198771) | Peat permafrost microbial communities from Stordalen Mire near Abisko, Sweden - III_Fen_E1_1 | ecosystem: Environmental > Terrestrial > Soil > Wetlands > Permafrost | place: Sweden: Abisko... | reverse complement strand
TACCTGTGCTTCACTTGCCTGAATATCAGGGTTGCCCGCGCTGTTTATTTGCTCTGTTTTCTCAATAACCTCACCGGTTTCCATATCAACAGATTGGTTATTTAACAAACGGTTAAGCTTTTCCGTCTGGGTATTGCCACCAATTATTTTAAGCGTTGGTTTCTCTTGTTCCGGCAGTTCGACATCAGAATAAGTACCGGCAAAAAACTCTGGGAAAGCTTGTCGTAATGCTTGAGCCTCAGCGACTTTCTTAATCATGGTTTCAGGTTTTTCCTTCCACAAACTTTGATTTAATCCATATTCTTTCATGGTGACATAAACATATGAATAACCTAATTGACCTTTAAGATATACTTTACAGTAAGCACTGATTAACTCGCCTCTATCTGCTAAACCAAAAGAATGAATAATGTCACTATTCATTACTTTGAACTCATCTTTTGAATAAACAGCTTCTACTTGATGACGCAAGTACATTGGATGTCTGGACGCTGCAATTCTATAGCCGTCACGTCCTATAAATATTTGTGCTGCTGCTTTAGAACTATATTTAACAACCCATATTTCCCTCATAAACGGATTAAGCTGTGTGGCTTTCCCCAATTGAATTAAAAATGAAAACTCAAGGTCTGTGAGTGGAGCACTCGGCGAAACCATCCGCCGAATCTCTTCAAGTTTTTTATCATCATTCCACATGTCAATAACTGCGGGCTTAAATTGTATGATTGCGCTCATGTTAGTTCACTCCTTTCATCAAGAAGGTTCGGCTTCCACGTTTATTTGCCTTCCACGTAACAATGGGTCGTCCTGATTGGTCTGTGAGGCACTCAGCATCCTTCATAAATTGCATGATGTTAAATTTATACTTCTCTTCTATCTCACTAAGTTGTTTGATTTTAATCTTTGTTTCCGCAAGCGTTGTTAATTGTTCCGCGACCTCTGGTGCAATTGTTTTTATTTTATCGGGATCATGCTTTGGGTACATAAGGCGTAAATCAATTTGATTTACAGGTTCTGGCGGTGTGCGGGTTTGAACACAGTGCCAGAACTTTTTAGCCGCATCGATAATTGTTGCCTCAAGCTCAAAATTTCGTGTGTATTTGAATTCGCGGTAATCATTACCACCAATTAATACTGCAATGCAGGCAAAGTCCGCATCAAGCACCGAGCAATAATGCGCAACCTGTACCAGATATTGCATGGGGATTGTATCTGAGCCATCTTCGCCCCATTCGTGAGCCATAAAGCCCGCAGAGCTTTTAACTTCAAGAACTGCGTTTAATGAAGGAATAAAGCCGTCAACATTACCTCGCATAAAATCATGAAATGGATGAATAATGGTATCAGGTTGTTCAATAACGACATTATTGCGCTTTGCAAATTCATCGCGAATAACCTGCTCCAGTTTATTACCCCAATATTGGAATGGTGTTAACTCATCGTCTAATAGAGATTCACCAATCTTCTCAAGGTATAATTGATATGGGGTTTTGTAACTGGATAAACCAAGAATGACAGGCATATCGCTTCCACCGATGCCAAGCTTACGTTCTGTACGTTGTTGTTCTGTAATCATAATTATCCTCTATATTTAAATTTATCATCTATATTTAAAAAAAAGTCCCTGTTCATAACTATTCCTTAGTGGCCATTCATTGGCATTGACTTATAATGACATATGCAATATCATTTGTCAATACTTATTACTTTAATTTGAGACTTTATGAAGTTAAGCGAAGTTATGATTTATTATGATTACAATATGTCGGCGATTGCCAGAGCACTTGATGTAAGCCGACAATATGTATCATTATGGAAAAAGAACGATAAAATACCTTTCTCCAAGCAATGTGAATTGCAGGTAATTACTGCTGGAAAATTAATGGCGAGCAAACATGATTGAAGGGAAAAAATCAGATATACAGATTACATATACGCAGGAACAAATGGATATAGCCCTCTTAAAGAACACCAATGAAGGATTACTCAGATGCTTATCAGAAATTAAAACAGAGGCCAAAAGCAGTTCAAAATGGATAATAGCTTTACTGATTGGATTGTATGCAATTAATCTTGATTGGATTAATGGAATTATAGCGCTTGTCGCATTCCTCTATGCGCTTTTTTAAAAGGATGTTTAATGCTTAATAAAACAACTAAATCAAAAGCACTGGAATGCGGATCAAAATCACTTTACTTTATTCAACAGCTTAAATCCATTATCCAGGAAGAGGAAGGTTTTAATCAAGCTCAGGCGGCTTATGGATTGATGTTGATTGACGCTTATTTAAAGGGACAGTTTTTAACAGAAGTAGAGGAGTTTAAAGGATAATGACATCAGCAAGCCAATGAAGATGAAAACGGATAAATTTATTTATGTGGGATGTATTCCCGTAGAGGCGCACCACGAGCACCCGAGCGACCAATCACCCTGTATAAAAGAAATTTGCCCGCACTGTAAACGTGATATGTGGGTCAGTGAAAAGAAACGAAAAATTAGAGCAACATGCCCGCGAAAAGTGAAGGTTTATTGCTTGGAATGTTTGATATTTGGAGCCTTGAATCAAGGCATGGAACCAACGTTATTTGATATAGGTAAAGTCGTATGAATGATGGTCTTTTCGCATGGTATAAATCCATGAAAAAATTAATTAAAGATGCTGGTGAAGATGACAAAGATGATGTAGTACAGGAAACCGTAGAAGGGTGGCTAATATCCATAGAGACAATAGAGCAGGGTTGCCCAGACATTAAAGAAAGGTATGAACGAATTAAGGCTATACAAGATTCATTTACACCGGAACAAATCGATTTTATTTGCTATGAAATTGGTGATTGGTATCTCGCTTGGAAGGAAAGAATCATTGTTGATTTAGACCAAGGAACGCACCGTTTAGGCTATGCGAAAGAGCAATTAAAATCGATGATTTGTGGGGATTAAATGAGTAAATATTTATGCCTATGCGGCACAACTTACAAGCGAAAAAAGGACGCAGAAAGGCACACTGCGTTATTTAAAGATGCTGACGAGATGACAAGAAATTACCACGTCATGATTAAATAGAGATCGCTAATTAAGTGAGGGAACATGACTGAGCCAGTTTATTATTGTGTAGGCCGCAAAGCGAAAACTAAGTTAGAAAAATACATGGTGAGCATTATTAATGACGTCGAAAACATGATAGGCCAAGGCTATGAAGAGGGGATTTTTACACCACAAAAGATACCGGCTAAAGAAGTAATCATTATGGTTTCGACCAATATTATTGTTAATCTAACCGCTAAGGCATTAAGGCCAGAGGTGGGCATAAAGAAACGCCTTGAGTTAATGAATGACGTGTTGGATCATATCAAAGAAAAGTCATTACAGTTATGGACACTGATTGAAGCCGCTCAGGCTGACGATAAAACATCACATTAAGGACGAAAATGACTGAAGAACTGCTGGCAACGTTAGCTCCGCTAATCCGCAATAATTTATCATGTTATGTCGATAAGCCTTTAACAAAAGAGTTAATTGAAACGCTATCTGAACAAATTATTGATTCGATTGAGTTTATTATGACCAAAAAAGATTAAATTTGTTTTTTCAGATATGCATTTCGGGGATTGGGTGATATGATATTTAGGAAGTTTTAAAGGCTTCCTGCCTTCACAACTTTGAAAATAATAAGGTTTGAATCGACTCCGCCAAGATGAAATTCAAACTGTACTAACAACATTAACCGTCCAAGGGCTTTGGCTTACCTTGGGCAAGCTGGGCTTTTTTTACGTCCTAAAATCCAGCCAACGGAGACATTATACTATGGAACACTCATTTAATACAAATGTTGCTAAAGAATTTGATTTAGATATTGCAACACTTCTACATAATTTTAAGTTCTGGACTCTTACCAACCTTGCAAATAAGAAAAACATTCACGATGGCTTATGTTGGACATACAACAGTGTGCCAGCATTTTGTCTTATTTTCCCATACTGGACACGTCATCAAATAGAACACCTTATAGCCAAATGCAAGCGCTTAGGACTTATTGTCGCAGGGAATTACAACAAACATAAATACGACCGCACCAAGTGGTACGCATTAACCGCAAAAGCTTACCGGCTCTATCCTGAATTACAAGAAGAAACATTTATTACAACATTATGGGAATCCATCTCGGAAAATTCCGATATGAAGCTGCTCCATCCTACCATCTCGGAAAATTCCGAAATGCTGTTCGAAAATTTCAGAGATGCTTTTCTAAAAAATCCGAGACCTATACCAGATATAAACACAGATGAAAAACCAGATACTAAGCACAGCACCTCTATCGAGGTTCATGATGGTCAAAATATTTTTGTACAAAAAAACACTAAAACAAGAAAGACATCCTTAGGAATTAATGAATTGCTGGCAGACAATCCACATAAAATAGAACAGGAAACATTAGAGGACTGGTTAGAGAAAAGAAAAGCCAAGAGAAACAAGGTAACAGTTACAGATTGGAATAAAATAAATAAAAACTTAATCCTCATTCAAAGTAAGCTTGGTATTAATGCCATTGATGCGTTTGAAACAATGGTTACGGCTAACTGGCAATCTCTTGAAGTTAAATATTTTGAAAATACTAATACTATACGTAGTGGCAGTCCATCTCAGGGAACTGGAATTAAAGACACCAACGGTAATGACATAGTATGGGAATAAAACATGATAACAGCTAAAGAATTATCAGAAATAATGGCAAGAACAACAGAAGACTTTGCTCGCATCCTTTTCCCGTCGGGAAAAAAGGTCGGGAAAGAATGGAGCGTTGGCAGTATTCAAGGTGAAAAAGGAAGATCCCTGAATATCCACTTGAAAGGAGCGAAGGCTGGTATATGGTGTGATTTTGCAACAGGGGAAAGAGGCGACCTTCTGGATCTATGGGCAAGAAAAGAAAATGTGTCGATAGGTGAGGCCATGAAAGCGGTGAAGGCTTATTTAGGTATAACCGATATCCTGCGCGAAAAGACAAAGATGAGATATAAAGTACCTTTATCGAAGCCGACTGCTGTGCAAAAAGATGGCTCAAAAGTTTTTGATTACTTAATCAACGAAAGATTTCTAACCAAAGAAACACTCAGAACTTTTGAAATAACCGAAGATAATAACCAAATTGTTTTTCCCTATATTCGGGATGGCAAATTAATAAATATTAAATATTTAAATCTTGATAGACCAGAGGGAAAAAAGCAGATAAGAACTGAAAAAGACTGTGAAGCGTGTCTCTTTGGTTGGAATACAATCCCTGCGAAGGCAAGAGAAGTAGTTATCTGTGAAGGCGAGATTGATGCGATGACCTTGTATCAATACGGAATTCCTGCCCTTTCTGTACCCTTCGGAGCTGGTAGTGGCAGTAAAAATGAATGGATTGAAAATGATTTCGACAGACTCGCTGCATTTGATGTTATCTATGTTTGTATGGATGATGATAAAGCCGGTCAGGAAGCCCGTAAAAACATCATAGCGCGACTTGGTAATGTCCGGTGTAGGGCAATGACCCTCCCAATGAAAGATGCTAATGAAGCGCTTCAAAATGGATTTGATGCCACAGACATTCATGAATGCGTGAAGGCTGCTGTAAGTATTGATCCGCAGGAATTGCGAAGAGGAAGCGAATATCCTCAAGGTATTAAAGACAGGATCCGCCCGCCGGATGGAATTTACCCAGGTTATGAGTCTCCATGGCCAAAATCAAAAGATAAAATACGATTTCGCCCAAGTGCGCTTTCAGTGTGGACGGGAATTAATGGACACGGTAAAACTCAGTTCATTGGACACTTAATGTTGGGCCTTATGAAACAAGGCGCTCGTGTTTGTATTGCAAGCTTTGAATTAAAACCTGTGGTTCTTTTAACTCGCTTAACATTGCAGGCAACAGGTATGAAAGAACCAAGTGAAGAATATATTGACTGTATAAGTGAGTGGTTTAATGACAAGTTGTGGGTAATAGATTTAACAGGGACGGCGAACACTGAACGCTTGATTGAAGTGTTTACCTATGCGCGACAACGCTATGGAATTGATACTTTTGTTATTGATTCATTCGCGAAGCTTGATATCGCCAATGATGATTACAAAGGACAAAAAAGTTTTATGAATAAACTGTGTGACTTTAAAAACAATTATGATTGCCATGTTCATCTTGTAGTACATCCAAGGAAGGGAATCGATGAAACCCGCTCACCCGGCAAAATTGATGTCAAAGGAAGTGGTGATATAACAGACGTGGCAGACAATACATTCACTGTATGGCGTAACAAAGAAAAAGAAGCGGTTACTAATAAAATAAAACAAAATTTGCCTTTATCGCCGAAAGAGGAAGAAAAGCTATCAATGCCAGATTGTTTATGGTCTTGCGATAAGCAACGTGATGGAGATTGGGAAGGAACCTTATCATTCTGGTATCACGCACCATCGTTTCAGTATTTAAGTTCTACGGATGAAAAACCACAAAGGATTGTAGAATTTTCATGTTTAAGCCCATAACAGATATAGAATGTAAGGAGATAATCAAGAGACTTGCAAAACGATTGAATGTTGATGCAAGTCTTGTGACTACTCGCTTAATGAGTCAAGAAGATAAACAGGATATGCGTGAAGGTAAATTATCAGGCAAAGCACTGGATACTCATATCAAAGTATGGAAGAAATCTGGCTATCCCAATTATGCTAACGGAAAAAAAGTACCGCTTGCTGAAGAACAACAAACGGTATTAATAATTTAAGCTGCTAAAAATCCTTGCAATTGAGACAAAAGAACATTGTTATCGGAATGAGAAAAAATCTTACGTCGTCTCCCAAATAAAATATTCACAGTCAATTTGTCATTAACAGTACTAATGTTAACAGCACAGCGTTTTTTCTTCTCTATAATTTGCCAAATAACAGGCATAATAACTTTGATATAGTCCATTATCCTTCTCCGTTTTCCAACAAGTCGATATGACTTATTGCTGAAAATCTAGCCTCTGCTTGAGAATCAAAATAATCACTTGACTCAATCTTACCGTCATCATAGGGCAAACAAGGCAATCCATGAATCTTATAAAAGAATCCTTTTTTTATATCATAATCAGTTTCAAACTTATAATAACTGTATTGTTCAATCATGATTAAGCCCCTATGGTTCGTTCGTATATTTGATATTTCATCATATTGCCAACTCCTTTTGAGCCTTCTCATATCCGTGTAAAAAGTATCGGCAAAAACTTGCAAAACTTTCCATCGCACAAGGATGAATTCGTTTCTCTTCAATAATGACATCAAAATTATCATTATCAATTTCAACATCAAATCCGAATGAATCATCTTTCTTAACTGAGACGGTTAAGTCTTCGGCCATCAAATCGTACAATGTTATTTCGTTTAGTGTTTTCATAATTTCCTCTTGGCGGTTAAATGTAATTTCAATCCTTGAATAGCTATTATGCAAACAAATATAACATATGTCAATTACATTTTACATTATTAGCTTTTATTACTTTATGACGCAAAATTGTTATGCTACTATTTCAATAATTTAATACGCTAAGGACAGCAGAATGGTATGTTATAGATGTGGTGGAACAGGTGAATATCTTGGCAATGGCATGATGATGACCAAATGCAATTTATGCCATGATATAAAAAAAGAGGTTAAAACCCCTGAAGCTGAAATAAATCGCAAATCCAGCTCTTATCAGAAAGCGATAAAAGACATAATGGCAATTAATCCTACTATTTCACGTGCCGAAGCTGTTAAGATGTTTGACAACGCATATGACAAAGTTTGAGGTCAAGGATGACTACAAAAAAAAATAAAGGTGGGCAGCCAACCAAATATACCCAGGAGCTGGCAAAAAGAATTTGTGATTTGATATCAACTCATCCTCATGGATTACCTACCTTGATTCGTATGTTTCCAGAATTGCCAGACAGGCAAACTATTTACAACTGGCTTCAAGTACACCGCGAGTTCTTCGACAGTTACATGCGAGCAAAAGAACAACAAGCTCATTTATTGGCCGATGAAGTACTTGAAGTGGCTAATGATGTGCCAACTTATGAAGATAAAGATGGGCATGAGCGAATTGACAATGGAATGTTAGGGCGGGCAAAACTTCAAATGGACGCATTGCGCTGGAGTGCTGGCGTTTTAGCTCCTAAGTTTTACAAAGAAAGCAGGAACAACGAAAACAGCAATACAGAGATTCATGCTGATATTGTTAAACGTAAACACGAATTAGATGAAAAAAACAAAAAGGAGTTTTAAACTTTATGAGTAATAAATTTGATACAGAAGGTTTCCAAAAGGAAATCGCCGATATCATTAATAAATATTCCGATAAAGGGAATCAATTTTCAAACGCTGAAATATTAGCTGCCATGACTTCTATTTATATTGCAACAGTACAATCAGCTGTTTCCGATAAGGTAAAAGCAAAATATTTGCTTGATAGAGTTATTGAACAAGCTTGTAGTTAGTTTAGCTGATCACCCAAGACGGTAAAACAGTACTCGGGTTCCTTACGGGGTTCCCAGCTTAGCGCGCGTGCTTCCATCACGTTTATTGCTAGCAGCCCTCTAGTGCGTGAATGGGCATTTTGTTAGGGTAATTTAAGGGTAATTTACCGTAATTTACCGTAATTTACCGTATTATCTTATCTACCCATGGTAGAAAAAGTTAAGCAATCGTTATGCGCGCACTCTTTTATTTTGAGGTTTAAATGAAATGTCCGAATAGTTTTACCTGTGCGGTTTGCAAGAAAGATTATCATAGAGTAACGCCAATTGAACAACAGATTGTAGAGCATGAAGCACGTAAGAAGACAATTGAAGGGTATGATGATGGTGAAGAGACAATTGAGGTCTGTGACCCATGTTATCGAATAGTAATGAAGGATCATTTATAATGGAAGAAGATTTTGAAGCGTTTACATATGTACTTCAGCCGACATTACAAGGCGATACAATTCATTTGATATTAGTTTGTTGTCATGATATTACTCAAAAGAATACTAACGCATTGATTGACCCTGATAAGTTAAGAGATGAAGGCAATGGCTATATATTTGGATTAATGCAGACTTTGACACACATATTAAAAACAGAACTTGGGTTATAGTTTCTTACTTAGCGGTAAGGAATCACTAGAGGCCAGCACCGAGCCAGCGTAGCGAATCGGTGAGACCATATAGAGGATGTACGCGGAATGGTGAGCAATGATTTATTTACCAATTGAATTACAGTTACAAATGATTAGAGAAGATTTGAATTATATTAAGTCTCATATTCATAATCATTATCCAACTAGGGCTTGGCCTTGTTGTCCTGATTGCGGTGATGAATCACGCTCCCAGTACTCGAAATGTACCAAGAAATGCCCTGATTGCGAGTTAGCGAAGGCAACAGGATTGGCCAGCACTTGTAATATGCATGCTCCAGAATTTGCAATGATGATCACTATTCCATGCGAATAGTTAAAGTGTACTAGCACTAAACTACCAATTTAGTGTGTTTTAGTAGATTTTTAGTATTTAGGCAGGAAGCCCATGAACGAATTATGGCAGGTGAAGAAGAATGACCAACTTACCCAAAGAATTTAATATGCTACCCAGCGCTTGGGAATGTCCCCGTTGCGGCAGGATGAACGCACCATTTAACCCCACATGCTTTTGTAGCCCTACAACCAAAGAGGAAATAAGCGAATTAGAAAAGATATTGCGTGACCCTAAATCTCAGCAACAATTTAATACTGGATGGGTTGCGCATTGCAATAATTGTGGAAAAATGCTCAATGATTTAACAACACATATTTACAAGGTATGGATGTGAGCTACCTAGACAAAACATTCTGCGCTAGCCCTCAATGTAAAAACGATTGCGGTAGACGGATGACTGATGCTCAAAGAGAACAATTAACCTACTCGCAAGCACAATATGTAAGCTATGGTTATTTTTGTGGTGAAGATAAGGCAATAATATGTCCGGTGGATTTCTCAAAGAAATAGAAGAGGAAACAGGTTATTCTTATTCGTCATTTCGAAACAATAAATATCGCCTGTTTTATAATAATATCTATAAAGGAAAAAAAGGTGGTTATGACAATGAAGGTAAGTGGGTAACATTTAGGGATATGGGGCCGCCAGATGTTAAACATGCGTGGCGATTAAAACAGTTTACAACGCCTTATATTAACCTTCACGAGTTTGGTTTACAGTTAAGCCAAATGCCAGTACGGATTGTTACACCCTTTTTAAGTATACTTGTTGATTTATTAGTCTTTGCAATTTATACATTGCGCTTTGGTTGGCATTTAATTTCACTACAAGGAAATGAAGCTCTTAATGATGTGAAGAAAGGACTTTTATTTGTTTCTCACCTACTTTATACGACTATGTCACTACCAATTGACACTCTCATTTTAATAACCTGTATGACTACACGCTTAATCAGCTCCGCTTTCCCCTTTCTGGCGGGAGTTTATAAAATGTGCACTATATACATTCCAGATGCAATGGCAGATTTAAAAAAAGACTTCTGCATTGAAGCAAAAAACGATATTAATTATTTTAAATTTTCATTTCCTGATAATTTTAGAACTTTTTTTAAAATGGACGGAGGTTGTACAAATACCACAGAAGAACCATTGCATTTGTATTTCACTGAATGGAAATTTGAATTTTATGGAAGAAGAAAGGAGAATGACTTTTTCGATGGTGACAAAGATAGTGATATAATTAAAAGCGGTGTACCTCGAAAAGTAGAAAAAGTTTATTTACCTAGTTGGGAAATAAAAGGACTTCGTTGTACACCTTTTCATCAATGCAATGAATGTATGAAGAAACGGTTGGACTTTGTTAAAGCCCAACTTTTAGAACACCAAATCAGGATAGACAAAAGAGATAAAGAATATAACTATGAACCTATTGAGGAAGTTTTTGACCAGGAGCTTTTGGCCCCTGTTTTCTAAATAGACATAGCGCTTTTTGCGTTCTTTTCTACCTCAGCCAATTCCTTGGTTTTACCCCACATCGTGCCATAGCTGCCATTACCACCAAACAATCCAAAGTTAAAAAGATTGGAAGGCGATAAATTAAGTGCGTCTTGCAATGAACAATGAACAACATTGGGTTTAGGCCGTCTAATACATTCTTGGTAAGTTACAGAGTGAGCTTCATAATCAGAATCTAAAGGATCGTAGATACCAGTGTTCGCAACGCTATAAGAAACGTGAGTTTCCTTTTCTCCCCATTCTCCTTTGTCAGATTGGTCTTGAATATAGCCCCATTTCATTGCTTTTTCAAAATTACTAAAATCATAATAGATGACATTCCCAATATCAGGGCCATCTGGCTCTTGATAAATTATATCAAACTCCGTCACACACCACGCCTGCTGTAACTCAATCGCTTGCGTAAGATAAGCTAATGCTTTTCTTATTTTCTCCACCTTTTGTAAATTAAATTTACCACCTGCCTCTTCAAGCCTGGCTATTTGGGTATTGCACTCTTTAGTGATAGAAGGCAGCCATGTTTTAGCTTTCTTAGCTCTCTCAATATTGTGCTGCCAGACTTCAATCTTATGATATGGCATAAAATTCCTTTGTTAATTTTAATGAAAAGCCGCATAAGATATCTTTTTCTATAAATAATTGCAAAAAATGATAAAATGAAAAGACTTGGTCAACCTAGGTGATGACTGAGAGGGTTTGCTACCTAACCCAGATGAGCAAGAAGGTTAAATGCCTTCCGTAGCGTGCAAGGATCGGCACTAATAGGGATCGGAGCGGGTGAAAGCCCCGCACTGATTTGGCGCTAAGATACTCTGGCCACTCCAACGGAGAACGTACAGATACATTAGCGAGGTAGATTGATTATACATTTTTAACATCCTATTATTCGAGAGAATTAGAAAATGAAGTGGATAAGTGTTATAGAGCGATTGCCAAACAAATTAGAGAAAGTCTTATTTCATTGGGTTTTGACAGACTCATTTGGCGTACCATATGTAAGAAATGTTTCTATGGGGTACATGTGTGATGCCGGTTGGAATATCTATCTTCAATATCTATCTTCCTATCATTCCTTTGGGCTAAGGAGTGATATTTGTCCAGTAACCCACTGGATGGAATTGCCGGACTTCCCAAACCAAAAATTTCCTGAAATTGACGTAAAAATATTGCCTGGAATTACTGAAAATGAAGCACATCCTCTTATTTCCATTTCATTAGAAACTTCTAATAATTATTTAATGGATGAACACAATAATGAAAAGCAAATATCGAAAGCTTGATGAACTCTACAAAGAAATTCCATCTATCGAATGTAAAGGATTATGCCATCCAAGTTGTACAGTGATTCCAGTTGCAAAGATTGAAAACAGACGTGCGCGCGACAGATTGGGTAAAAGCCCTTATAATTCTTTATTTGATACATTAGAAGAGGCAAAAGTCAATGGGTTAATTCCCCCTTGTCGAGCCTTAAAAAATGGTAAATGTAGTATTTATGACATAAGACCAGCCATATGCCGCTTGTATGGTGTGTCGGAAGGGTTGCCGTGTATGTTTGGGTGTAAGCCCAAAGAAACCATATCCAAGAAAGATGCTTATTCTTTAATAAGGGAAATTGAAGAATTATGAAAGACAATCAATTGAAGACCACAAACGAATAAGGAAAAACATCGACTTATGATATTAAGTGGCGACAAGGACGAGTTAGCCTCTGAATTTCGGTCAAGTTTGCTAGAGTTTACGCAATACTTTTATCCGTTACTCACCGGACGAGAATTTATCGTATCTCAACCTATTGGTCGAGAATCGCATCATATTACGATTTGTCGGTCTTTAAGTGAAGCTGCTCGGCTAGAAATTCCAGACCATCGTTTGCTGGTTAATATAAGCCCTGGATCGGGTAAGTCAACGTTGCTTGCGATGTGGGTTGCCTGGACAATGGCAAAATGGCCTGATTCACGGTTTTTATATATTTCTTATTCCAAGGTTCTAGCAGCAAAGCATACTGAAACAATCAAGCGCATCATGCAATTAGCGCACTATGTTTATTTATTTGATGTAAGGATTAGGCATGACTCAAAAGCCAGAGAATACTTTCAGACGACAGCTGGCGGAGCAGTTGCTGCATTTGGTAGCGGAGGCGCGATTACTGGACAAGACGCTGGTCTACCAGGACTTAGCCGATTCTCAGGTGCTGTCATTATCGATGACGCACATAAGCCAGATGAAGTACATTCTGATACAATTCGACAGAGTGTTATCGATAACTATAGAGAGACTATCCAACAACGACCACGTGGAATAAACGTTCCGTATATATTTATCGGACAACGACTCCATGAAGATGACTTAGCAGCTTACTTACTTGCTGGCAAAGATGGTTACAAATGGACAACCGTAATTCTAAAAAGTATTGATGAGGCAGGAAATGCACTTTATCCAGAGGTTAATACACTGTCTTCCTTACAGATAAAACAAGAGCGTGACCCTTATGTCTTCTCCTCTCAGTATCAGCAAGAACCAATTCCAGCAGGTGGTGCGTTATTTAAGCCAGAATGGTTTGTAATGCTGGAAGATGAACCCAGAATTTTATACAGCTTCATTACAGTTGATACCGCAGAAACCGCGAAAAGCTATAATGATGCGACAGTATTCAGTTTTTGGGGCATCTATGAAATTGAATCTTATGGAATTAAAACGGCTCAATATGGACTTCACTGGATAGATACGCTTGAATGTCGTATTGAACCAAAAGAATTAAAACCTGTATTTTTAGACTTTTGGCAGCAGTGTATGCGATATATCAAGCCACCACAAATGGTTGCCATTGAAAAAAAATCAACAGGAGGAACCTTATTAAGCTTATTAGATGAAATTAGAACTATTAAACTTATGGATATTCCAAGAACTCGTGAACAGGGAAATAAAACTAAGCGCTTTCTTGAAATTCAACCTTATCTTGCCGAGAGGCGCGTCTCATTTCCTTTATACGGTAAGCACGTTAAACTTTGTCTTGACCATATGAGTAAGATAACCGCAAATGAAACCCACCGATGGGATGATATTGCAGACACCGCAGCCGATGCAATAAGAATAGCACTGATAGACAAAACAATTATATCATCACAGGTTAATGCCATAGATTATACTCAAATGGCGAAAACAATAACCGGCCAACAAAACAAGGTGAACCGATTAAAACAAAGCGCTTATACAAGATAAATTAATTAAGATACAATAAATTCAAGCGGGGAAAGGATTTCCCTGGAAGGAGCTACAGCAATGAAGGACGTAGCAAAACGCTATCAAGATAATCTTGCACGTATAAAAAAGAAAGTTCGTAATGCGCATGATTATTTCAAAGACAATTATGATCGCTACAATGAATTTAGACGCTTTGTTTTTGACTCTTCATTGAAAGAAGATGAGATCACGTTGCTTCAAACCATTGGTCGCCCTCAACTTGAATTTAATGTATTAGAAGCTTATATCAGCCGTTTATTAGGTGAGTTCTCCAAACAGGAACCTGATATTGAGGTCAACGCATTTGATGAAGATAAAGCCGATCCGATCACCATAAAAGTAGTTGAGCAGCATTTAAAGCATGTTTTCATGGACGATAATAATGAACATACGCGCTATGAAGTTTATAAAGATTTACTTTCCGGTGGCTTTAGCACAATAAAAGTATTTACCGATTACGAACATCCAATGTCTATGAATCAGGTGATTCGGATTGAACGTCAAGAACCTACGCTGACAGGTTTCGATAAACTGGCCCGTTTCTCACATAAAGGTGATGGCCAATTTTGCTTCCAGTTATTCCCGAAAGATAAAGAAGAATTCATGGAAGAAAATCCTGACACGAAGCTTGAAAATTTAAGTTTCAGACGTGATTTTGCCGGCTTTAACTGGTCTTATTTGAACGACAACAGTCAAATTATAGTGGTAGCCGATTACTACGAGAAAAAAAAGAAAGCAGAAACGATTGTTCAGATTCGCGATGGTCGGGTAATGACAACTTCCCAATATAGAAAAATGATTGATACATGGAATGATATAACAGTTCCCCCTTCTATTGTTGGCAAGCCCAGAAAAACTAATATAGACACAATCTGCCGATATCGTCTTATCGAAAATCAAATCCTGGAATATGAAGAAACGGATTTCGCACATCTACCGCTTGTCTTTATTGACGGCCATTCATTAATGATTAAAACTCCTAAGAACGGCAACATAAGACAGGTAACAAGACCGTATGTTTATCATGCCAAAGGTGCGCAACGCCTTAAAAACTATGCGGGTATTTCATGGGCGAATGAAATCGAAAATACGGTACAGCATAAGTTCATGGTGGCAAAAGAGGCTTTACCTAAAGAGGAGGAGTTTTTACAGGCTTACAAGGATACTCAAAAAGAATCAGTTCTTGTCTACAATTCTGTACATGAATCTAATCCCGAGATGCCAATTGCTAATCCAATCCGTGAAGTCAACCGCATTCCTGCTCCTCCTGAAATTGCACAGGCTTTTACAGGAGCTGATTCCCTTATACAAAATGTACTTGGCTCTTATGATGCTAGTCTTGGTATTAATAATAATCAGCTCTCAGGAATTGCTATAGTCGAGGCTGCAAGCCAGTCAAATGCTACCGCTATGCCTTATATTGTAGGGTGCTTACAGGGATTTCAAAGAGTCGCTGAAATCTATTTAAACCTAATGCCCAAATACTTTACAACTTCTCGCTCAATACCGATATTAGACGAAGATGGAAAACGGCAATTTGTCAGAATTAATCAGCCGCAAGGCATACCAATGGACTTTGATACCAATGTTATGAATGTAACAGTTAAAGCCGGAGCAAGTTTCCAGGTACAGAAATCAAGAACTATTATGATGGTCAAAGAGATGATGGGTATGTCACCATTATTTGCGCAATTTATTGCTGAGAAAGGCTTGAACTTTGTATTGGATAATATGGAAGGAAAAGGGGTTGAGCAACTTAAATCACTTACTGATGAATGGTTACAGGAATATCAACAGGAGAAACAGGCCGCACAACAACAGGCGCAACAAAATCCTGCGGCAATCAAAGCACAGGTTGATATGGCTAAATTACAGCAACAGGGACAGGCCAATCAGCAGAAGTTTGCGATTGATATGGCTAAATTACAACAGGATGAGAGAAAAGTGCTCGCAGATTTACGGTTAGGCCAACAATCTGCTAATGTACAGATAGTGAAGGCAATGACTGAGCGTTTTGCAAAGCAGGTCGATTTACAACTTAAAAACAAAGATATGAATCACCGGCATATCAAGGAAAAAATAGAAACTCATCATAAAATACATGAAAAACCAAAGGAAAAAAGACATCATGCATAAATTACTCGTATCAGTTGGCAAATTATTTGTAGAAGATAAAATGAAAACTGGAATATCTTTTGATTCACCTATTGCCGGGGGGTTTTCTTTTGTTTGTGAGCAAAAAGAATATAATCAGCCTTATGATGCAATGTCATTTTCAGATGAAGACATCCAGGATTTTATTAAGTATTTACAAAAATCATTAAATAATGGAGATAAAAATGAGCAAAATAAGGTGGAATGATTTAAGAGATGCCACTCCAAGCGAACTTAAAAAGACCTACAAGCTCAATGATTGCCAGCTCGAGAACCAAGTGCGAAAGCATATGGATGGTGCGAACCCTGCTGAACGCCGTGGTTTGTATGAAACCGTTTGGGCTAATAAGAAATAGGAACAGCGATGCCATTAAATAAAGGTGCAAAATCAGGCACTAAAAAATTCGGTGAGAATATTGCGACAGAAATGAATGCAAAAAAACCACGCAATCAGGCCATAGCGATTGCGTTCTCAGAAGCAAAACAAGGTAAAAAGAAGGGGAAGAAAAAATGAAGATGAAGAAAAAAGACATTAAATCTCGTGCCAAAAAAATGGAAAAACACATGGACGCCCGTGAAGATATGAAGATGATGAAAAAGAAAATTAAAAAAGACTGCATGAAATGAATGACTTGGAAAGCAGGCTAAATGCTGCAATTGAAATTATGAAAGTGTCTGAAGCCGAATTTAATCAGGCAACGCAATGTCTGGTTGACTCACTACAGGCAATTCATCACCGCTTGGAGCGCATGGAAAAATGGATAGAGAACGAAAAAAAGAAAGAAACAACGCCATAGATAAAGACCCTTATGACAGGCGTGGCGAAAAAGTAACGAAAAAAGCCTTTAAATCTGTTGAAAAATCGGTCAAACCCGTTGCCAAAGACACTAACAAGACACGGCGCAAAGAAACCAAAGAGCGTATTGTTGGCGATACAGTTCCTGCGGTAAAACCTAAATCGAATCTTAAAAAAGATATGAAAAAGAAAATAAGCATGAAAAGGGATTGTTAATTATGCAAATGCTATTTACATTTATTGGTAGTCATTTACTAACTCTTCTTGAAAACTTATTAATTCAGGAAGAACCTGAAATAGTTGCTCAGGTTGAAAAAGAAGCTCAACTTTTGATTTCTAAGATTGAGTCTCTTTTAGAGGCAAAGTCACCAAAAGCGATTGCCATATTAGAGCCTTCATTAAATCTGGTGGGATCCCTTACAAACGACGCAGTAAGTGCCGCAGGCAGCGCTATTGCTGACGATGTTGCCAAGATATCGCAAGGAGCATAAAATGGCTGAGAAGTGGATTAAAGGCGCTATAAAACACAAAGGAAAACTACATCGTGAATTAGGCGTTCCAGAAGGCAAAAAAATCCCTACCAAAAAAATGGCTAAAGCCGCTAAAAGCAAGAATCCCACAATCCGCAAGGAAGTTTCACTTGCTAAAACATTAGGGAAGTTAAAAAAATGAAGAATGATTCTTTAGATGAGGAACAGCCTGAGGTTAAAAAGACCAAGCTCAGAAAGTGCAACAAAACATTTATTAATTGGCAGACAAAGCAATTAGACCGTCAACTTGAATCAAAATTACCCAATGAATTTAGAGATAGCCTTAAAAATTACAATTGCAGAAGTTATGGTGGTGATGGCCAGATAGACGAAAACTCTTACAGTATATTTTAGAACTTAATCATTTAATAAGGACATTAAAATGAGTAAATACAAACCGATGGAAGGAATGATTGATAATCGAATGGTTAAGGAAAATCATCAACAGGGTATTGAGAGAGTTAAACAGCGTAAAGGCGATACTACTCGCGCAGATACCGAAGGCCACAATGGAAAGATGGGTAAAAACATACCAAGTCAATCCAACTGGAAGCGTAACGATGTTCTAACGCCACGTAAAGCTTAAGGATAAGCCATGACAACAATTTATCAATTACCAATTCAACAGCCTGGGATGGTAGGAGTATTTCCAAATCAAAAATTTGCCGTTTTTGGTGATAATCTGGCGACAATTACTGCTGCTGGATACCTTAATTCAGTTAATCTTGAATCTAATCCAATTGCCTCTACCGATGTTTTACAAGTGTTATATAGCTTTAACAATGTCACCAAAGTAGGGACTTATGGCGTATTTACTGTAAGTATAAGCAATAGTGGTGTAATCACTTTGGTAGAGACTGTAAGTCCAGGGAATGTTTTACTGCCTGTTGTTTCCGGTGATTTTGCAGTGTTTAACGGAACTACAGGTCAAATCAAAGACTCTGGTTATCTGCCATCAAACGCTGCGAAAACCAATGTAGTTATGTTGTCCGCTGCTCCAACTGTAGGACATTTGGCAAGCTTTGTTGATGTTACAGGAACAGTCCAAGATGCTGGAATTGCATCTACCGCTGTAATGCTTAACAACGCAGCCAATGTCTTGACTGGAGCGGGTCAAATCACCTTAGTAAAAGCCAATGGCACGGAAGCTGGGAATGCCGTAACTGCTAGTGGTAATGCTGGCGTTATTACGACCTCTTCATTATCGACAGCAGGTGGTGCTAGTTATGCGATAACCTGGACAAACACGTTGATTACTACCTCTTCTGTTATTTTGCTCACAATAATGGGTGGAACCAATACTACTGAAAACATTACATTGAAGGCAACAGCAGGAAGCGGTACCAGTACGCTAACCATTTATAACAACACTGCTGCAACCGCTTTAAATGGCACATTATTAATTGGTTATTCAGTTTTATAAGTGTTACAAACTTTCTGGGCTTTATTTTTCTTCCTTTTTAATAAGCCCAGAATTTCATTTAATTATCTTTAGATTATCTTTAAACCATATTTGTACCAACTCAGGATCGTAAAACACCTTGCCATTAAGCGTACAATGGCTGGGACATTTTTTAGCATATCGCGCTTTTCTAAACCATGAGACAGATAATCCATAGCGAGACGCTATTTCTTTTTCGGTTATATATTTCACGCCATCAACTATAAGCATAATTATCCTTAATTATCATAAATAGCTCATTCATAATATTTCATTCCTTTTATCTATTCCAGTTACTTAATTACCTATATGTACTACAAGCTAAGATTCATTCACCGATAGGGAGATAACATGTTGTTCAATAACCTTTAAGCGGCTAAAGTCGACTTGTGAAATTCGCAAATGGTGCAATGGACTGCAACTTTCACACGAGACCCGCGCGTTATGCGGGGAATGTTTTTAGCGTGATGGCGTAATAATCCGAAGACCTGCAATCGTAAGTTCAGGGTATTACCGTGGCGGGGAAATAGCTGGAAGGGAATGTTATGGAACAAAGCGTTATGGATAACGCGTCTGATACTAATCAGGCTCAGGGACAAGAGACTGCTCAACAAGCTCAAGAGCGTATTTTTAAGCAATCAGAACTTAATGAGATTGTAGGACGAGCAAAGCATGATGCGGTTGAAAGCTTTAAAAGGCAACAACAAAGTCAATATGCTCAGCAAACACCGCAGTCAAATCACGTTCAAAGCGCTAAATCATTGTCGGAAGATGATGTTAAGCGGTTAACCAGCGAAGAACTAACTCGTCAACGCGATCAATGGACTCGTGAAGCCCAAGAGAAAGCGGATGCCGATATAGCGCAGCGCATTGTTAACAGTTACAAAGAAAAGATTGCCCCTGGGAAAGATAAGTATGAGGATTTTGAGGCCGTCACAAACAATGTCGACATGAGATACTATCCGAATGTCGTTCAGCTTCTAGCCGAATATGTGGATAATTCCCATGACGTCCTATATGACTTAGCTAAACATCGGTCTAAGTTAGGCCAAATAGAGCAATTATGCTCTCTCAATCCTCAAGATGCCATTTATGAGATTAAACGTTTGTCAGACTCTATCAAGGCAAACGACGCCACCTCACAGATGAAACATGCCAATAGCCCTTTATCTCAACAAAGACCTTCTAATACCGGAACGGATTCAGGTAATACTTTGTCTATGAGAGATTTGAAAATGAAGTATAAAGCGTAGGCAGGTATTCTATTTCCTGAGTCCTAACTTAATGGATTAAAGTTAGGAGTTA
>Ga0302280_1001323_pt1 | contig 20597 bp, 15 predicted proteins | sample III_Fen_E1_1_FD_198771 | JGI IMG/M metagenome (GOLD analysis project Ga0302280, IMG submission 198771) | Peat permafrost microbial communities from Stordalen Mire near Abisko, Sweden - III_Fen_E1_1 | ecosystem: Environmental > Terrestrial > Soil > Wetlands > Permafrost | place: Sweden: Abisko... | reverse complement strand
TTCATGCGGTTATGCTGATTACCCTGACATTACTTAATACAGGCAAATCTTTTTTAATCAGACAAAATCCTGAGTTTACTTCAGCTCTCTTATTTTAATGCTCCGGAAGCTTGCTTCATTGCCGTGATCCTGCAGTAAGATATGCCCTCGTTTTGCTTCGCCGAAATGATCCCAGATTTTATATTTGCTGATGGCAACAAGGTCACGAAACTGTTGTGAGCCGCGTTCATATTCCAATACTTTCACGCCATTAAGATAATGCTCTACATGATTGTCTGGATAAACGATGATCCTTCCTGTGTTCCATTGTCCGATGGGATGAATAAATCTTTTCTGTTTATTCGCCCTGATGAGATCATATAAAGATGCCAGTGTGCGGTCGCCATCCCTTCCCAGTTTTGCATCGGGGTGCAATGAATCATCGAGCAATTGATATTCGAGACCTATTGCGGAGCCTGTGTTGTGCTCTGAAAGTGTTACAAAATATTTCACCCCGCTGTTCGCGCCGGGCGTCAGCTTGAACTCAAATGACAGATCGAATGCACTGTATTCATCCGTTGTGACAATATCACCGCCATTGCCACCTTCCTTGCCTTCGGATGCCAGCACGGTGAGCACGCCATCTTTGATCTGCCAGCCCTGTTCAGGGAAAGCTGATTTATATGCGCCTTTCCAGCCGGCGGAAGTTTTGCCATCGAATAACAATTTCCATCCGCTTTCTTGTTCGTAACGGGTAAGTGTATTCGTGATATTATTTACCACATAAACGCCTTTTGGAAATGCAATTGGCTTAAAGTCTGTGGTTTTAATGCGTATGTTTTTGAAATATACTTTCTCACCAGCCAGGTTTTGATTGCTGCCTATGCTATGCACCTGCAGCCCTATGAAACCTTTGCTATCCATATCATCCACCACATAAGCCATTGCTGTATTGTTGATCCATGTTTTTATTTCATGACCTATGCATTCAACCCGGATGTGGTTGTATTCACCTACCTTGAATGCGCTTTGCGCATCCTGATTCAGCGAGGTTGGGTAGAGCCAGTCTCTCCTTCCTTCATCATAAATGCCACCTGACCATCGTCTTGAGGAAGGGTCAATTTCGAACTGATAACCGTATACCAAACCTTTTCCTTCGTGGCCATCAGGATTGAAATGGCTTCTTAACTGAACCCCTGAATTAGAAGTAGTATCATCAATCTTTACATCCAACTCCAAAATGAAATCGTCATATTCCTTTTCCGTTACTAAAAATGTGTTGCCGGAATTAGCCACCGTTATACCAACAATACTGCCATTCTCTGCTTTATAATCGGCTGTGCCTGCAAGTCTTTTCCAGCCATTCAGGGTTTTGCCATCGAACAGGTTTTTCCAGCCGGATTCAGCTTGAGCGTAAGCACCCATGAAAGCAATAAAAAGAGCAGAAAACGAAAGAAGGAATATTTTTTTCATACAAGCGAATTTCATGTAAACAGATATACTAAATTACCGAATCGAAAGCTAATGTTGGTGAGAAAAATGGAGAAGGAAGCGGCAAAGGCAACAGCATTTAATTTTTCAACCCGCAAAAACATTATCCTTATCATCTTCGATCACTAAATATTTTTTCCGTCCAAGCGTAAGATAATAGAGCATATACAATATAAAAGGAAGAATCGTTGCCAACTGTACCCAAAGTATCCATGCAGGCCTTTTATCAGGCATACTATTCTTCAGAAGAAGCCCGATGACAATACCAGCTATGAGCAAAAAATATAAAGGCCAATAAAGCCTCAGCGAGCTTCTGACCCTGAGATAGATAATTTCATCTTGCTTTATATTAATCCCGAAATGCTCACTGTAAAAAAAACTCAGCCTGCCATAAATATGATGATTGCCGGGAGCAACAACCAACTCCTCTGAAGAACCATTCTTCACTGATATGGTTTCCTTGCCATCAATGAATATACGGATAGGGCGAAGCCGGTTTACCCATTCAGAAGGCCTTGTGATAATGATCTTTGTTTTATTTTCCATGAATGCAATTTATTGATTTGCTAATGAAACAAAGAAGCACTGAAATAAATTTTCTCAGTGCTTCTGCTAACTATTCAAAGCTATCCACAATTCAGCTTATAAACCTTACTCCAGCCCAAATAAGCCACTGTTCAGCAATTGCAGGGTTTGTGTTTTGTAAGATGAAGGTATCAGCACGGAAATATTATGCTTGCTGCCCCCATAGCTTACCATACGCACAGGGATGATGGCAAGCGAGTGGAACAGCTTGCTCAGTACTTCTTTTGTCTCAGCGATTTCATTGCCCACAATAGAAACAATCGTGTGGTTGTCTTCCACTTCAATAGTGCCAAATGGCTCCAGTTCTTTTATGATTTCCTTCAGATGCGGCGTATTTTCTATGGTCACGGATACTGCCACTTCGGATGTAGTAATCATATCAATAGAAGTGCGGTATTTTTCGAATACTTCAAATATCTTTCTTAAAAAGCCATAAGCCAGTAACATGCGGCTGCTTTTGATGTTGATTGCGATGATGCCATCTTTTGCAGCGACCGCTTTCACACCAACAGAGCCAGCTTCTTCTGTGATCAACGTGCCGCGGGCTTCTGGCTGCATGGTGTTCAACAATTTCACCGGCACCTTATAGAACTGCGCAGGCCAGATAGATGCAGGATGCAAAATCTTAGCGCCGAAATATGCAAGTTCAGCGGCTTCTTCAAAACTCAGTTGTTCTATCGCAACAGTTTTTTTCACCACACGGGGATCGTTGTTGTGCATGCCATCAATATCTGTCCATATTTCGCAGACAGCCGCGTTGAGCGCTGCCGCGATGAGCGATGCAGTATAATCGCTTCCCCCCCTTTTCAGATTATCCACTTCGCCTTTTGCATTGCGGCATATATATCCCTGGGTAATGAACAGTGTTTTGTTCTTATATTTCTTCAGCAACTGACTCAGCTTTACTTTGATGCTGCCGATCTGCGGTTCATCGTAGCTGTCAATGCTCATAAATTCCAGCGCGGGCAGCAACACATGATCAATCTTTCTTTCTTCCAGGTAAACACTGAATAATTTGGTTGATAATAATTCGCCCTGCGCAAGGATATCTTTGCTCAATGCTTCGCTGAAAGATATTTTTAAAATAATGGTTAGGAATTCAAAATGCTCGGCAATGATTACTTTTGCTTTCGCATAATATTTTTCTTCCTTTACTAATTCTTTAACGAAGGTTTGATAATGTGCTTCCAGTTTTTCGATCTGCTTTTTTGCCTGCTCCCGCTCGCCTGTAGCGATGGAATTACCGATTTCTACCAATGCATTGGTGGTGCCGCTCAGTGCACTGAGCACAACAATCTTAGCTTCTGATTCTTTTGTGATCAGTTCAGTTACCTGTTTCATCCTTTCGGGCTTGCCAACGGAGGTGCCCCCGAACTTCATTATTTTCATTTCAACTGAATTTTTAAGGACTGCAAAGATAAGAGTTTGGAGTTTCGTGTTTGGAGTTTTCAGTTAAGGGCCATGCGGGCGCAGTTTTCAATCAGCAGTTAATAGTTGGCAGTTATAAAATCATAAAAATCCAAGCTAATAAAATCAATAATAAATATTGCGCAAAAGGAACTGGAAACTGTGGAATGAAAACTGTAAACTAACTATGAACTATGAGCTGGACTTCAAACCTTTCCCCCAAATAATTCAAATCCTCTGCAACTGAATGCAGCAGCGGGATGCCGCGATGCAGTCTTTCTGTTTCCATTTCACGTTCCGGATCACCGGGGATCAGCACCTGCTCCTCCCCTGCTACCGTTTTGGCAGAACGGAAACGCCGTATCCACTGATCCATGTGTTTCTTGAAATCATCTGCTTTCCTGAATGCATCAATGCGCATTGCGCCAAAAAAATGGCCAACGCCTTTGCCCGGCATATTTTCCGGCATTGGCACGTAGGCCGGAAATGGAGGTACCCACGGGCCATAATTAGCACCGCTTAACACGGCAGAAAAAATATCAACCACTGCACCCAGCGCATATCCTTTATGCGATCCATGTTCTCTGTCGCCGCCGAGCGGAAGCAATGCGCCGCCAGATTTTAGTTCATGCGGGTTAGTCGAAATATTTCCATTTTTGTCCTGCACCCATCCCTCAGGTGCAGACAGGTTCTTTCTTTGCAGAATTTCCAATTTGCCATTTGCGGCGGTTGTTGTCGCGAGGTCAGCAACAAAAGCTGGCTCAGAACCCGCCGGGATGGCAACACAAATCGGGTTGGTGCCTAACAGTCTTTCAACAGAAAAAGTGGGTGCCACCAATGCGCTTGCGTTTGTCATGGCAATGCCAATCATATCATGATCCAATGCTTTCATGGCATGATAGCCTGCAATACCAAAATGATTGCTGTGCTGCACGCTCACCCAACCCGTGCCGACGTTCTTTGCTTTATCTATAGCCACCTGCATCGCAAAAGGAGCAACTACCAATCCAAGCCCACTGTCGCCATCAATCACTGCGGTAGATGGGGTTTCATGAATGATTTTGATTGCTGGTTTTGTATTTGCGCGATGTGCCTCCCACAGACGCACATAGCCCGTGAGCCTTGCTACACCGTGGGAGTCAATACCCCGCAGGTCAGCGCTCAGCAATGCTTTTGCTGCGATTGCTGCATCGGTTTCCGGGCAGCCTATTTTCTGAAATATCTTTTCTGTAAACGATAAGAGCTGATCATAAGGAAATAAATGTTCCATGCAGATTGTATTGCCTGATGTTGAGACCACAAGATAAAGAGAAAAGAGGCATTTATCATCTGGTTAACAGACTAACCGGCATACCCGACATATACACGTTGATGGCTAAACGTAATTTTTATTTAAAAACCAAAACCAATCTGTAAGCCGCCTGACTTATGAAATACGCTGGTGCTGAATTCCTGTGTAGGACCTGATTGATAGTATTCAAGATAGAGCCTCCTGAAAATAATGACCATGCCCCATCTGTTCACAAAAGTGATCCTGTTGACATCTCTTTCCGGAATGATATATACGCTTGAGCGATCAAACAATCCGCCCTGCAAAGTGGCATCATAGCCAATCATGCTAAACGATGGAAGGTCGTAGATATAAAATTGAAATTTCCTTTTCGTACCCTTCTTAACCGAAGCAAAGGGTGAATAAAAATTCCCGAGCATACCAGTAGCTCCAACTGTAGCTTTGGTGCTTAAGGTGCCTATTCTAGCCACAGTATATGAGGCAAGAGAAAAATAGTTTTCCCATGACAAAAGTTCTTTCTCGTAGTTCACCTGATAATCCAGCGCAACATCATTTTTAATCTGATTGCCCCATCCCAATGGTTGTATATAATGAATCCAGTGATGGATGTCTTTTTGCATATCCTCATCTCCTGCCCACGGGCCGATCACGCCGGTGCTTAGCGTTGTACTGACACGGTAATGCCTGGCCGTATTCACTGCGGTTAAAAAAGTTTTCAGCAGCAAAACACCTGCATAAGGGCGGTCGCCATATTGAATCTGTGCATAATCAAGATGGTTTGGCGTATAGCCATCATTTTCCAATGCCAGGCCGTATTTGACTATACTGTTTTCAGGCCTCCACAATAAACTGGTCAATGGAAAATGCCGGATAGAAGGGTTCACCCATTCAAGCAGGATACCCTGCGTGTAGTCGCGGTCAGTGCCGGTAAAAAAATCATTCTCATAATAAACCCTGAAATAATGATCGCCTTGTATATTGCGAAAAGCCTGGGTGTTTTCGATAGCCTGCGCCGAAGCAAGCAAAACAGTAAAAGAGAAGCAAATAAAAAGCAGAAAGTATTGACCCTGTCGCATGCATTATGTACGATAAAGGCCAGGTAACGGTTTTAAACAATGGCACTGTAGCAGGACATTTCTTTATCACATAAATAAAAACTCCCCGAAAAATCCGGAGAGCGTTTATTTAACTATTTAAATAAGATTGCTTTCTTATTTCACTATTGATGGCCGTCAAAAAGTTTTAAAGCAATCATACATTTAAAAGGCAATTGTTGGTTGTTGTATATAAAAAGCGTTTTTTATTATTCTATATCTCTATAGCAAGATCATGCCAACTAACTAAAGCCTGATTATCAGCGTTTGAGACAAGAGCTTCTTGAAAACTTTGCCCATGATGGGAAAAAATTTCCGGTAGCAATATAAACATAGCAAGACTCACTATCCGGCGATGGCCGTTCTGCCTTCTTTATTATATATTTATGACATCATTGACTGCTATGAACCAAAATATCTTTGAAAAATTGCACGGCGAAGGATTGCTGAGCGATGAATCCACAGGCAAAATAAAATCACAATCTGCGCAAAGGGATTTATCTGTTCATTGGGAATTGAGAACAATTCTTTATACCGGTGTTTTGCTCCTTGCATCTGGCCTGGGCATTTTGGTATATAAGAATATTGACACCATCAGCCATCAGGGTGTTTTAATATTCATTGCGCTGATCAGTGCAGGCGGCTTTTATTATTGCTTTAAAAACAAATTACCGTTTTCCCTGAAAAAAGTTGAAGCTCCCGGCTCTTTTTTCGATTATGCATTACTGTTAGCCTGTCTTTGCTTTATTATCTTCATTGGCTACTGGCAATATCAGTTCCATATGTTCGGCGACAAGTTCGGCCTGGCAACATTCATACCGATGATTGTGCTTTTCTTCAGCGCTTATTGTTTTGACCATTTGGGCATACTAAGCCTTGCCATCACCAATCTGGCTGCGTGGCTGGGCATTGTGGTTACGCCCACGAAAATTTTGAAAGCAAATGATTTTAACAGCGCTGATATTATCATCACCGGGTTGTTGCTTGGCATCGGTTTGATACTGGCAGGCAAACTGACCCTCATCAGGAAAATAAAGCCTCATTTTGAATGGATGTACACGAATTTCGGGATGCACATAGTTTTTATATCATGCATTGCGGCGTTGTTCCACTTCAATGCAGTGTATTTTTTATGGTTTCTGGCATTGCTTGCGGTTGCATTTTATTTTTATACAGAAGCAAGAAAAAAGAACTCGCTTTATTTCCTGCTGATGCTGACATTATATAGCTATACAGGACTTAGCTATGTAGTTATTCATTTTTTATTTTCAACGGTCAGGGAAGATAATATGAGCAGCGCATACCTTGTGTCTTTTTATTTTATAGGCTCAGCAGCCGGGCTGATTTTATTTCTTGTCAAAATGAATAAAAAACTTAAATCAGCATGATCGCTTATAACAAAGAATGGCTTGATAATCTGTATTTGCATAAAAAGCTTGCTGAAGCCCGCAAAAAGAACTTAATCAGTATAGAAGAACTAAAATCCTGTGAAGAAAAATATCCGGTTTGTTTTTATATGCCCAATTTTTTTGTAAGAATTGGCTTGCTCCTTTTAACAGTCGTAATCGCTATTTTTTCATTCGGCTTGATCGCAATGATGACCAATGTAACATATTCCGGTTCGTTCAGCGGTCTGCTGTTATTTTTTGCGCTGATAAGTTATGGAACGTTGGAGTTTATAGTTCATGCGAAATATCATTATAAATCCGGCGCAGACGACGCGTTGATCTGGATGACTGCTGCTTTTATAACAGCCGCATTCAATCTGTACGGCGATATTTCGGCTTTGCAAAATGCTATCATCCTATTTTCGATTTCTCTTTATATAGCACTCCGGTTTACCAATATGCTCATGAGCGCCATCGCATGTATCTCTCTCCTTGCTCTAGTCTTTTTCAGTTATACAAGACTGGGAGAGATGGCTAAAGCAACTGTTCCATTTTTAATCATGCTTATCTCCGCTGTTATCTATTTCATTGTAATTGCAAAGCAATTTCGTGAAAAGCTCTTTCGCTATGCAGACTGTTTGCTGATGAGTGAAATTGCCTGCCTGTTTTGTCTGTATGCTGCGGGCAATTATTATGTAGTGAGAGAAGGAAGCATCAGCATGTTCCAATTAGATCTGAAAGAAGGCCAGAGTATATCATCCGGCTGGCTGTTCTGGCCCTTTACAGCTATTATCCCTTTCATTTATCTGGCAATAGGAATTAAAAAAAAGAACGTTGTGCTTATGAGATCAGGACTGATATTAATTCCGGCTATTATTTTTACAGTGCGGCATTACTATTCTATTCTTCCCGCTGATATTGCCATGGTTATTGGCGGAATCTTAATGATAGCAATCGGTTACTCGCTTATAAAATATCTGCGCAAGCCAAAGCATTGGTTTACGGATGAAGGAAACGACAATGCTCCTCTTAATACCACTAAACAGTTGGAATCCCTGATCATTGCTCAAACATTTGCGCAAGCAGCAATCGAAACAAACAGCCATACAGAATTTGGTGGCGGCAGCGCTGGTGGTGGCGGTGCAGGTGGTGATTTCTGATTCGGAACGGGCAATCTCTCTTAACAGCCTCTTAGCAATAAAACACATTTCTTTAGTAAACACCGGAGAAATATTTGATTCTATATATCGTGTTATGAATAGCATATTTTATAAGCTGTTCATAACCGTTAAAATTCAAAAAACTTAAAATGATACAAATGAAAAAGAAGTATCTCTTAATCGCTCTGTCCGTTTTAGTAATGGGCGTTTCACTGAGCGGATGTTATTGTGAAAGATACCATCACCACCATTCTTATTATCGCTAATAAGAAATCAGTTATTTTTAATAAGCAAAGCCATCTCAGCCAGATGGCTTTGTTTTTATCCGCATGGAAAAATCGCGGAATTTTTATCCGCTAAAATGCATAATTTCAATTCAATTAGAAGGAAATGAAATTCTTTACCGCTTTTATTTTTTTATTCATTGCAGACACCGTTTTTGCACAGCCGCAGGATATTGACAGGACAATCAATGTTGACAACCGTGAGCGGCAGTACCTGATCCATTTGCCACCTTCTTTTAACAATGCTTCAAAGTTCCCGGTCATATTTGCATTTCATGGCGGAGGAGGTGGATACAAAAGAACCATCCGATATTATAATCTCAACCATCTTGCAGATGAGAATGGCTTTATCATAGTGTATCCAAATGCTATCAATAAAGCTTGGAGCATGAGCGGAGTCAGCAGCAGGGTAAGAAATATTGATAACAGTGTGGATGATGTTCACTTTATCTCGAGCTTGGTGGATTATTTGATTGCCGATTATAAAATTGACAGCAATCGCATTTTTTGCACGGGCATTTCACGCGGCGGCATATTCAGCCTCTTTCTTGCATGGCAATTGTCGGACCGCATCACAGCCATTGCGCCGGTATGCGCAAGCATCCCTCAGGCAATTGCTGATGAATATTCCTTTAAGCACCCCACACCTGTGTTATTGATCAATGGAACGGAAGACCCGCTCATCAGTTACAATGGAGGGCCAGGGAAAATGAATGCCCCGAATGCCGGAAGCGAAAAAGCCAATATGCTGCCAACAGAAGAATTGGTAAGCAAAATCGCAGCCCTTAATCATTGCAGCGCGGAACCTGTGGTAACACATTTAGCCGACGCAGATCCCGGCGACGGATGCACTGCTACTGCATACGAATACTCATGCGATGCAGGGCAAATTGAATTTATCAGGATAGCGGGAGGAGGGCATACGTGGCCAGGCGGCTTCCAATATCTGCCGAAAGCCATAATAGGAAAAGTGTGCAACGATTTCCGGGCAGAGGAAAAAATATTTGCATTTTTTAAAAACCTAAAATAGCCAGCTATGAGAATCGTACCTTTTGCTAAAAGATTTCTTATATTATCCGCACTGTCAACCACTGCAGGTATGTATGTTTTTGCACAAGACAGTGTGCTGACAATCCCTTTGTGGAAAAATGGCGCTCCCGGTTTTGAAAAACTGAAGAACGAGCCAGAGCAGGCAAAAGACTGGTGGGTGCGCAACATCAATAACCCATCTGTCACTGTTTATCTTCCGCCAAAAGAAATCGCAAATGGCACGGCTGTAGTTGTGTGTCCCGGCGGCGGGTTTCTCAACATAGTATATAATTCAGAAGGAAGAGATGCCGCGAAATACCTGAACAGCATTGGCGTGACTGCTTTTGTTTTAAAGTACCGTTTGTTCCGGATGGAAAATTCGCCTTACAAACAAGAGCACCCTTTGCAGGATATTTTCCGGGCTATGCGGTTAGTAAAAAGCCGGGCAAAAGAATTTAATATTGACACCTCCAGATTAGGTGTGATGGGCTTTTCGGCAGGTGGCGAAGTGGCAGGATGGGTGTCGTACAAGTTCCCGCAAAATAATTCCAACAATGCAGATGCCATTGATCAGATAAGCGCAAGACCTTCTTTCCAGATACTGATTTATCCCGGCCCGCTGGCAGTGCCTGATTCGGTGCCATCGAATGCGCCTCCTACTTTTTTGCTTGCTGCCAACGGAGATGATTGCTGCTCGGAGCCGATCATCAAATTGGTGCAGATGCACCGCAAAGCAAAAGTGCCGGTGGAAATGCATTTGTATGAAAAAGGCGCACATGCCTTCAACATGGGTTATCGCACTGAATTCATCACACTGAAAAACTGGCCACAGCGCATGGCGGATTGGATGAAGGACAATGGTTGGGTGAAGAAGTAATTTAAATTTCAACCGTTCTTTTTAGAAACGTCTTTCAAAAGCCTCAGCGTAAAAAATGTAAGTACCAGCAACACAATAAATATTATAGGCCAAACCCATGTTTGTTTGAAGATGCTTTTATTTTCGCCTACTGATTTATTTGCAAATCCTTCTATGTTGGATATTTTAATTTCAGGGACATCTGCAGAAATGCTGTCCTTGAAATTTTGAAGATCATAGTGAGGCATTATTGCGCTCTCGCTGTTCATTTGCAAACTGTAATGCATACCCGATTCAAGATAAGCGATTGCTTTTTTTATTTCCTGCCCGGTTGATACAGATGTAATTTTTAGAGGCGGATTATCTCCATTATAGACCTTTATCTCAAAAACAGAGTCTTTGAATGCGGGCAAATTAAAGTGGAACAGAGAATCTGATGAGACCATGAAATTCCCCAGTGTTACGCCTGCTGCGACAACGTCAACATCTCGCTTAAAAAACTTCGGGCCCTTAATATGAATAGAGATGTTGTTGACATGGTATTGCTCGGGATTGAAAACAGTTATATAGCAAACATGATTGCTGCTGTCTTTTTGTGCGAACTTGAGCATAGGGTTTTCAATAAAAGGAGCGGTAGTTTTGAGTGATTCGCCTGAATATCTTCCTGCGGAAATAATCTTCAGCGGATCATTTTTCCCATTGTAAATCGTAAGCCGGAAATACTGATAAGTACTCAATGGGAAATCAATTTTCTCGAAGTAGCTGTCGTCATCGGTGATAAATTTTTTTTCGAGCATCAGATTTTCAGTAATGGAAAACCAATGTCGCATGTCATCGCTGCCGTTTAAATCAATTTTCCTGCTTACAGATGCGTTTTTTATCTTAAGATAAAAATCGGCAATCTTTTCTTTACCGCTGTTCTCAATGATCATGATGCTGCTGCCGCTGTCCGCCAGTTCATTTGAAATGATATTAAAAATTTTGAATTCAGCCGGCTTGATAGTTGGGAGGCTCCTTTTTATAATATATGGAACAGCGTTTCCTTTTTCATCCACAATTCTCAGGTCGCGAAAATCAGTTTTTAAATACCTGCTCACTCCAGGTGTTATCGCAACTGAATAAAACCCTGTTCTGTCCACAAGTTCAATATCAGCTTTGTTTTTATAATTTTGTGCCTCTGCGCCAATAAAAAGAAAAATGCATAATATAGGAATGATATAATTACGGGTTCCTGACATCATCAATAATAATTTTTTTCAAACGTTGATACATAAATGAAATGATCAGCAGTAAAACACCGAGCAGAATAAATGCAATGATCTTTCCGCCAGGGGTAATATTTTCTATATCATAGGCGAACAGCTTAACCAGTGTGATACCAAAAACAACAAGCGCAATTATTCTTAGTGGTTTATACCTGTTTTGCATGCCCAGCCACATAATGATGAATGAAGATATTCCCCAAACAATGCTTAGCCCGGCCTTGCTGTATATCGTTTCAAGCCTGGTTATCGAATCTTCGTTCGTGTAATTTATCCAAATGAAAAAGTGCATGATCTCGAAGCTGATCAGCGTGATGACCGCAATGCAGATGATCCGTGAATAAACCGGTAGCAATTTTGCAAGCACATCTTTGTTTTTTCTGACATAGTTAATGCTTGCAAATGCAAGCATTAAAATCAAACACACGCTAATCCAATTCGCAAAAAAATATCCCCTATATGCATTTTTATTCAACAAATAGATTTCCGTGCTGTATGTATTGTATAAATTGAAAATATACAAAATGAAAATCAGGAAGGGCAATAACAGCAAAATGATATGATCAACTTTGGGCTTTATTCTCTGCAACGCAAAAAATACAATGAGCATGAATGATGCGGCGTACAATTGGAGGTAAACAAATTCTAAGCCCGTATCAACAAATCTTCTGCTGAACTGGGTATATATTTCGAGCGCACCAATGCTGAAGAATAATAGAAGGGAAGCACTAAGATATGTCCTCTTCACCAATTTGTTTGAATACCCCGGCAGGAAATAAGTATCTGCTTCCTTGCGTAAAAGGAAATAGCAAGCAAGCAGCGATGAGGCGGAAAAAATTCCTGTAATGAATCCTTTATTGATTATGATAGGAAAGACACCGTTGTTCCAGCCATATATTTCAGTCCAATCCCAAAGAAGGCTCACAAGCATAAGAACCGTCACTAGCAGAACAGAAATCTTGAACAGGTTGATAAATGATTTCTGATAAAGCCATAACAGCGCAACAATTTCTGCAGCCCAGAATAATGTGATATAATGGCCTTTCAATTGAACAGGCGCAGTAAGTGAAATAAATGTAAGGGTGATGGCGATCAGCAAATAAATAAAGTTCTTATCTGCCTTTGATCGTTTAAAAAATAAATAAGCAAGAGCCAGGTTGGTGATGCCAAGTGATGCGGTGAACAAGCCTTTGTATGATTCTCCGTTCCATTGTTGCAATAAATACAAACCGGATGAATAAAAGAAAAGATTCACGGAGAGGAGTATCACAAAATCAAATGCTTTCAATTTGCTGTTCCTGATCACATGGTGTATCACATTCATAACAACAAACATTGCATAGAATATGGCACCGAAAATAAAAGTATTCCGGTAAGGGAAATTTTTGTCGCTGGATTTGTCAACAGTCCATCCGATATAAATGAACTGCGTGAAAAAGAACGCAAGAAAATTCAGTACACGCCATCTTTTATAATAGGCCAGCACAATAAGCCCTGCATTCAAAATAGCCAGATATGTAAACAATGCAATGTAATTTCCTTCACCGTTGCTCACGAGAAATGGCGTGATGAAACCTCCAATGGCAGCAATGATCGCCAGTTCAATTCTGTCGTACAATACGGCAAGCATCACAGCAAACACTGTGATCATGATCATTATCGCAAAGGCTGGGGTTTGCTCAATCAAATGATATTGATGATAAGCAAAAGCAATGGCGAAATAAAAAACGGAAATGCCTCCGCCAACAAGCACTGAGCTAAACGAGTGATAATTTTTTCTTAGCCTGTGCGCCAGCCCAATCAATATTGCACCACAAAGCAGGCCAATACAAACCCGGCCGATTTTATTAATCCACTCCTGATCAATGGCATATTTCACAAAGAATGCAATGCCCAGCACCAGCACAGCAATGCCGATCTTGTTGATGAGATTTTCTCCGATGAATTTCTCAATATCAGGATTGTCATGAAGCCACTGGTCAAACCAAGAGCGCCTGATTGCCGGGCGCGTAGCTTCTTCCCTTTCATTTTCATTTGAGTTAACAACAGGCAAAGTTTCAACAGGCTTCAAGATTTCCGGCACCACGGTTTTTTCTTCGGTGATTATTTTTCCCGAAACAATGATTGTTTCAATAACGGGTGTAATTATTGGCTTTCCCTCCGGGTTGACGATGGCCTCTGAAGATTTTAGCGGCGGTGGCCTAAACTGGATTTGATCGCTCAGGCGGCTTACTTCCTGACGCAGACTGAAAATTTCATTTCGAAGCCTTTCGAGCTTTTGATTGTTTCCTGATAAAATTCTCTGAAGAATCATCAAAAATATGACGAGAGAAATGACGATGATTAGTGCTTCCATATCGGTTGGAGGGGAGGTTATACTTTAGCCAAGATACAAATTGTTTTAGTATCAGGTTTTCCGCAAGAATATTTTGGAAGTCTTTTAATAAAAGAGAATTTGAAAATGACTGATAATTAACTTCAAAATATTTTTTGATTTCTTTTATGTAATTGGTAATAACTGAGCATCAATCCTGCAAACGCAGTTTTATGTACAAAAAAAGATTTTCAATTGATCCAAGATATTTTCAGTTGTTTTTTCAGTTGTTTTTCCTTTGTTATGGTATTATTTTTTTGGTATGGTATGCAAGCTGGGCAAATTATCTATCAGGCATTGTCGGTTGCCTCGTTTTCAATTATGCGGCAGAAAGTATTAAGCAAAAGAGATTTCTGCCTTTGCTTGCCTTTGGTACTTGGGGATTAAGCATTTTGATAAGTGCATTGAGCTTATGCCTTTTATTAAAAACAAATCACTGGTACACCGGGTTGTTTGCTGCGTTTTTAACCGTCGCTTCAAAATATATTGTCAAATTCAATGGCAGGCATATTTTCAACCCTTCTGCTTTTGGCATTGTAGCAACGCTATTACTGACAAACGATGCATGGCTTTCGCCGGGTCAATGGGGAAAGGATGCTGTGCTGTTTTTCTCTTTCATCACATTTGGCTTTATTGTGGTAACACGAGTGCAGAAATTGGGCGCCAGCCTTGCGTTTTTTTTAACATATTCTTTTTTGCTTTTCTGGCAGCAGATCATTTTTCTCGGATGGCCGATAGATTATTTCATTCATTCCATCAGCACGGGGAGCTTGCTGCTATTCACATTTTTTATGATCAGCGACCCGAAAACTTCGCCCAATCATCAATTGGCAAGAATAATTTGGGCAATGCTGATTGCTGCTGTTTCATTTTATTTTACTGCTTTCAAATGGAAATACAATATGCCGGTTTGGCTGCTTGTTGCCTTCGCTCCATTGGTCCCTATTCTTAATAAGGTTTTCAGGGCGACATTTTTTGATTGGAAATTATCTAATACCCACTTCACTATTTTTTCAAAATTTAAACATTTATTTATGCGGACAGTAACAAAAAAAGTAACAGCTATTATGGTGCTATTGACTATGCTTGCCCATGAAGCATCGGCGTTTTGCGGTTTCTATTTGAGCAAAGCAGATGGTACTTTAAAGAACAAGACATCACAGGTCATTATTGTGCATGACGGTGAAAGAAATGTAATCACTATGTATAACGATTTTCATGGCGTCATGAAAGACTTTGCAATGGTAGTACCAGTGCCGGTAGTGTTGCAGAAAAAAGATATTAAAGTGGTTGACCAGCGGATATTCACTACGCTAAACGAATACAGCAAGCCGAGGCTCGTTGAGTACTATGATGAAAATCCATGTATGGAATATGATAAAAAAGAAATACCGGAGAAAGTTGCCGGGGTCGCACTCAACGATGTCGTGGTTATGGGATATGGTTCAAGAGCAAAAAATCTTGGTGTAAAAATCGAAGCCCAATATCTTGTAGGTGAATATGATATCCTTATCCTAAGTGCAAAAGAATCTAATGGCTTAAGACAATGGCTAACTGAAAATGGATATAAAATCCCTGATGGCGCAAATGAAGTACTGGAGCCATATATTAGAAGCAACCTGAAATTTTTTGTGGTGAAGGTGAATGAGAAGGAGCAGAAAAAATTAGCAAGTGATTTTTTGAGACCGATACAGATTTCTTTCAAATCTCCAAAGTTCATGTTGCCAATCCGCTTGGGGATGGCAAATGCGGATGGCGATCAGGACATGATTGTTTACGCATTCACGAAGAAAGGAAGGATCGATTGCACCAACTATCGCACGGTCTCATTACCAACGGGAATGAGTGTGCCGCTGTTCGTGCAGAATAATTTCGCAAATTTTTATTCCAACCTTTTTCAGCATCAATGGAACGCTGATGGTAAATCAGTTGCCATGCTGGAATATGCCTGGGATGTGAGCCCGCAGAATTATGTGAAATGCGATCCTTGTGTTGCAACAGCGCCATCTGCGCAAGACCTGGTACAATCCGGAGTTTGGTGGCTGCAGAAAAACTGGGAAGACTATGATGATGATGGCCAATATGCCTCTGATTATTACAGCCATGTTTTCTTTACGCGTATTCACGTGCGTTATAACTGCACGGCTTTCCCACAGGATCTGATGTTTGAAGAAACAGCTAATGCAGAGAATTATCAGGCAAGATATATCATTACTCATCCCGCAACGGGAGAGTTTAACTGTGAGGCGGGAAAGAAATATTTGCAAAGATTAAAAGAACGCCGCAAAGAGGAATTGCAAACACTCACGGTGCTAACGGGCAAAACTTACAGCGACTGGGATGTGGTGGCAGATAATGAAGATAAAAACATCCCTGAGGAAAGTTCTTATAAAGCGGCATCACTTGAAATGGGAAAGCCAAATAAAAAAGGGACGGGTATTTTGATTGCTTCATTAGGGCTGATGGGATTGCTTTCTGTGATAAGCCTGAGAAGAAGGAAAAAGAACTAAAGACTTTTCGGGATAAAGAAATGTAAAATCAATTAAAAGCTTTTTACAACGCCATCAATTCATGAAATGCATCGGTGGAAATACCAACAGCTCTAAAGTGTCACTCTTCATTTATTTTCATTTTTAGAAGAGCCCCTGATTGAATTTTTTTGACAATTTGAAAAATAAAGAAATTTATGACTGAGAAAACATAATATGCGATAGCATAAAAAATATGGATTATGAGCTTTAACATTTTTTCATACATATTTTTGCCGCCCTTATTTTGATTTGCATGGTTTTTCTGCATGTATTTGCCGCAATACTTCCTGATTCTTTCTCACAAATGCTATATTTTGCATTTTCTTAAAATATTCTTTATGTTGAAACGATTGCTCTTTTCTCATTTCTTGTTGGTCATTTCTTATTTCTCATTTTCCCAGGATGCCTGGAAAATCACTGCAGACAAAATTGACCCATCCAACTATTACGGAGTCACGGTCGCTAACGGGATGATAGGTATCGTGTCATCGCCGGAGCCTTTCAAAGTGAAAGATGTGGTGCTGGCAGGTGCTTACGATTTATATGGAAGAGGGAGAGTAAGCAATTTCCTGCGCAGCTTCAACCTGCTGAACATGAAACTGAGCGTAGATGAAAAAGAGATCGGGGCAAAGGATATTTCCAATATGAAACAGGAACTCGATATGCGCCATGCCAGCTTCACCACATCTTTTGATTATGGCGATAAAGCAACTATTTCTTATACCTACTATTCGCTGCGGCAACTGCCTTTCACTGTGCTGATGGATATTTCCATCACGGCAAAAAAAGATATTTCCATTATTGGCTCCAGCGTGATGGAAGCCCCCGATGCATTGAAGGATGTGCAGAATTATTATAATGAAATTGACAGGCCACATCTATTATTGAGCCTGCTCACTTCGACAGCTAAAAGCCCTACCGGGAAATTATTGATGTGCGCATCCAATACTTTTTTGTTCAGCGAACCACATGGACAGGAGCCGAGGATCATCCACGAAATGTGGGACAACAATATGCACCTGATGAAATTCAGCAAAAAGATCAAAGCCGGGGAAACCTATTTATTTTCTATTGCAGGTTCATCCATTACGTCTGCGCACCATGAGGATCCGTTGAACGAAGCCGAGCGCCTCACGATATTTGCCAAATTACAGGGAAGAGAACGGTTGATCGAATTTCATAATAAATCGTGGGATGAGTTATGGAAAAGTGATATTGTTATTAACGGTGATGCACAAGCGCAGCAGGATGTACACAGCATGCTTTACCATTTATATTCTTTTGTAAGAGAAGGCACTTCTTATAGCCCATCCCCTATGGGCCTCAGCGGGCTGGGTTATAACGGCCATGTTTTCTGGGATGCAGACCTGTGGATGTTCCCGGCATTGCTTGTGCTTCGTCCCGGGCTTGCTAAATCGGTTATAGATTACCGTTATGAACGGCTGGAGGCAGCAAAGAAAAACGCGTTCGCCAACGGCTATAAAGGCGCTATGTACCCATGGGAAAGCGCAGGCACTGGTGTGGAAGAAACACCCGTATGGGCGCTGAGCGGGCCATTTGAGCATCATATCACCGCCGATGTGGCGCTTGCAGCATGGAGCTACTACTGTGTGACCCAGGATAAAAACTGGCTGAAAGAAAAAGGATGGCCGATACTTTCTGCGACTGCAGATTTCTGGGCATCGAGGGTGGAAAGAAACGGACCAGGGCATTATGACATTAAAAATGTGGTAGCCGCAGATGAATGGGCTGAGAATGTAGATAACAATGCATTCACCAATGCAGCCGCAAAAGCGAACCTGCAAAATGCAACGGAAGCTGCAAAAATTTTAGGCATTGCGCCAGACGCAGATTGGGCAAATGTGGCAAATAATATCCCTATCTTAAAAATGGAAGATGGTGTTACAAAAGAACATGCATCATATCACGGTGAAGGCATCAAACAGGCTGATGTCAATCTGCTTGCTTACCCGTTAAAAGAAATCAGCAATACGGATCAGATAAAAAAAGATCTGGCCTATTATGAAACACGCGTACCTGATGAAGGAACGCCAGCCATGACACAGGCTGTGTTCGCATTGTTGTACGCACGCCTTGGCGACGGAGAGAAAGCATATCATTTTTTCAAAGATGCTTATATACCCAATCTGAATCCGCCATTCCGTGTGATTGCAGAAACAAAAGGCGGCACCAATCCTTATTTTGCAACAGGTGCGGGAGGCATTTTGCAAAGCCTGCTGATGGGCTTTGGGGGGCTGGATATTACTCCAAAAGGAATCATGCAATTGAAATCCAAACTTCCCACTAACTGGAAGAGCCTCACGCTTACAGGGATTGGCATTGAAAAGAAAAATTACTTTGTTAAATAAAATTTACTAATTTGCCCGTTCTTGAAACGTGTTGCATCCATATTGCTTCTTCTTGTGCTGCTGTTTAATTTCATCGGCTATCGTTTTTTCTCTTCCTATCTGGAAGAAAAAGCCAATGAGCGACTGGAAGCTAAACTTGATCAGAATGACTATGGCGATGAACAGTTGCTTTCTCTCAAAATCCCGGTAACAAATCTTTCTTATTATAACAACTCAGCTCAGTTTGAAAGGGTTGATGGGCAAGTCGAAATCAATGGCGTGCAATACAAATATGTAAAGCGCCGCATTTATAACGACTCTGTGGAATTGCTTTGCATCCCTAACCAGACTGCCATGAACCTGCGCTCAGCAAAAGACGATTTCTTCAAACTGGTAAATGACCTTCAGCATACCGGGCAAAGCAAAAAGACCGATTCTCATGCCTCCTCAAAAAGCTTTTCACTTGATAGTTATACGCTGAACGAATCATTCAGCATAAGCAATGCTTCGATTGCTCTGCAAGGGCAAAATAATTTTAGTTTCTCAGCATCCATAACATCTTGCTATTCTCCGACAGCAGAACAGCCTCCCGAATTTTGCTGATCAATTCTTCAGAATAAAATATTCATTTCTCCAATGAAATGAATCATGCCATCATTCATTTGCATGATTGATGTTTTACACAATCACTCTTTACAAAATTAAATTATGAAAAAGCTGTTAGCTGTTGCTTTGGCTGTTGCCTGCGTTTGTGCATGCAATTCAAAGAAAGATTACGACCAGATTTTTAAGAATCCTGACCTGTACTGCAAGACGGTTTATCAGTTGAACGGCGTTGTGATGGGCAACAACTTTAGCCCGATCGTGGCATCAAGGAATTATTTATACGCAGCAGTGGCGGGCTATGAAGCGATTGCAGGAGGCTATCCTGATAAATACAATTCCCTTGCTGGCCAGTTGCATGGGTTAAGCGCTGTTCCAAAGCCAACGGCGGGGCAACAGACAGATTTTGAGCTTGCTTCTTTGCTTGCATATTGCAAACTCGGCGAAGCGGTGACTTTTCCTGCCGGCAGCATGCAGGAATATGTTGACAGCATAAAAAATCTTGCTAAGGACCATGGCATGCCCTCAGACATTTATAACAACAGCATTGCTTATGCTGACACCGTTGCTTCCGTTATTATGAACTGGAGCAAGCATGATAATTATCTTCAGACCAGAGGCGCTTCGCAATATAATGTCAATGATTCTCCGGGGCGCTGGGTACCAACGCCTCCCGCCTATTCATCTGCAATGGAACCTCATTGGAGGGAGATCCGCAGCCTGGTGATAGATAGCCCTCAGCAATTCATGCCGGCACCTCCATATCATTTTAATGTAACTGACAAAAACAGTGATTATTATAAAGAAATAAAACTGAGCCAAAATATTGTTGACAGCTTAACCCCTGAGCAAGCGTGGATAGCAGATTTCTGGGATGACAACCCATTCAAGCTGAATGTATCCGGGCATTTGATG
>Ga0302280_1001309_pt1 | contig 20681 bp, 28 predicted proteins | sample III_Fen_E1_1_FD_198771 | JGI IMG/M metagenome (GOLD analysis project Ga0302280, IMG submission 198771) | Peat permafrost microbial communities from Stordalen Mire near Abisko, Sweden - III_Fen_E1_1 | ecosystem: Environmental > Terrestrial > Soil > Wetlands > Permafrost | place: Sweden: Abisko... | reverse complement strand
GTTGACAATCCACGACCACCTTTCGCGTCAATATTACGACCAACACCGATTGTCGTCATTCCAACTGTATCCTGATAAGCATACCGGCTAATACCTTCATGCTTAACAAGCTTGTCTTTTAATATTTCATATTTATCAGTAAGCATAATCACCACCATGATTGAGTGGCAGGATAGGGCAAATCCTGGTGGAGATAAAAACCTAGTCCTGCACGGTAGTAATTATAATATATATATACTCTTTAGTATCTTATTATTATTAGCAAACCAATAATTATGTATAACTCATAGAATTCATGGAAAGTTAAGGGTTTATGATGAAATGAAGTTGTGGGGGTAAGTAGTAATATCGTGTGGATATATTTTAATGCAAATTAAATCCACAGTTTTAGATCGTTATTATACCAAGGTAATTAACAAGAAAACGTGCTCGTGCAAACGCAGAGGAGCACGCCATTGATATTACACGGTTGCTGTGATTAACTCGTATACCAGTGTAAAAGTAATTGAAGTTCCGGTACCGGCTGTATAAGCTGATGTACAGCTAAAGGTAACTGCGGTACTTGTAATGCCAGTATAAACAGCACTTGCAGCTGGGCCTATTGTACGAACTTGGCTCGCTGCAGCTTCTATGTCACCCGTTACTAATCCTGTTCCAACCGCAATAGTTCCTGCTCCATGTACCGTGGTTCCATATTGAATGATTGGGGCGACACCTGATGCAAACGCTGTATTTCCGGTGCTTGCTGTATATACGGTTGCGCTATGGACAATAGCAACTTTACCGGCTACTGCAGGAATTAATATCTGTGGTGTGGCATAAGCTGCTATAACAGCCGCAGTATTCAATGTCACACTTATTTGCTGCAATTGCCCAAGTTGAGTAATCGCACCTGATACGCTGGTTGCTGTAATGGCGGAGTCAACGACCAATCCTGCAGTTCCTGATGCAGATACAAGATTGCCACTTACTAATGCGCTAGGGGCAACCAAGAAATTACCTGTTGCACCGACAGGGTCGGGTATTGATATGACACTTGCTTGGCCCATTGCGGCATTACTAATTGTTGTAATTGTATTCCCAGTATTAGCGACCGCTTTCACTTCTAAACTACCTTTGGATGCAGTAGCAGGAAATGATGCTAAATACCCCGCAGTTCCAGATAAGCCAGCTTGAATATTTCCTCCACTAATCGCAGTAGTTGGGTCTTCGCTAATTGTGCCCGTTGTATTGGTAAATGTCGCAATATGATTGGCGATTGTTGGTATCAATACATCACCTGGAGCAGATGTTTCTACTAAACTTACAACCGTATTCAGTACAGATGACCCAGAATATGTAATTACAACTTTCAACCACACTGGACCATCATCAGTCGTATAAACCAAAGCCATTTGCTGATTGTTAAATGTAAAACCATTTTGCTTTTCTTGATTCAAGTAACCAGTTGCCGTTACCTGAGCATAAGTATCAGAAGTCAAAATATAAACTACTGAAGGCAATACACTAGACAAGCCTGCAGGTTGTGTTGCTGTTACACTTAGAATTGCCATTTTGTTGTCCTTTTAAAATTTATGATTAACGTACTCTTCTAGCCTGTATAAATCCATTAAGGGATGATGAACCGGCACTTCCAACATAGGTAGGATTACAACTTAAATATATAGTTGTTGTAGTGGCCAAAGAAAATCTTTGGATAGCTATTGGACCCTCAAAGGAAGTAAGACTAGAAGCTAAAGTAGTAATTTTAATAACTCCGAATCCTGAACCTGGAGAGGTCGCGCTTGTAGTACTTATCCATCCGTAAAAAACAGTATAATACGTAATCGAACCCCCAAAAAACAGCTCCCCCCACACATCCCAATCCCCTGCAGTTAAAGAAATGGTAGTTATATCAGTGGCAGTAGCAGTATTTACCGCGACATTATATGCGGCATTACTAACATATTCACCAACATATCCAGCAGAAGCATTATTATTAGTAGTCGTTCCAACAATACCACCAGTAGTAGGACTAAATGTTATCGAAGTAGCCGTAGCTGCGCCTAATGTAGGAGTGACTAACGCTGCACTGGTGGTTAAAGCAATAGCCCCGCTCCCATTTACAGTGGCTGCCAAAGCTGTTGCAACACCACTTCCCAGCCCAGATAAACTAGCCACGGGATATGCAGTGCAATTTGATAAATTACCACTTGTAGGCGTACCTAATAATGGTGTAACAAGTGTCGGCGAAGTAGACCCAACAAATGCCACAGTACCAGTTTGTCCTGCAAGACTAACATCAACAGAATTATTCGTGCTCAAAATATATGCTCCTTAAGCTACGGTCAAATTGCCTACTGCACATAGAACCGTAAAAGTTGTATTTGCCGTAACGCAAACTATCTGCACACTATCATACAAATTCGTAGACGTTAACGAGCCAGCAGAGGATGTGGCGGCATTACCAAAATGAATCGTCTGCCCAGTATTGGCCTGCAAAATCCAGCCAGCAGCACCTTTGCCTACGATACCAAATACAGAACCTTCTACAGCAGTAGCTGGAAGTGTCACGGTCGTTTGGCCAGCATTTGAAATAATATATCCGTTATTCACTACAGCTGCTTGAGTCGTACCTGAAACATCATTCCAAAGCAATGATCCTACACCTGTAGAAGAAATAGTTATTGAACCCGAAGCATTCCCAACTAAAATCCCAGTGCCTGAGTTAATAGCCGCGGCAACTGGGTCTCCAGAAGTTGTTCCCACCAATACTTGACCAGCACCTAATACTATAGGATTTGCAGGACTTGCGCCCTCAGCAACTAAAATACCATGGGCAGTTGGACTTGCAACACCTAAACCGCCTTGGGTGGCGCTGAGTGGAAAGGGGGCATTTACGCTATTATTTGTGCTCATTGATTAACCCCTAAACATAAGAAAGATTTCCCTGGACCCCACCATTTGTGGTCCACATATAATTCGCTACAATACATACTAACCGCAATGAATCATATTGATTGGTAGAGGATAAGCTTCCACCCACACCTAACGTAGTACTAGCATTCCCAATAAATATTTGTTGCCCTGCAATTTGAGTTATCGTCCATCCACCTGAACCTTGACCTGACACTGCAATCGCATCACCAATACTTGAAGTGAATGGCAACGACAAAGATACCAGTCCAGAACTGTTCGTGATGTACCCATTATTTGATGACATTGCCGCAGATGATGTTTCAACATTCCATTTAAATGAGGATGAAGATGATGGAACACTGTAAAGAGAAAAAATTATCGATGTAGTTCCAATTACAAACGGACCCGTGTTTGTTTGAACAAATGATTTTCCAGCATAAGTAGACCCTTGATTAACAAGAATCAAATCATTTTGCGCCACATCTGCAGCCATATCGTAATCATTGGCGCGAGTTAATACCCAGTTACTCGATGCTGAACCAACATTTGATACAACATAGATTCCGTTTTGCGCGGGAGATGCTTGCATTGCAACTAAAATTCTATCGCCGACAGCAACAGCAACACTATCAATTGACAATGCTGCTTGAGTACCAGAATTAGTTAACGTAGCTCCAACACCTAATGTTCCATTGGAATAAGTGGCCGTTAACCCGGAAGTTGTAGCTACACGCGCCGCATCAAAAGTTATGAACCCCTGCGCTGACATGTAAAAGTTAAACTCTGCCCATCGAGCATATTTATTTGTTTGACCGGTAGGTGTAGAAATATTTGTAATATCAGTTGCGGGCGTTAAATCAGTACCTAATGGCGTCGCACTTCCTGTTTCAGGTGGCGCTGGTGGTAACTGACTGATTTGAATATTTGCCATATTATCGCTCTATACGTAAGTAAGATTACCAACCCAGCCACCGAATGCCGTCCATACATCATTTGCCGTAATACAAATTAATGTTAATGAATCCCACTGATTAGAAGATGCCACACTACCACCCGTACCAACTGTCGATGCTACATCGCCAATCTGAATTTGTTGAGATGCTGCTTGATGTATGGTCCAGCCTCCCGCGCCTTGACCAACAACGGAAATTTTATCACCAACCACGCTTGCAGCTGGAAGAGTAAATGTAACTAATGTCCCGCGGTTAGCAATATAGATTACATTTGCTGTCATCGCTTGAGTAGCACCTGTTACTACAACTACGTCATTCCCAAATACGGGCGCTGTAAATTGAACGTTAGCACCAGAACGAAGACCGACAATAATATCTCCTGGCGCCAAATCACCAACACTTGGAAATGCACTCCACTTAATATCTGCCATGTTTACTCCGTAATCATTAATTCGATGCCGTCTTCATCAAGCATAAAAATTCCTGTTTCAGTTATCATGAAAAAAGAACCAGGTGGTGGAAAACCTTCGCCATGATCGTAATGGATGACAAAAGGCGATACGACAAGAGGATCGCTATTTGTTAAATTCATTCCTAGTGGCGTATTAAATAAACTCATTTCAGTTCTGATACGTCGGTGCGACTTGATACTCCACCGTAATATACGGACTAGTTGCATCAGGAGTAATCACGCTAAATGTAGAGCCACCTTTTAATGCGCGCCCTGCAGGATTCAATACAGTCGTTATTGCTCCAACCGTTCCACCAGGAACGGTTGCAGTTGTAGTAAAATCTACAAATATATTTGAACCAGGTGTGTAACTAAATATTGCTATCCAATTAGGATAATTGTTTGGCACCGTGAAAGTTTGCGCACTACTCGCGGCTAGCGAACATCCTTGAATATCGTAGGTTGGTTGGATGCCAAATCCATTATAACCGTTCAAATCGCGCGTCATATTAAACTTGGTTGACATTTAAATTACTCCCAAACGCGCATCCACTACATAATGCAAAGCAACAGAGCCAGAATAAGAAGGCGTTGCTGTTGTTATGCCTGTTGCAGATGCTAAATTAAATGATGATGAAATGGTCGCTGTTACAACGTCATAACCAGCAATAAATGCCCAATTTGAAACTGCAACACTTGATGAGGACGCTGACGGTGTGTATTTTGTATACGTAAAATTGGCAACTGTTCCTGCAGCAGGTGCATAGAAAACTGGTGTATAAGTATTAAGACGTTTACTTGCTTTCAATGGAATAGTAAATGGCGCTCCACTTGAATACCAACTATAGGTTACAGGCCCAGTATTGGTGGTATAATTTACACTAGACATCGGATAAATTAATTCGCCATTTGTAGAACTTGCTGTCCCAGGCGTTACAGTAAATGGATAACTCTGCTCATAATAATATTGACATTCACGCAATACTTCGTCGTATGTCTGAGGTGCCGGTCTCGTAGGAATATAACCAGGAACCAAAGAAATAGAGCCTATCGTTACAGTGCCATTAATAGGTACTGTACCTGTTCCAACAACAATCGCAAAATAAGTTGCCGTTGTAATCCCCGCGCTGCTTCCTAGAAGGTCCCATCCCGAAAATCCATAATCATTAAAATTCTGAGTGCTAGAAGTTCCGATGGTAAATATAGAGTTACCAAAATTTGCTCTTGGCACTTCAACCCAGGGACCAGTATTAGTAGTTGCTGGATGCCCATTCGCATCAAGAGTAGCAACAATAGAATTGTTAGTCCCTGCAGTGATTACTGGCAAAGTAGCACCAGTTGTATACCACAAGGAAACACAGGCGGTTGTCGATGCACTTGCGAATGCGGATACATTAACACTAACAGGTCCATTCAATAAATCTCTAGCTTGTCGTTGGTCCAAATATTGAACTAATGCCATTTGAGTAGCAGCAGCTGCTGTCAATACAATTGCCCCAGAACTCGCCCGAGTAACACCAACACCTGAATCAGTTGATTGAAAGACAATCGTCTGGTCCCATACATACTTGGATTTATTAGCACCAATTGCAGATGCCACAACTGTAGCCCCAGTCTGAGCTGGATTCAATGCAAAATCCCAACCAGTTAAATAACTTGGTATAGGCTTGTAGTTTAATTCTGGTTGGAAGTAACTGAATAAGCCATTAATCTGCTGCGGTGTAGATTCTTGAATGAAACCAGGAATGTCGGCTAATGATGGAACTCCAAGTACCTGAATGCTTGTTAACTGTACTGTGGTATTGGGTGTAATAGTAAGAATTATATCTACGTAGCCTGTTGTAGCAGGATTGGTGTTGTATGGAGTCCCAATCAAAACCGAGCCTGTAATCGCTTTATAAAGCGTATCTGGGGTTGTTGTCCCCGAAGCTATTGTCCATGATGACATGCCATCGGAAGGAGCTAGCGTCATCGTGACAGTTGACTCTGTTCCAACTGGAGATGCCGCTAAAAAATAACCTGCCGCAATACTTCCCGCCAGCAACGATGGACTGTTATAGATTCTTTGCACAAGAGCCATAGCCACAACGCCAGAAGAACCAGAAATTTGAATTGCGTATGGCGCATCACTGACCATGGCTGATAATGTAATCTGCTTAACGGTAACTGTTCCTGAACCGGAGGTTTTTAAGAACCAATTAGGCGCAAGCTCGGTTAATGTATTTGAGCCACTTACATTATAGACATATGGCGTGGTCGCTGGATTTGTATCAAAAGAGACAGTTACGAACTGTGGATTCGTTACTAAATTCTGAGTTTGTGTTACTTGTACTGGCAACGCTGTAAAGTCAAATGCATTAGGCGGCCAGTCAGAGAGTGTAAATTGCAGAACGAGACCTGAGCTTTCTACTTTAATATAATATAATTGTGGATTACCCGGACTCGCATCAGTAGGATTGCCTTCGTATGGATAATAATAGGGTATTAGATTTGAGCCACCTGCATCAACGAATGTACCAATCGATGAAAGAATTAAAACATTTCCTAAATCAACAAAGTCGATTGAACCGTCAGGAGCATTACTAATTTCATATACGCTTTTTGATACCGCGAAAGCTGGGTCACTGAAGAAGGAAACCACGCCGCCAGATAGTAAAGTTCCGTCATCTTTATTAAGAAAAATGTATTCCAAAGGTGGGGAAGCTATTAACAATGGATTCGGAAAAGGCATGGAGGGTCCGTTACATCACGATTATGAGTATAATCATACTCCTTTTTATGATCGTTGCAATGGACCAGGATGTGTGTTAATCAAGCTTGAAATAATGGAGCGCTATTGGTATTGCTACTGATACTAATGTCCATACTACGATGCTGATTAGGGTGGAACGGATGGCTTTGAACTCGGCGTCTAAAGTGTCGAATCTACCGTGGATGCTTTTTATGGCTTCTTCTAGCATTCTTAGGCGGACTTCGTGGTCGATGATGGGGTTATTTAAGTCGTCCATGACTTAAGTTAATCCAAATTTATGAAGGATAATCGGAACGACAACTATTGCTACTATGCTTCCGCATAAGGCAATGATTGTGTTTAGTCGTCTTGAAATCTGCTTGTATAGATGCTCTTGAATTCTAAGGCGCACTTCATGATCGATATAATTTTCTTGACTGGTATCTCTATCAATCACTGTTTCGAGCACGCAACCATTCCTTTAAACATTTTTTCACATCGTCATTATAAGCGTCTGGATCTTTTTTAGCATTATTCATTAATTGATTGCACATTCTGCATAAATTATATTTTGAAACTTTATAATGATCACAAAAATTACATTTCATCAAACATACCCCTTCTTAATTTTCCATTCCTCATAATTAATAATTTGATTATGAATGCCAAGATTTTTTAATAACTTCATTTCATTTAAATACTCACTATTAACCACCTCCTCATTTTTTGGTTTTGAAGTTGAAGTTGCGTAAGCAAAAGTGTTCTTATTAATATTCTTAACAATATTCTTAGCTATGTAGTGCGTTTTTGACCCAGTACTGGGTCTTTGTGACCCTGTGATGGGTCGTTCTGACCCAGTTGTTCCGTTATTAACCAGGTCAATTTGACCCTGCTGAACAAAATTTATGCCAAGGAAAAACTTTCTGTTATATCCCATTCCTATTCTTGATAAAAATCCCCATACCTCTAAATCGTTTAACTTTCTTTTTACCGTACTTAGGCTAGCTTTTGAAAATTCAGATAGAAACTCGTTGGTTTTGTTATAGCCAGTTTTATCGCAAGGAGATTGTCGAAGTTGTTCATAGAGTGGCATGAAAATAAAAATATGATCGCCTGTTATTTTAGGATGGTCAGTCATTAATTTTGGAATTTGAAAATAGATGGGGTTTGATTTTTCAGATGACATGTTATAATCGTCCGGTATTTAGAAAGTACAACTAGCTGCGTAAATTTTCGACGAGATACGCAGCAATCCCTTAGCTAGCCTAGCATTATACACAACACCTTGATTAAACTATACAAATCATATCAATGTCACTCCGCTTAAATATTATCTAAAACTATTGTTGACAATAAATAACCACAATGATATATTTTGACCAACTTAACTGGTGGAGAAATAAATGAAGACTATTTTATTGTTAACGTTGATGTCATTGACGATGTCGTCATTCGCATATCAATATTGCTGGATATCACGTGATGGCATGGTAATTTGTAATAGCAGTATTAGTGGTAGTTGAAATTTTGTAGCCCCAGATAATGGGGCTTTTAATAATTAAATATGGTGAAGAGTGATGATGTCTATTTGGCTATGGATTATACCTTTGATTATTGTGCATCTTGGTTGGCGTTCTTCACTTTTCTAGTGGGGAACTGCCGCCACCAAGTAAATATTTAGATAAAGCACCAAGATGACCTAGCCCCGCCACGTATTTTCCAGCTTTTTTAAGATTTTGCTTCGATTTCTGAAGTTCGAGCATCTTCCCTATTTCTGGAATCTCATTTTTTAATTTATTGAAATAAGCTGTGTCACCTTCTAATTTAGAGAGCAAGTTCTTTGGTACAATTTTTTCTTCACCTACAAGTTTAGCAACTGTGGGATTGGTTAAATAAGTATCAGCAAATTGCTGGTATCTTTTTTGTCCTTCAGCAAGATTTTTTGATACATTATTTTTTCCCAAATAATCATAATGAGCTTTCATTCCATTAAGCATGCTATCCCTAAGATCAAATATCTCTTGTCCTCTATCTATTTCAGCTTGCGTTTGCTTGGACGCAAAAGAATTGCCTCTTTTCCATAAATCAGACTGTAGTTTAAATACAGATTTATAATCACCTTTTTTAGCTTTATCAATTAAAGCTTTATTTGCTTTGGTATTTGCTAAAGCATCTTCAGCTGCGGTTAATATTTTGTTAGATAACCGTATTGGTTTTCCAACTTTTGATGCTTCTTGTTCCGCTTTATTGAGCGGTTCGACTGCAAAGTCATGTGCAGTCGCGTGACTTTTTTGAATAACATCTGCAGCCATTCTTGGCGTAGGACTTTTTCGCAATGCTGCTATACCAAGTTTTCCTGCTTCTTTTACTCCTTTAAACGCGGCTGGAATTGCTGCTTCTAAAACTCCGCTTGTCAATCGCTCTTTAAGACCACCTGGTGTCGTTGCAGCTCCTGCTAATCCAGCACCTATACTTGCGCCAGCCAAACCTGGAATCAATGCTTCTGAGGCGGTTGCGGCGGGAATTATAGCTGACAGATGTCCTCCAACTTCTCCAAATCCTCGACCAATTCTTTCAGATAAAGGCGCATTAGATTCTAATTCCTGATTTTCAAATGGTTGGCGTCCAAACAATTGGGCCACCGCATTTATATCGCCTTTTAAAGCATGAGGATAGCCTTCTCGTAATCCATGTAATAAATTAGCAAAAGCGCTATGATGCGACTGAGGAAATTCAATGGATGGGATCTCTGATTTCATAGGAAAATGAGATTGAAGCACCTTTTCAATATCTTCATGAGGCATATCATCTGGGAATTCTGCTATTTGTCCATTAGGCAATTCAATTTCCATTATTCTAACCTCCCTGTGGAAGTATTATATTTCAATCGTTTTTTATTTCCTTCTAGTTTCACAGGATAACCTTTCGCAGCATGTTGTTCTTTAGCAGATTTTATTTCGGCCAATAATTTAGCATGCTCTTCTTTAGCCTGCTTCTGAAGTTCTTGGGGAAGATTTTCTACCACTAAATTTGCTGTTGCTGGCCAGCCTTGTTTAATAGTTTCAAACTGATGATTCAAAGCGGGGATAGTAGCCGCAACACCTTGAGACGCCAATTGAAATCCGGCGTATTCAGGAGCTATCATTTTGGCCACAGCAGCTTGCACTAATCTTTTACCGGCTTCTTTGTCGCCTTTTTTGGAATAGTTAAATCTATCTTCTAAAATTTGTTGATTTGAACCTGAGCCAACATATGGCATTTCGGCTTTTTTAGCTATTGTTGATCGTCCAATCTCTGAAAGAGAAGTTTTTTGTTGTGCGCTAGCTTGAGCAGTTGTCGGCTTGCTAACCATTGTTGGATTTCCATTTTCATCATTGACCAATGCAGATTGTGGACCTCCGCGAGATGAACCGCCAAATGATAAAGATGTTAATGCGCCGGTAGCCGGGTCAGTAGTCAATTGCAGTCCTTGCGAACCTTGAGCAAGTCTTTGCACGTAAGTTTGAGCTAATTTAGCTTCTTGAGAATCGGCGCCATATTGTTGTGTAATCCGCTGCGCGCCTTGCATAGCTTTCTCTAAATTATTATATGTTGGTTCAGGCCCTCGCAATGCTTTCTGAATTCTGGCTTGTGTTAAATGCTGCTCCAACTGCTGACGCATAGGCTCATAATCAGCCTTCTGCTGATTCATCTTATTAGTAATCTGCTGTCCAAGTAACGCCTCACTCAACCGCTTCGGCGTATTCTTAGCTTCTTCATTCTTCTGATACGTTTCAATCCCAGAGCGTAGAGCGTCCATTAAGCTTGTAGCGCCTGATTGTCCGGCATTCAGCAATTGTGTTCCGTTACCTAATCCGAAGGGGATATTTGGCATGATTAATGACTCCCACCTTAATTGCCAAAGAAACCTAATGATTTGAAAATGTCATCGGTTCCGCTGGATGTATATTGATTTCTGCCGGTTTCACCGCTGAATAAGTTAGAAGATTGCTTGCCAAGTACCTGAGCCCAAAGATTACCCATACTAGAATTAGCATCATACCCTTGAGCATTAAGTCCTTCTTCACCTTTCAATCCTTGACTATATAATCCAGAAGCATTTTGGAAGTATTGATTAAAATCTTTAGCTGCCAAGTCTTGTGCTATACCCATGTTTTGTTGTTCGTGGGAAGGAGTTCCAGCCAATCCACCCGCTGCAGAAGCATTATTTCCAGCTTCTAACGCTTGATGAAGTTGAAACTGGTAGCCTGGAGATTCCTTGTAATCACCAGCAATCTTATTGTAAACATCACCGCCTAATAACCCTTTGTATTGGTTTTGTAGGTCACCAAGAGCTCCTTTACCAGCATCAGCATATGGTTGATAATATTGGTTAGTTTGACCGGGAATCTGGTCTAAAGTTTTATTAGCTGTTCCAGCAGGATTTTTATAGCCACCACCAAAACTTTTATACCCTCCATACAAAGCCGCTGCTAACGCTGCCATTGTTATTGGATCCATATTAATCTCCTTTAGGTCAATGTGACCGTTTTAAATATTGGGGCATTACTTCCATTATTTACCGCAATACGTATAGAATTGTTAGTCGAATCATACAAACTAGTCCCATACTGACATGTATACGCAGTCGAAGGCGGATTCGTATAAACTGGAACGGTATTGTTCTGGATAATAGCAATGTTAGTCGCATTCTGAGTAGGTAACACAGTTCCTTCAGACCCAATAAGTCTCTGCAAAAGTGTTATCAATGCCTGACGAAAGTTAAGTTCCTCAGTAGTAGGAAATCCTTCTTTATCTACCATCGCGCCTGATGGTAGATTCGGTATCGTGACGACTGGATCGGCCATTATTCGTTTGACTCCATAAAACCATTATTCATACAATTCGACCAAACCATTATTTACAACAAATCGATGCAACCCAACAAACCTCAACTGAAACGTAGCATCATTAGCATGCCCCAAACGCTGAAATATAAACCGACTCTTGCGCTGACCAGTAGCATTCATAGGTTTCAAATAACTACTGCCAAATGTCTCGCCACCATCACGCGATATCGACAGATAAACGCCAGCTTCTGTAGTCGTATAATACCCAATAACATTGGGTCCGATTGTGCCTTCTATACAAATCTGCTCGTTGTCTTCAGTGCAAATAATATCTAAAGACTCAGTTTCAATCGGCGTAAAACTTCCAGTTCCAGGTTCTTCTATAGGAACAGTAGTTACAATATTCGGCTGACCTTGTTCAATCGTAAATCCAAGGCTCTTAATAACAAAATATCGCTGCGATGGAAGTCTTAAAGGCTTTGTTATACGAATTCGAGGAATCTCAAACACATTACCATCGCCATAATCAGCGTCTGTAAATAAGGTATCAAATTCATAAATATTACCGCCGCTCAAACTAACGAAGTAATAAGTGTTATTAAAATAAACTATTTGGCGAGCAATATGAAAATTTAGATTCTCATCAGAGACATTAAAGAAAAGCTGCGTTTCAAAGTCATAAGCATAACTGATATTGTCATCTGGAAATGTAAACTGATAAAGCAAATGACCATCTTGTTGGTAAAGAAATCCTGTGCAGTTGGTAGGATTCTTTAAGTTGCCGAGTTTATAATCGATACCATCTGTAGAAATAGACTTAATATCGGTTCCTGCCGCTATCATCAATACCGGACCAGATTGTTCATTTACTGCAATCCAAACCACAAACTGATTCAATGATGAAATCGTCGAAGGATTGATGCAACCATAATCGAATGTCCTCGTACTAGAGCGTTGATAAGGAAAAATCGCAGCACCAATATCTTGCCACAACTCTGTGCCATTACGACCAAACACTAATAAGTTACTACCACCACCAGGAACCGGCACAGCAGCTTGAATGTAGTCGGCTTTGAATTGATACGCTCCAACATGCTGAGCATCATTATACCAAATTGCCGTATTGAATCCTGAAAGCGCCCAAACTGTAGAGCCATTGCAAGCGACAATGAATCGTTGATTTTGAAAGGATATAAATCCTGGATTCATAAACGGGAAATTAGTGCTGCCGCCTGGAATGGTGGTAAATGTAGTGGTCGCATAGTTCCATGTATAAACATTCGCTCCATCGGTAATAGCAATGATGCCGCCATTATTCTCGGCAATGTATACATCGCCCGTAAAGGTGGTCAGTTGGCCAACAATAGTGGGCGTGAGATTTGGCGTGATTGAATACACTGTTTGCGCAATAACCGCAATCATAATGTCTGCAACATAACTGGCGTAAATGCCTCTCCCAGGTTGCGTTGGAATCAATGGCACTACGTTTTTGTAGCCAGCATATGGCACAAGCCAACCATCGGAAACGATGAAGTTCCAGGATTCTTCTAAACTAATCTTGGGATAACGGCCGTAGTGTGTGCCGCCGGCTATCTCGATTGGAATTTCTTGGATTTCTTGTATGGCATTTGGTGCAACTTGAACCATAGTTATAGCCTATATATTATATAAATTGTTACCATGGAGTCCATCCACGACCAATATTCACCATCTGCCAGTCAAGTGCAATTGGTCCATTAAAGTAAGTTGTCTTTCTAACTGACAAATCTGCAGGACTAATCATCATCAATTTCTTACGAATTTCATCGTATTTTCGTTTGGCTTCATCGGGAAAAGTGGCGCCCCATTCTGTACAAATATATTCAGCAAGAGCGAATCTTAGATATTCAATATAAAATGTGTCATAAATTGTTGATAAGTCAGTTGTCAATGTAACATCTGTTAACCCAAATTTTCCCCAAATTTTTATGACATAATCTGAATCAGGCAAAAAATAAAGGTATACATTAGAGCCACCCAAGCATCGCTCTACACGATAGCTAAAAGGCAATGTAGTGATGTCATCAACTCGACCCGTAGAAAAATATTGTTTTCGAGTTGTTTCAATCATCGGATAACGTACGGTACCGATATTGAAAGTCATGGAGTCAGTATAAACAAGATTAGGTACGAAATATTCCTCCTGACTTGCTACTGATGTAAAAACGTATTGTTGAAAGTAAGGTATGAGATGAATGTCACTTGCCTTGATATCAAGTAAAGCATTTAGCAAGTACAAGCCATCAGTAATCTGTTCGCCATCAACCGTCTGCAACTGTCTAGAAACAATTTGAGACAAGTAATACGACCTAGTTATTAGCTGCAATGCTGTATAAGCCATAATACTTGTCTCCTTATGGGTTAAAGATCGAACGTGTAACCAGCAACACTTAGAGCAATAGTATCGGTTCCGCTATTCTTGTAATTGATTACAGGAGAAGGAACGGTACTAATCGCTACAGTTTGCGCTAATACATTAACAACATTTGTAACTGCTATTGATGCCACTTGACCTGTAATAATCTGTTGCGCTCCAGTTGCGTTGCCTGCCTGAAGAGACAAGAAGTTACCAGCTACGCCAGGAGTATATGAGGCATATATTTGAACTTGAAGATTATTAACCAAGGGAACAAACTTAGTTAAATCTACGTTTACGTAGGTGGCAGATGTTGAAGTAGTACCTACTGATATGAATGCATCGTAAGTGAAAATTCGACGAGCTGCATCATTGTCTGACCAATATCCTTTGAGAATATGTGCGCTAGAATCAGTAGTAAAATAACCGATTTTTGCATAAGCACTATAGCTAAAAGGTAGTAATGGGGTGGTCACATTCAATGAACAAATAAGTCCAGTTGGTTGCTGAGTAACAGGGTCGGCAACCAAATATACAGCATACACTTTACTAGCGGCAATCGTACCCGTATCAATACCATTTAATCCCAATGTGCTAGTGGTAATAATACCAGCTGTAGGAAGAGTTAATTGAAAAGTACCTGTTGAATCTAAGCAAGAGCCTGGAGCAACATCTAATATAGTATTAGGTGTTGTTGCATCATTGCTGATTGCCAGTCCATTGAAGTAAAAAGGCATGAATGAACTATATGGGAATGCTTTTGAGGTTTGGTTGTTATCTACTGACATGATTTTGTCCTCTTAAAGTTTTATGGTACTCCCTATGATGATGTCTGCAAAGCCATCGTACATCTAACGGTTTATCATAGTCATCATGGTGAGCTTCTATCTGTAAATCTGTACCACAAATTTCACACGGTTTTGGAATTAATCGTCCCGTTCTTATATGCAATCCCACTAGATTTCTAGCGGCATGCTTTAATAACTGCAATTCATTCCTTAATTTCATCCGCGCACAAATCTTATCTTTTTGTTCTCGTGTAAGAGGAATTCGTTCCCTACGAATTTTTGATATTCTTGCTAAACAAGTAACGCAATATGATTTGCTATATGAAGCCCTTTCTTCACCACACGGACATCTTCCCGTTTGATGCTTCTTGGTAACTCCTTTGGCCAATCTATTTTCATTATCACGCTTACGTCTGCAAGCATTACAGTAACCATAGTCCCGCCTTTCCTTTACAGCCTTACAGTCGCAACAATACAAGCTTCTTCCAGAACCGTAAGGCTCTAAACCTGCTTCCGCACGCTTTTTCGCCCTCTTTTCTATATTTGCTTGGCTCTTACAAGCTTTGCAACGGCTTTCATTGTCACGACCCGGCTCTTTTTCTTTCTTACACGTACTGCAAAATATACTTCTTCCCATCTTTACTCCTCACTATACCTTGGGGTATAATGAGTGTACCATAAAAACTAAAGAGGAAACACGTATCTGAGCGAATTCTCAGCCACAAGCGAAGACCCCCATATGCAATCCCGGACGTACGCCCTGTTATTCATCCCGAACTGAGATCCAAAATAGTGACGTATAGACGCACCGCTATCAGCGTCAGTCATATTCACAGTTGTAAATGGGGACTCATCTGGTAATCGTGGCATTGCCAAATAGAATTGGTCACCAGACATCAAACAACCCGCACGATGCGAAGGAACAGGCGTAACAGTCATTCCGGCTTGAATCGTATTGTTAATGTTTTGGTTTTGGTTTTGTGCCCATACCAAACCTACTCCATTAATCGTTTGGATTGATACGGTAATCGATCCAGCCACAGAAGCTGCATCAGCGATAGCTCTGAATTGAACAGGCTGTTGAGATTGACGATGACCAATGAAAGTCAAGAATCTCATGTTAGGCAATCCTGAAATTCCATCATTGAATTGGAACAAATCGCCAGCTTTAACGGCATTAGCATCTGTCAAACCACCTGGGTAAGTAAATGTAATTTGAGTTACGTTAGCACCAGTAGGATCGTTAGTAGATACGACAGTCATAATGTTATTAGGAGCTGCAGTATTACCGATTGTTCCAGATACGTGAACAGGTAATAAGTTAGACTCATACCATTCAGTACCACTGAACTCGCCTAATTCCCAGCTGTATGCAATCTCATCATTTCGACGCATTGCAAATTGATTCAAACCAGTCCCTACAATTGCAGGAATGTTGGCAACTGGCAAAATACCCATCATTTTATGCGTAGCGGCACCAAAATCTTCAAAGTTAGCTACTGATTGAGCTAATTGAGTGAAGCTGTTGATTGGAGTTACACCATCACCATAGAAACGGAAAGGACCAGAGTTAACTTGAGCAGCGCCAAAGTTAGCATTTTGTGGATCGTTAACTACTACACCAGAAATGAAGTTACGAAGAATGTCTGATTCAACCAATGAACCAAGCTCTTTCATTGCTGACATACCAAATCGTTCCATGTAATCACGAACGTTAAATATGAATTGTTGGTCAGTATATGCGGCTGCAACGTTAGCTGCTTGTGAGCAAGTTAATGATTGAACGCGCTGAACAGAGGGTTGTTCAGTGATAATAAGACCAGCGTAAGAAATATAACGAGGCGTTGTATCAAATGTTACGGTGTCGCCTAAGTTTGCAGTCAGCTCATTAAAACCTTTATACTTTTTATTAGCCATGCTAATGGCGACGAAACTATTCAATAGCCAAGCAAGCTCTGCTTTTTGGTAAGTTTGTACGGTCTGTAAAATATTGACAGGTGTTGTTGACATTGTTTAAAACTCCAAAAAATGATGATTTCGGAGATAACAGCTTTAATCAATGTCAGCAGAATTTGATTATCTAAACATCTTTCTAAAATCAGTCACCGACATTGCACTGTTATCTATTCCAGCACTTGATGAAGGTTTTAATTGACTCATTGGATCGCGAGCTTGTACTTCTTGAGCTTTTGCATCCTGATTTGTTTTTATTGATGTACTCAAGTCCGCCATTGCCTTTTGAGCAAGCTTCGGCTGCGTATACATTAGCGTCATTAGATTGCCCATCTTCATAGGATTGTCTAATAGCTCCTGCATAATATCCGCAGTGTTTTCCATGTTGTTCGCCATTTGAACTAACGGCGCCATGGTTGAATAATCCAAATCATTTAACTTGGCTTCAAGTCCAGGATGACGTGCTTCACCTGCTTGCATTTTCGCAACAAAACTATCTACAGTTTGTTGTGTTTGCAGTCGGTTGACATGGTCTTGTATTGCCTGAGGTGCTTTCTCTGAAATCATTCGCTCAATATCAGCTGGTGACAACTGTTGCATTCCACCCATTCCAACTTGACCTTGTTGTTGCATCTGTGGTTGTTGTGGTTGCTGTTCTTGTTGAGCCTGCTGCTGTTGTTGCTGTAATTCCATGAGTGCCTCTTGTTTGCCTTTCTCGAATGCCTTTTGACGTTCCCGCTCAACTATCTTTGACACCGTTGCTTTATTAAGCATGTCATTAGCAGGTTCACCTTGAGTTTCTTGAACAGGACTTTCTTCACCCTGGTTAACAATCTCTAAATCTTCAGTCATCTTAAATCCTTCTGTCGACTTTTTTTCGGTGTCACCGTAATAAACAATGCATTACGTGCAAAGATTCGGCCAGGTTGTCGTTTGGCGACGTTAAGTAGGCTATCAATTTGAGGATACTTTGTCACTGACGATACAGATAACAAAGCTATAGCCTTGATAGCCTTATATGGTAATTATTTGCTTATTAAACAAGGAAGTCAAGAGGATTCCCCGCGCCAAGAATTGCACTTGGACCTGCCGATAAAATTCAGCGCTCTACTATTTAAGCTACAACGGGGATAATTGGCGCCTTCCTTAACCACTCCCCTAAGGAGACCTGATGAGACTGGCTATCTGGAGTGGCTAGGTTGGCATAGATTGTGCATATATTTAAGACGTGCACATTAAATCAATGTTTCGTGTGCATGATCTATTTCTTAGCCTTCTTCCCTTTCTTCTCAGGCATTCCAAACTTCTTAATGTCTTCTTTCTTAGTGTCGCCTTTCCCTTTAATGGTCGAACCAGCATAATTTTCTGGCTGGCCAGGTTTAAGTTTCGTGTCTTTTGGAACTTTCTTCTTTGTTTCTGCCATGATTATTTCCTTTTCTTTGGCTTTTTCTTTTCGCCAGCTTCTGCGTAGGCAATCGCCACGCTTTGCTTTTGTGGCTTACCAGCTGCAATTTCAGCCTTAATATTATCTTTAAAGCCTTTGCTTCCTGGCTTAGAGCCTTTCTTTAATGGCATATATCACCTATTTCATACAATCTTTCTTAACGCTCTTCTTAATGAGCGCCTTATCTTCCTTGACATCCATGTGCTTTTCTTTCTTAGGCTTCTTCATTTCTTTCTTGTTGCGCATCTCTTTGGCCATGATGGTTCCTTATTTGTGAAGTTTTTTTAAAGTTTTAGCAAGTGCAACTTCTTTGCGAATAGTGGGGCTTTTGCTTTTAGCTGCTTTAGCCATTTTCTTGGCCGGAATCTTCTCGCCTTCAGGAACGCCCAGCTCTTTATGTAGTTTACCTTTATGCTTACCAACAGCCTTCTGAATCCACTTATCAGTTGCCATTTTTAATCCCCAGCTTAGAGTTAACAAACTCTATCAGTAAATTGCTCAATTTGGAAATTTCTTGTAATAATTCTTGTTGAATTTCGGGCTCTAGTTTAACGAGTTCTTTCTCGATAAATCCTAAGGCCATGCTTCCGATAAGTGCTAACATATTTATTCCTTCCTGTCATAAAGTTTGGAGATGATTTGCTCTCGTTCACGCTGGCTTGCTCCTTCGGTCTCTTTGTACATTGTCTTCATTATTTGCTCCTTGCTAAAACCGTCTCGCTCTAACTTATGACAGTTACTTTGTTTTTCAATTTCACTAATCGTTAGTTTGTACTTCGTCATGTTTTTCTCCTTTTGATATTTCATGCGCCAATTTATGTGTAGCAAGATGGTCATTGTGCTCGCGTGATTTTACTTCGGCAATCTTAGCCGCAGCATCCAGAGCATGACGTTCTAAGGATGTCTGACTCTCTTCGAGACGCACGGCAGAATCAATCTGAGCTTGAGATATTTTTGCTTCAGCTTCAAGGATTTTTGCATCACTTAGTTCCTTGTCAATAGCCATTTTAGCAATCTGAATCTGATTATCAAATTGCTGTTGCTGTTGATCCAATTGCAACTGCTGCGCTTCAAGTTGTACCTTCTGCTTATCAACCTGAACCTTCTGCATTCGTGGGTCCATCATCATCGCTTGTTGTTGCATTTGCTGCTGTTGCTGCTGCTGCTGTTGCTGCTGTTTTAGCCAGGCGTCAGACGCTTCCTTCAATCTATCTGCGCCATAGCATTCAACGTTATCGAGCAATATTGGTAAGCCCATGGGCGAGTTCATAAACTGAGCAAACTCTTGCGACGCCTGCATAAGCGCGATAATCTGTTCCATAGCCTTCGTTTTCTGTACTTGGAAATTGATTCCCGCATCAATGTTAACTTTAATAGCACGTTCGTCATAATCCAACATAGGATTCTGAGGGCTATTCACTTCTTTGTAATTTTTGTTCCCCGCCATATCAACTACAGGTATCGTGCGCTTGCCAACAATGTATTTCGGCATTAAATCAACAATGATATTTCCAATCTGCGTTAGTGCCGCTAAATAAGATACGACATAAGGCATGCTAGCAGCGTTGCCCACAGTAGCAGATTCAATAACGGCCTTTCCAGACAAGTCCTGGTCATTGCGGCCAACATTGCTTGCAAAACTTCCCAATATGGTTTGAGTTGTAGGGTCTGTAATCTGAAACGCACCCATAACTTCTGGAGGCGCCGGTAAATTCTGTACTTCCCGGATAGGGTCTGGAATAGCAATTTCCGGGTTGTTTTCAGAAAACGCGTTAACCACAACAGTATTTGCTCGCTGAATATCATTTAATGCCTCTAAATAATCTTGTTCTTGAGGAATCGCTTCCTTCTTAACAATGAATTTATGTTGAATCATGTTTTCAAGATAGTTTGCCAGAGATTGCCCAGCAAAGTTTTTCAAATCTTGCACACCTTTTGCATGATAAACATAAGGTCGTGTCATTTGATACGTATTGTTAGACGTTCCTTGCGTTAATAAAATTGAATTTCCATCAACAAACACATGAGGCAAATAAGAATAATCCGTTTCTATATGTTCAAGAACTTGCGATTCATTAATCTTGTAACGCGAGATTGTCTCAATCTCGGTCATACGAGGCTCACCTACAATCGCCGGAATCTGCTCAATAAATTGCTGCTCGACCCAATACTTCTCAAGTTTCTCATAATCCTTCATACGCATGACGCGCCCATTGGCAAGTTTAACTATCTTGACGCG
>Ga0302280_1001308_pt1 | contig 20683 bp, 17 predicted proteins | sample III_Fen_E1_1_FD_198771 | JGI IMG/M metagenome (GOLD analysis project Ga0302280, IMG submission 198771) | Peat permafrost microbial communities from Stordalen Mire near Abisko, Sweden - III_Fen_E1_1 | ecosystem: Environmental > Terrestrial > Soil > Wetlands > Permafrost | place: Sweden: Abisko... | reverse complement strand
TCCGTGTGCGTATCTCGCCCTACAATCGACAGGCTCTTCATATCGACGCCGGCCTCCTGGAGTTCCTTGACTGCATGCTCGGCTTGCTCGTGAGTTTCATAGATTGCCGCTACAGAGTTTTTCGAGCTCATTTCGATCTCCTTTTCCATGGTTGACTTGACTTAAGATTTGACGGTTGCTCCCGAGGCGCAAAACCGGCCACAAGAATCCTTCTTGGGAAGCCAGCGGAAGTCTTATAGCGGCCGGGATCACAATCCTCCGCCTGGCTGAGAATCACTCGCCAGTAAGTGTTTCAATATTGGAGGCCGTGGTGCTGAGCAATTGCGTACACAGAGCAGAGCCCGGTCCCAGCTCGTACTCAGGCGGCCTTGAGCACTTGGCTCTTGGACGCGATGCAATCCAGCAAATCCTTCCAGGACTTGGCGAACGAAGTGACCCCTTCTTCGAGGAGTTGGGCCGCCACGGCGTCTGTGTCAATACCGGCCTTGGCGAATTCTGCCAATTTCTCGCCTGGGATTGAAGGTAAAGCTTCGCCGAATTCTTCATGGGCTGCGAGGGCCTTCAGCGTGGCTTCGGGCATCGTGTTGATGGTGGAGGGCAAGGCAAGGGCCTCGACGTACAAGATGTCGGACGCATTGGGATCCTTGGTCCCTGTGCTGGCCCAGAGAAGACGTTGCGACCGAGCTCCTTCATTCAAGATTCGCTGGCACCGCGGGGAATCAAGTAGGTTGCGGTACCTCACATAGGCATCTCTGGCGATGGCGATCCCAAGTTGGTTGCGCAGGGCCTCCGGTGCCCTATCCGCAACAGCGACGTCCCAGCGACTGACGAACAGCGATGCCACGGAGGCGACATCGGGATTTAACCCGGCGGAGATGCGCCGTTCGATGCCGCGCATGTATGCCTCGGCAGCCGCGACATATTGCTCCCCAGAGAAAAGCAGGGTTACGTTGACAGGCACGCCCGCAAAGATTGCTTCTTCAATCGCTGGGAGGCCCTCGCTGGTTCCAGGGATCTTGATGAAGAGATTGGGCCGTCCCGCGCGGGAGTGAAGAGCCTTGGCCGCGGCCAGAGTGGCCGCCGTATCGCGGGCCAGCAGTGGCGAGACTTCCAAAGATACCCAGCCGTCCACACCATCTGTTCGATCGTGAATCCGGAGGAAGAGATCGGCAGCCTGCTGCAAGTCCTCGATTGCCATTTCAAAGAAGACAGTTTCGCCCGATTTGCCCTCTTTCATTCCCTGGCTGATGGCGTCGTCATAGTCGTGACTGTTCTTGATGGCGTGATCGAAGATCGTCGGATTCGAAGTAAGACCCGAGATCGACAGCTCATGAATGTAGCGTTCAAGTGTGCCGCTGGCCAGCAGACCGCGGGTGATGTTATCGAGCCATAGGCTCTGGCCGATTTCGTGCAGTTTCTGCGTGGTTACATTCATTTCATTCCTCTTCCAACAATTCTCATGACAAGGCTATTTGCGTCCTTCGGAACTCAAATGGCGGCGACGATCCAGGCATGCGCCTGCGCAGCCTCCGAAGGCGGAAACAACTTCACTGGGCAGGGAATGAGAAAGCTGAATATCCCCATCATTTTTACGATCCAGTCCACGTCAGTGACCACCGCGACGCGCTCCCATCGCGTGGGGTGTTCAACACCGATCTTGAAGTCTTCCCAAATAGCACCTGGATCGTAGCCGGTGAAATTCGCCGAGGTCTTATATAAGAGTCGGATCTTGTCGTGCCGCTTGAGCGCTTTGAGGATTGCAGGAACCAGAATCCCGTCGTAATCCTCTTTTGTGACCCGTCCCTCGCAGGAAAGCGCTATAACATTGTCGGGAAAGTTCTTCAGAATCTCGATCATGGTATGTCCTCCATAACGCTTAGTAAGTACCAATTCCCGGCCAATACCGAACACAACTGACTCTCGCCTTCGCGGCCCGGGGAAGCTCGATCCCCGCACACCGCAGCAGCCGTCCGCTCCTCATTCGCACCAGGATGCGGCCAGCTCAATGAATGCATTCAAAACGCAACCGCATGCATTTCCAGCGCTTTCACTTTGTCGACTCTGCGTCGGTGGCGCTCCGCGCCGCTGAAGCGAGCTTTCAGAAACGTCTCGATCAGTTCCCACGCGAGCGCGGACCCGATCACCTTTCCACCCAGAGAAAAGACATTCATGTCGTCGTCTTCAACTCCTTGGTGGGCGGAGAAGACGTCGTGTATAAGTCCGGCCCGTACACCGGCAACCTTATTGGCGCAGATGGATGCGCCCACTCCACTGCCGCAGAGTGCTACTCCGCGATCCACCTTGCCAGCAGCCACGGCATTGGCCATAGGGATGACGTAATCCGGGTAATCGTCTTGGGGGCTCAGTTGATGAGCGCCGAAGTCTACGACCTCGTGGCCCGCGCCTCGCAACAACTCCGCGATCTGTTCTTTTAGGGCGAACCCGCCATGGTCCGATGCAATTCCTACGCGCATGATGCTTTCTCCTTAAGCCGGTCGAGCACGGCGTGAGCTTGTTTGCAGACATTCTCCACCGTAAAACCGTAGTGCTGCATCACGACTGACCCAGGAGCCGATGCGCCGAAAGTATCGACGCTAATCACTGCAATCTGAGCACCGACATAGGATTTCCAGCCGAGGGATGCACCGGCCTCGATGACCAACAGCGGTACACCTGTGGGTAGGATCTTTCCTCGATAATCATCCGGCTGCGACGCGAAGAGGTTTGTGCTCGGCATGCTCACAACTCTCGCCTGCACGTTCTCGGTCGCTAGCCGTTCTCGACCTTCCAACGCTAGATGGACTTCGGAGCCGGTGGCGATAAGGATGATTTCAGGTCGATCACCCTCCGGAGAATCCGCAAGAATATAACCGCCGAGCGGCACTCCCGCAGGAATGGATGGATAGGAACCTAAGTCAAGCACGGGAAGACCCTGCCGCGTCAGCACCAATGCAACCGGGCCTTTCTTCCTGCCAATGGCAACTCGCCACGCGGCCACTGTCTCATTCGCGTCCGCTGGCCGAAGGACAACCATGCCGGGAATCGATCGCAATCCCAATAATTGTTCGACAGGCTGATGCGTCGGGCCGTCCTCGCCCATGCCAATGCTGTCATGGGTGAATACATAGATCACTGGCAAGGCATCCATAGCCGCCAGGCGCATCGGTGGACGCATATAGTCGGTGAAGACAAAGAACGTTCCCCCATAAGGGATGAGGCCGCGGTGTAATGCCATTCCATTCAAGATGGCGCCCATCGCATTCTCGCGAATGCCGAAGTGCATGTTGCGTCCCGCCCAGTTTTCCGGCTCGAAGTTTCCGGCTCCATCAATATTCGTGTGGGTGCTGGGACCAAGATCTGCCGAGCCTCCCATTATCTCCGGCAGGCGGGGACCGAGTGCCTCGATCACCTTCCCTGAAGCAACGCGGGTCGCCATCGGGCCGTCCGCCGCACGAAATGCCGGCAGATCAGCGTCCCAATCATTGGGAAGCCGTCTGTCAATAACTCTCTGAAACTCCTCTGCTAAGCCGGGGTATTGTTGCACGTACGCTTTGAAGCGAGACGCCCATTCTGTCTGCGCAGAATCTCCGCGCGCAACCGCTCTCCGAAAATGCTCCAGCGCCTCCTCCGGGATATGGAAAGAAGGTTCAACCGGCCAGCCCATCCCTTCCTTGGTAAGGCGGACTTCTTCTACGCCGAGCGCCTCTCCGTGGGCCGCCGCGGTGTCCTGTTTGTGCGGGCTGCCAAAGCCAATGTGGGTGCGCACTGCAATCAACGATGGCCGCCCGCTTTTCTCACGGGCATTCTGTAGGGCAAGGGCCACCGCGTCAACGTCGTTGCTCTGTTCTACTCTCTGAACGTGCCAGCCGAAGGCGGCGAACCGGGCCATTCGATCCTCGGTGAACGTAAGCTCCGTGCTGCCTTCGATCGTGATGTGGTTGTCGGCATAGAGAACGATCAGTTTGTCCAGATGCAGATGACCTGCATCCGATCCGGCCTCCGAAGAAATCCCTTCCTCCAGGTCGCCATCGCTGACTAGAACATAGGTATAGTGGTCCACAATCCGGTGACCGGGCCGATTGAAGCGTGCTCCAAGCGCCACCTCCGCAATGGCCATGCCAACGCCATTCGCCAATCCTTGTCCCAGTGGCCCTGTGGTAGCCTCGACACCCGGAGTTTTGCCGTACTCGGGATGCCCCGGAGTACGGCTGCCCCATTGACGGAACCTTTTGAGTTCTTCAAGAGGCAAGTCAAAACCCGTGACATGGAGCAAGGCATACAACAGCGCACACCCATGTCCGGCCGAGAGAACGAACCGGTCCCGGTCGGGCCAGTCGGGATCGCGCGGGTTGAACTTGAGCGATCGATCCCAGAGCGCGTACGCCATGGACGCCGAACCCATCGGCAAGCCGGGATGGCCCGAGTTGGCCTTCTGCACCATGTCCACCGCCAGAAAGCGCAGCGTGTTGATGCACAGCTCGTCCAATGCAGTTGGAGCGATGGGCGCTGAGATTGTCGCAGAGGATGACATGAGGTGCTCTTTGCCTTTCACCGTTGAAATGGATTGAATACTGCGCGGAGATTCGAGACTCACAGGTGCGTCAAGAGTCGCGCCTCGCTACATCTTGAGGCCAATATCCCCAATGCATTCCGGATGCTTGCATTGGCAAGGTGTCTTTAATTCCTTCTTTGTGTCTGCACATGCGGTGCTGCAATGCTTCTTGCCGCTCGCGGGCTGGCAGTTACAGCCCGGATTTTCGCACTTTTGCGTGGTGGTCATAAATACTCCTTGTACCCGGACATGCCTTCGCTCGTTTGGAGGCTATGTAATTCACAACTTGATTCGTGCACAATGCAATTCTGTAGGTTGAGCCATGAAGTCGAATGTATCCAATTGACCAGATGGTCAGCCGTCCCTGATGGGAGGATCAATTCAACCACGTCAACCGCGCGAGTGCGGGATTGGATTTGGTCGTAGTAAATTCGAACCGCACTATGCGATGGTCGAGCACAAGAAGCACACGATGTCTCCGGCGGCAACTGCTATGTGCGCCTTCGGAGTAAGGAATCATGCGGCGGCATCTCTGGAGGTACATAGTGGCGAGCGTATCGGTGAAGACAGGGACCACCCAAACGGATTGGGGAACTGACCCCAAAGGCGAAATCATAAAACTCTACACGCTCAAGAGCAGATGGATTGAGATCCGTCTCACCGAATACGGTGCGAGGCTGGTCAGCGTCAAGATGTCCGATCGCAACGGCAAGGTCGCCGATGTGGTCTTGGGCTACGACTCAGTGCATGATTACCTGGCGGACAAGAAAACCTTTCTGGGTGGCGTTGTGGGACGCTACGGGAATCGTATCGCTCATGGAGCTTTTGGGATAGGTGGTCAGCAATATCAACTCTCACTGAATGATCATGGGAACACGCTCCATGGAGGGCCAGTCGGTTTCGATAAATGCGTCTGGAGGGGAGAAGTCGCGCACGATTCCGTCGAGTTCACGCTGGCGAGCAGGGATGGAGACATGGGCTTTCCAGGCACTCTGATCGCGAAAGTGGTCTACAGCCTGGAAAACCATGCTTTGCGGCTCGACTATTCCGCGACAACGGATCGCGCGACCGTAGTAAACCTGACGAACCATAGCTACTTCAACTTGAATGGGGACGAAGCTGGAGACATTCTCAACCATGAAATCTCGCTGAACGCGGATCGATACACGCCGACCAACGTAGAGTTGATCCCTACCGGAGAATTGGCTGCGGTTGCCGGGACACCGCTGGATTTCCGCGAAGCGACGCGAGTTGGTCTTCGGATCAGCGATGCGCACGAGCAGCTCAAATTCGCAGGCGGCTATGACCATAATTTTGTTCTGGATGGCGAAAATGACCAACTCAAGCTTGCCGCGAAGCTTTACGATCCCGCAAGCGGACGCCTGATGACAGTAGCCACGACGCAACCGGGAATTCAGTTTTATTCAGGTAATTTTCTCGACGGAACCTACACCGGACGGCACGGTGTCGGCTATACCAGGCATAAGGGGCTCTGCCTGGAGACTCAGCACTTTCCAGACTCGCCAAATCATCCGTACTTTCCGACCACGCTGTTGAAGCCGGGAGAGACGATGCATTCGACTACCATCTTCACCTTTGATATTGAATCTCAAATTGCGTGAGCGCACCGCCGGGAATAATGTGCCTATCAAGTATTCGAGTCAATGTCTGTAGCAGCGCGCTAATGTCCCAGTTCTCTCTCCATCTAGGGTTGAACCGAGGAAGCCGCAATTACTTCCCTGATTTGCTTGAGCGCTGGATAGATCGCTCGATAGAGCATATATTGCTGCTGGAGTCTAACCGAAGAATCCTTGCTGGGTTGAATTACCGACTTAATTTTCACTAAACGGGAGCAGACGTCATCTACCGAGGTCCAAAAGCCCGCACCAACGCCGGCCAGGATTGCCGCACCATATGCAGCGCCCTGTTCTGTTGCAAGTTGCGAGACAGGTATTCCGTAAACGTCGGCCTGGATCTGGCTCCAAAGTGGTGAACGCGCACCCCCACCGCCGAGGCGGATATCGTCGACGGGAACGCCGATCTCGGCGAAGATCGTCAGCGAATCTTTCAAGCTGAAGGCTACCCCTTCGAGGATCGCCCGGATGATGTGCCCGCGCCTGTGGCTGGCGGAAAGGCCAACAAGCGCAGCGCGCACTTCCGAGTCGACATAGGGTGTTCGCTCTCCCATCAGATAGGGCGCCCAAATCACACCGTCAGCGCCTGGAGGAATCACCGATGCTTCCTGTGTCAGCAGCTCGTAAGGGTCTCCACCGCGCCCCTCGACTGTTCCAAACGTGTCGCGAAACCAACGAAGAGAAAGACCCGCCGCCTGGGTCACACCCATCACATGCCATCGGTCCGGAATAGCATGGCAGAAAGTGTGCAAGCGTCCGAATGGATCAAGAAAGGGTTTATCTGTTGCGGCAAAGACTACTCCGGAGGTTCCGATGGTTGTGCTGACGGCGCCTGGCTTCACAATGCCCATACCAACAGCGCCCGCTGCCTGATCTCCCGCTCCTGCGACAACTGGTGTGCCCTCGGTCAGCCCCGTCTCCTTCGCCGCCAGCCCGGATATCTTTCCAACAACTTGCTGAGATTCGAAGACAGGCGGAAGGCAATGCAGATCCAATTGCGCCGCCTTCAACATCGCATCAGACCAGCGTCGGTGGGCAACATCGAGCAATAGCGTTCCAGAGGCATCTGACATGTCGGTCGCATGCACTCCCGTTAGGCGCAATCGCACATAGTCTTTCGGAAGGAGAAGTGAGCGGAACCGCTTCCATTTCTCCGGCTCGTGAGTCCGAACCCACATCAGTTTGGTTAGGGTGAAGTTGGGCATTGCCGGATTGGAAGTCAACTCGACGAGACGCTTCATGCCAATGCTCTCGTTCAGTTCCTGACATTGATCTTGGGATCGCTGGTCGCACCAGATGATGGCTGGTCGCAGAACCTCATCTTGCTCATTAAGCAGCACGGCGCCGTGCATCTGCCCAGTCAGGCCGATAGCGGTGATTTCCGATGGCGGGACAGCGCTCTCCTTCAGGAGTTTACGCAGAGATTCCTTGCAGGCGTTCCACCAGTCGTGCGGATCTTGCTCGGCCCACCCGTCGCAGGGAGATGCAAACGGAGCATGTTCATGGGTCGCGGACGCCAGCATCTCACCCTCCTCACTAAGAAGGATCACCCGCGTTCCACCTGTGCCAACATCGATGCCAATCGTTTTGCGATTCATGGTTGCTCGCCTCTAAGTCGCGAGACTTCCGCCGCAATCTTTCGCAACTCCGGAAGAGTATTGCCTACCCGCTCCGGTTTAGAGTCCGGCACGCCAAGTGCGAAGTAGAGCGACCGGAACAGCGGGTATAGCCTTTCATAGATTGCTACCGCTTCCGGGTTGGGAGCATAAGTTCTATTCGCCAGGCACATCTTCTTTTGTGCCTCTTCCAGAGAAGAAAATGCACCGGCGGCCAGCAGCGCGAAGATGCCCGAACCGAGACTTGTCGGGACTCCGGACGGTACCAGCACAGGCTTGTTCAATACGTTTGCATAAACCTGGTTCAGCACATGATTATTCTGAGGAACGCCCCCGGCATTAATGACCCGGTCTACAGGTACGTTGTGCTGTGCCATGCGCTCCAGGATGATACGGGTGTGGAGGGCAGTGCCCTCAATGGCTGAGAACAATTCATCCTGCGGGGTCGAGACCAGTGTCCAGCCAAGGGTGACGCCGCCGAGTTCCGCGTTCACCAGCACAGTGCGGTCGCCGTTGTCCCAGGGGATACGCAAAAGTCCGGTCTGGCCGGCACGATAATCTTCCAAGCCTTTTGATAGATCGGCGACTTTTATCCCAGCGCGCTGCGCGATTGCCTCGAAGATATTGCCAGTTCCAGACAGGCCCGCTTCAATGCCGGTGTAGTGCGGATTCACGCTGCCCGGGACCTCGCCGCAAACGCCCGGCACTAGTTCTGGATGCTTGGCCATGGCGATAATGCAGGTGGACGTGCCGATGACGTTTACCACGTCCCCTTCACGGCAGCCTGCGCCGATCGCATCCCAATGCGCATCAAAGGCGCCTACTGGAATCGGAATGCCGGCCCGCAGTCCCAGCTCCGCTGCCCAGTGTTCGCATAGGTGACCGGCAAGAGCGTCGGAGGTATGGCACTCGCCGACCAGCTTCTCCACGATGCCGTCAAGCAGGGGATCGATGGCTGAGAAGAAGGCCTGTGGCGGAAAGCCGCCCCAGCGCGGGTTCCAGAGCCACTTATGCCCCATTGCGCAAATGCTGCGTTTCATTTCGCGAGGTGCGGTGATGCCGCAAAGTGTCGCGGCCACCATATCGCAATTTTCAAGCGCAGTGCCAAGCTTGCCGCGTTTTTCGGGATTATGGCGCAGCCAGTGGAGCAGTTTTGCAAACCCCCACTCGCTCGAGTACACACCGCCGCACCAATCGATCGCTTCCAGTTTGTCCCGATGTGCGGCCTCAGTAATCTCCTGCGCCTCATTCTTAGCGCGATGATCGCACCATAAATAGTATTCATCCAGTGGCTGCAGGTGCTCGTCAACCGGAATCACGCTCGATCCTGTTGTATCGAGAGCAATCGCATCCAAAGTTAAGCCCTCAATCTCCGCGTCCTTGCATGCTCCCCGAAAGGCCAGCGCAAGCGCACTCATTTGGTCGCCGTGCGACTGGGTCGCAAAGTCCGGATCATCTCGCTTTCGATGCAGCGGATATGCGGATGTTGCCGCCCCTAGCCTGCTCCCGTCGCTATCCAGGACCGACACACGCACGCTTAAAGTTCCGAAATCGACACCAGCAACAATCGTCATCCGCTTGCTCGTTTCTCAAGCTCTCTGGTTGGTTAAGGCTAGGCGCCTCGCTGTAGGCGGACAGCCAGGACGGATGGAATTGCGTCGAGCAGGTCGGCGCTGGCTGGTAGACATCCGAGGCATCAAAACGACGAATCTAGTCTTCGATCTCGGGATGGTAATGGCTTTCGAATCCAAGATAGCGGATGGCAGCCTCGTGAACCGCCGGAGCAGTCTCTGAGAAGCTGGCCGCCACGTGGTGCTCAAATCCTTCACGGCAGATAAACTTCAACAGCTTCTGCAGTTTCGGAATCTCCACTACGCCAGTAGCGCCAAAGGTTTCGAGGCGGTCATTGATGAACTGCCCGTGACCGGTATATCCGCGAATGACGCCGCGACGATCGTCAGTGGAGTAGCGCGCATAACTCATGGCTCCTGCCTTTACATGTCCCACGCAGGTCCCAAAGGTATTTTCCTTGCCAACTGTCCCGGCAATGATTTGCTGAAAGTCCATTTTCAAGTCAACCGGGTTAAAGAAATGCTTGGGCAGGTTGGAGCAATGGAAACAGACCGCCCGGTCAGGATTGTCGCCGTAGTTGTTGTTCCAGTCCATGATCGCCGAAGGGGTTCCGGAGGCCAGTGCCAGCACGTACATGCTCAGTGCGCCAGAAACATCCAGTTCGCAGGCACTTGAGATCAACTGTTCGCTCATCATGCTCATGATGGTGCAAGGCACAACCCCGAAGTTCTCTTCAAGAGAGGTCCAACACTGTATCGCGCTGAAATCGATGTGTTCCTGATTCATCCATGTGTCGATGACCGTGCCAAGCTTCGCCATCTTCAACAGTGCTGCATCCGGTATCCCGGCTGTCGAAACATATTTTTTGATGGCTGCCAGCTTTGCTTGAGTTGCATCATCATTGTCACTGAGCTTGGCGATTCGCCCGAAGATTTCGGACAGGTCAACTGGGGCGACGGTGATTCCGTTGGATTCCAGGATTCGTTCGCTGTAGCGAACCGTATTGAATGCAGCCGGTCGAGCGCCGATTGCTCCGATGCGTACATTCTTCAGCCCACGAACAATGCGGCAAACAGCGGAAAACCAAGCCAGGTCCTTTTGAAATTGCTCCGAGGCCGGGTCCTCTGTGTGCACCTTTGTCAAAGAGTAAGCAGCTTTGTACTGCATCAGGTTATTGCAGAGGGACATCTTACCGCAGAAGCTGTCCCTCCGGTCAGCGATCTCCATCTTCGAGGTCTTGTCCGGGGTTGCCTGCACCAGGATCGGGACGTGTAACTCTGCGAGCCGAATCGCGTCGACGATCCCACGTTCCTCGCCGAAGTTTGGCAATGTCACTACGATACCGACGATTTCGCTGGCATGGCGTTTGAAGAGTTCCGCGCAACGCTGTGCTTCGTCATACGTCTCGACCGCTCCATACCGGCTTTCCTCCGGACTGAGCACGATCGGTGTGATACCTGCAAGTTTGAATGCTGCGATCATCTCTTCGCGGCCACTCTTGGCAAGATGGCCGGGAAAGAAACCCCGATTGCCAACGATGATACCCATTGTGATTGCTTTGTTAGAAGCCATTCCGCCACTTCTCCTCTGCTTTTCAGTTCGTTTGTTTCTTGCCCGGTACAAAGCGAATGCAGTAAAACAGGCCAAGCGCAAGCATCATTCCGCCCCACCAGACAGGCGCATGCAATCGAGCGAGCACTACATTAGGCAGAATCCCGGTGACAAGTTCATAAATCCCGGATCCAAAAATCAGTGCCCCATAGAACGCCAGTAAGACACCGATGAAAAACCAGATTGAAATCTTGCCTGAGATTTGCATTTTGCTGCTCCTGCCCGCGGGCGCTAATAAAAGACTATGTTGAGGACGAAGAACACGGTGATCACGATTGCAGCCCAGAACCAGTGGTTCTTGAGAAGCGGCATTCGCTCCTGATGCGGAAGGGTGGTGGCCCCATACACCAGTCCGGCTAACTCAGAGAGAGGCTTTGGCTTGGAGCAGTAGCTGACAATGACAGTGACAAGGGCGCATGACGAAAAGGCCCAAAGCGCACGATAGAGATCCGCTGCCATTGCCTTTGCATCGGAGGAGAACGCCACGTAGCGAAGCGCCGTTGGATCCACCCTGACCCAGGCATAAAGGGCGACAGATGTTACGGTGCCAACAAGCAATCCCCAGAAACCGGCCGCCTTGGTCGCCCGCTTCCAGAACATGCCAGCGAGCACCGTACCCAGCAGTGGCGCGATGAAAAAGCTGAACAGCGCCTGGACGTAATCCATTATGCCTGCCGCCTGCATTACCAGGTACGCTGTCCCGATGCTGACCACGATACCAAGGACTGTGGCCCAGCGGCCTACCGAGACATAGTGTGAGTCGGTCCCATTTTTTTTGATCAGGGGCTTGTAAATGTCGTAGGTCCATACCGTGGAAAATGCGCTCACGTTGCCCGCCATGCCGGACATGAACCCTGCAATCAGGGCCGTGATTCCAAGTCCGAGAAGGCCAGGGCTAAGATATCGCTCCATCATCAGGGGGAGAACTTCGTTGTAACTATTGGGATTTGCAGTGCTGACTGCATCCTGGCCCACGAGGTGCATGAGCGTTCCATCGTTGTTGTGCAACACAACCAAGCCGAGCAGGCCGGGGAGGATGACAAAGAAAGGAATTGCCATCTTGAATGCTGCTGCGATGATTGGCGCCATCTGCGCCGCGCGAAGGTTCTTTGCGGCCATGGCGCGCTGCACAACGAGGAAATCAGTGGTCCAATACCCAAAGGAGATGACAAAGCCCAGGCCGAACACGATGCCGGTCCATTGCACTCCCATCGCATTTGTATTGAACTGTCCCAGCCCCTTCCAAAGATGGGTGTATTCCGAAGTGTGGTAGTTCATCAATATTTTGGCCTGCAGGTTATGCCAGCCACCAGCCTCGATCAATCCGAGAATGGGAACCAGAAGCGCGCCGCACCAGATGAGCGCGAACTGCAACACCTCGTTGAAGATCGCCGAACGCAAGCCGCCCAACCCCACATAGAGAGCGACGACCAGCGAAGACATCAGAATGCTGAAGGAGATGTTCCATCCAAGAACTACCTTCATCACCAGCGCCATGGCGAACATATTGACGCCACTCATCAGGATTGTCATGAAGGCAAAACAGACGCCTGACAACACTCGGCTGGATTCCCCGAAACGAAGCTTCAGATATCCTGGGACTGAATTTGTTTTGCAGATGTAATAAAACGGCATCATCACCAGACCCATGAAAAGCATGGCTGGGATAGCCCCGATCCAATACCAGTGGGCTGCCAGGATACCGTACTGATACGCTGATCCGGCCCAACCCATCAACTCCAGCGATCCGAGATTCGCTGAAAGGAAGCTCAGACCCGCAATCCACGCCGACATCTGCCGTCCGGCCATGAAGAAGTCCAAACCGGTATTGGACTGGCCCTTGAGGTAGAAACCAATCCATACAACCATCACAAAGTAACTGGTGATGATAATAATGTCGATAATCGAGAGATGGGCTAACACGCTGGAAGGCAGGAGGAAAGCCAAACCAGATTGGGCGATGTGATTACCAATAAAAAGCCGTGCCATGATTCAGGCCCTCGATTTTTCAATTTGCCTGCAACTCCACTGATACAACCAACTTCTTCAAACCTGCTTTTGGCCGTAATATGCTTCGGGACCATGCTTGCGCTCATAGTGTTTGCGCAAGAGAGCGGCGGACACCTGATGGCTCTTCGGATTGATCAATTCTGTGCGGTAGGCCAAGCGCGCGATGTACTCGACGACTACAGCATTGAATGCCGCTTCGGTAGCCGTCTTGCCCCAGACGAACGGACCATGATTTGCCACCGATACGCCGGGCTGCGCCATGGGGTCCAGATCCTGAAAACGTCTCAGGATTACTTCTCCCGTGTTTCGTTCATAGGCAGACTCGATTTCCTTGTCAGTTAGCGGGTCCGTCACTGGGACATCCCCGCGAAAGTAGTCTGCCTGGGTGGTACCATAACAAGGAATCGGTTGGCCAGACTGCGCCCACGATGTCGCAAATTCGGAGTGAGTGTGAACCACGCCGCCAATAGCCGTAAACGCCTGATAAAGGAGAATGTGTGTTGGCAGATCGGAAGACGGGTTCAAATCACCTTCAACGCGGGTTCCGTCCAGACCAACGATGACCAGGTCCTCGACTTTGAGTTTGTCATAAGGGACGCCGCTAGGCTTGATAATGACGAGTCCGCGTTCTCGATCGATACCGCTAGCATTGCCAAACGTATAGAGGACCAGTCCACGCCGCTGAAGCTCCAGATTCGCTTCGAGAACCTCAGTCCGCAATTGTTCTAGCATTTTGTCAGTCCGCTTTCTTTAGGGATGAATCTGCCTTGAGTCACAAATGAAGCATGACACTTGGCCGAATTGATATGGCACCGCAGAGGAGGAACCACCTCCCATGAATAGCTCCGTGGTCACAATAGTGGATGGAAGTGCAGCAGTATGTGCAAGACTGCTCACCATCCGCTGATTAATATCGCACGATTCCCGAAACATGCCCTCGACCTCTTGAGCGCTCTGTCATTCAGAAAATGATCCGCATTCTCGCCCCCAGCAATGCGGTGGTATAGGCTTTGCTCGCATACGTGGGGTGGCTTGAAATCTCCAGGTCCGGGCCAAGGTCAACAGTCTTCGTCAATCGAAGCCGGTAAAACGTCTCCAATACGCTCTCGTGATGTTTGGCGCCGGACGTCGGTTCAGAGTGAGTTATAGCAATGCCAAACAAGTCTCCCCGTCTTCCGAATGGCTTCACCTGGTCCAGGCCAAGCTCTTCCACTTGCTTAATCGAGGTTCCTGTGTTCGACGCAAAGCCAAATCTTCCGAAGGGTGTCCATCCACTACGCAGTTCATGCTCGAAACCAATGCCCCCGCCAACGCCGCTGCCGAGCGATTGTGTATCGTCTCGCCAGAAATCCATCCGATAGTTCCGGAACTTCCTGCCGGGCGAACCGCCCAGCCAGCCAAGTTCAATCGACTCCATATACTTGCGGTCGACTAGCGTTTTGAGGTTTGACTGCGGCGACCCTTCCGTATCCACGGCGAGAGCGTGCATATAAGTATGCGTGGTTATTTGCAGTTCAACCGCAGCTCCACCCGCATACCCCCCATCAGAGTTAAATGTCAGGTTGGTGTCATCGCTCCCGTTCAGAAACTGCGCAGTCTCGTCATTATTGAACATGCTGAGGCTGATGTATTCGTTGGGATGTATTTTTCCGGCATAGAGTGAAAGCCTCTTGTTGAAGAGATCCTGACGCCAGTAGAGAACATCCACCGTGATCGGTTCCTGCGGACCCCCTGCCTGCAGACAATTGAGGTACAGTCCCGACCCGAGCCTATCGCTCAGATTGAACTGTTGGCTGATGCCGATGTTAGTCTTCGAACGCACCAGCAAACTGATCATCCCCGACGTGCTTTCATGGTCGTATACCTTCCAGGCGGCAGTGAAATCAGCCCGGCCGCTGGTTTGATCGTGCCGCACACCATCCGGTGCAGCTGTTGCATATTGGCTCAAGAAGGTGTAGGTCGCGCCGATTTTGAGCTTTGCAGACTCGTTGATACGATCCGTTAGCCGTTCAAATGGCTCGATAATTGCTCCAAAAGGATCAGTTTTGAGAATCGGGTCCGCTGGTATCCTCGACAGCGCAACAGCGTCCCGGTCGAGTTCCTGCCGAAGATCGTCAGGTACCTGCTGCAGACTTGTATGGGTTGCGACTTCCCCGGTCTTCGTGCTCTGTTGGGTAGAGCCAGAATTGGCGGTTCCGGTCTGGCCGGCGGCAGTAAGACAAAATGCAACGAAAGCAAACAACTGCAGCGTTCTCATTACGATTCCCCACAGGTCCGGATCGATTCCGGTGGTATAACGCGTTGATGGCGACGATGCAGAACAGGCCGTGGCCCTATGCACTGTTCGCGCCCAGCTGAATTACCGCCGGCCTCTTATGCCAGCTGGCCTCGATCTCCTCCAGAGTGCGCCCCTTTGTTTCCGGCACAAGATGGTAGCAGAAGAGCCACGAACCGATTGCAAGCACGCCATACATCCAAAACGTCAAGCTTGGCCCCAGCAACTTAAAGAGCGACAAGAAGGTGAGAGAGACGGCAAAGTTGGCAATCCAACTTATCCCGGCTGCGATCCCGGTCGCCAGACCGCGAATCTTCAACGGATAAATCTCAGCGATGATGAGCCAAAAGATCGGTCCTAGGCTGATGGCAAACGAAGCCACGTAGAACATGAGACTGATAACGGCAAGATCCGCAAGCCCTCTGCCTGGCCCTGACAAATGGAAAACATAACCAATCGCGCCCAGGCTGACGATCATCCCGGCAATACCAGTCAACAGCAGCGGCCGTCTTCCCACGCGATCGATGAGCCACATCGAGACCAGGGTCATGACCACGTTCACTGTACCGATTCCTGCGGTGGCAAGAATCGAGCCTTGAATCGAGGAGATTCCCGCTGCGCGAATGATATAGGGCGCGTAATAAATGATGGTGTTGATTCCTGTGACTTGCTGGAACACTCCAAGGAAGATGCCGATAATCAGGGCTGGCCGGAGGGCGGGCAGGAGCAAGTCGGAGATGTGCCCGCGCAGAGCCGATGCCTGAGATGACTCCTTGATTTCCAGAAGTTCTTTTTCAACGTCTTGTGTACCTCGAATCTTGACCAATACTGTACGGGCGAGATCGAAGTGCCCATGCCGGGCGAGGAATCGAGGGGTTTCAGGCAAGAAGAGCATGCCCGCGCCAAGCAGCGCGCCCGGAATCACGGCAAGACCGAGCATCCATCTCCACGCAGCCGAAGGCGTGAAAGCATAGTCTGCAACATATGCAACCAGGATTCCGACCGTAACTGCCAATTGAAAGAGCGACACCTGCCAGCCGCGCGCTTTCGCTGGAGAGATCTCGGAGATATAAAGAGGAACGACAGAACTCGCAAGTCCGATGCCCATCCCCACGACGACTCGCCCAAGGATAAGTATCTGAATCGAACTTGCTGCGGCACATACCAATGCGCCCGCAATAAAAACGACCGAAGTAATGAGCAGCATCTTTCGGCGACCGAATCGATCCGAGAGGCTGCCTCCGGTGATCGCGAGAACCGCAGCACCAACTAGAACCGAACTGACAGCAAGCTCCTGTTGGAAGATGGACAGTCCAAAACTTCGCTTGATGAAAATGAGCGCGCCGGAGATCACTCCGGTATCGTATCCAAACAGCAGGCCGCCAATTGCAGCAAAAATTGCAGCAATATAGACATACCTTTGGCTCGCGGCTGGAGCCTGTACCGGGCGGCTGGCTACGACAGGATTAACTGCGGTTGCATTCATCCTGCGCTTCCCTTCTGGATGCTGCGGTACTGTTTGATCAAAGCGTTGGTCGAGCTATCGTGCTTGAGATTCTCTTCTTTTGGGGACTCGAGTTCGGGGATGATGCGCTGGGCCAGCACCTTCCCGAGTTCCACTCCCCACTGGTCGAAAGAATCGATCTTCCAGATAGCGCCCTGGGTAAAAACGCTGTGCTCGTACAATGCAACGAGCTTCCCCAGCGCCGCCGGGGTCAGCCGCTCCAGCAAGATCGTGTTGGACGGCCGATTACCGTCGAAGGTGCGATGAGGCGCGAGCCACGGTGGCGTGCCGTCCGCCTCGACTTCCTGCGTGGTCTTGCCAAAAGCCAATGCTTCGGCTTGCGCGAAGACGTTGGCCAGAAGGATGTCGTGATGCCTGCCGATGGGATTCAGCGGCTGACCGAACGCGATGAAGTCGCAGGGAATGAGTCTGGTTCCCTGGTGGATAAGTTGATAAAAGGAATGTTGGCCGTTGGTGCCTGGCTCTCCCCAATAGATCGGCCCAGTCTGGTATTCGACTCCCGTTCCATCCAGTGTTACGTGCTTGCCGTTGCTTTCCATTGTCAACTGCTGCAAATAGGCCGGGAATCGCTTCAGATATTGTTCGTAAGGCAGAACCGCGACGCTTTGCGCGCCTAGGAAGTTGTTGTTGTAGATTGCCAGGAGGCCCATGAGAACGGGAAGATTGCGTTCAAAGGGAGCGGTGCGAAAATGGACGTCCATCTCATGGAAGCCATTAAGCAGGTGACGGAAATTGTCCGGGCCGATCGCGATCATGGTGGAGAGCCCAATCGCCGAGTCCATCGAATACCGTCCACCGACCCAATCCCAAAAGCCGAACATGTTGGCCGTGTCGATGCCGAACTTTTCGACTTCTTCGGCGTTGGTCGAGACGGCAACAAAATGTCTTGCGATGGCTGCGGAGTGCTTCAGCGTTTCAAGTGCCCAGGCACGAGCTGTGTGCGCGTTAGTCATCGTTTCAAGAGTTGTGAAGGTCTTTGATGAGAGGATGAAGAGCGTCTCCGCAGCATCCAGATCGCGCGTCGCTTCGGCGATGTCCGTACCGTCAACGTTCGAAACAAACCGGAAATTGAGATCGCGCTGGGAATAGTGGCGCAGAGCCTCGTAGGCCATGACTGGGCCAAGGTCGGACCCACCAATGCCGATGTTGATGACATTGCGGATTGGTTTTCCGGTATAGCCCTTCCATTCGCCGCTTCGCACAATGTTCGAGAACACGGCCATTTTGTCCAGGACGGCATGCACCTGTGGGACAACGTCCACTCCATCGGCGAAAATCTCTTGCCCCTTCGGGGCTCGCAAGGCCACGTGCAGAACCGCTCGCTTCTCGGTAACGTTGATCTTTTCTCCTCGAAACATGGCGTCGATGCGTAAACGCAAGCCAGACTCCTCGGCAAGTTGCAGGAGAAGTCCCACGGTTTCGTCGGTTATGCGGTTCTTCGAATAATCGAGGTAGATCCCTGCCGCCTCAACTTTGAGGCGCTCTCCCCGCGTTGGATCCTGCCCGACGAGATCCCTAAGACTGAGAGTGCGGTTTGTCGCGGCGTGAGCCTCAAGGACCTTCCATGCAGCGCTCTCAATAGGTGATGTCAATGCTTCTGTCATGTTCACTCCACTTTCGATCAACCGTCACACAGAGGCGCCGATTCGAATTAGTTCTGGCCGGCTTGGCGGTCAATTCGCAATCGTACATACTTACCAAGATCCGGAGAATGAAGAATCGCATTCATCGCCACCATCCGCTCATAACATTCACATGGTCCTGGAGACTTCAAGCCATGTGCGAAACCAGACTTTCATCGGCACGCATCCATATCTGCTCCGAATTGCTCATGCATCGTGCGTGCCTATGCCAGGGAGTTCTTCAGGTGCTGAGCGGTGGGCGAATGATCGCCACGGAGCATCCTGCTCGACGAGCGACCGACTCCGCGACACTGCCGAGCAAGAAGTCGTGGATGCTTCTTTGCCCGTGTGAACCGACCGCTATTAGATCGGCACGCCATTCGACTGCTCTGTCGAGAATGGTGTCTGTTACGTCTCCAATTCGCACACCCGTCTGTGCCACAAATCCAGCGCTGCGCAGCTCGGCCGCAATCTCCTCGACCAATGCACGAGCTGGCGGCTTCTCATCTTCCAACTCAGGAGCATAACCTTGGGCCATCTCAGGCGGAGGCACAGTGTCTACTGGTTGCAGCACGTGTAAAACAAGGACGTCAGTATTTTCATGACGGATTCCGGTTACAACGGCGCGAAGCACATCTTTAGCAAACGACGAATCGTCAACTGCCATTAGGATTCTCATCACTCTTCTTCCCTCACCCGCGATGGGCTACCGGTACACGTAAATAGAAGCATCTGTTGCGGCATCGTCTGTCGGCGTAACGCATCTTCAAATCCGGCCGTATGCACTGACGCTGCGTCGCGAGTATCGAACATGCCAGTTCAGGAATGCCGGTCACAATTGCTCATCTGAGAGGTCCGCCATCCCAGTGCCAGCACTTCACTTGACTGAAAGAGGAACACATCGGGCGCATTGGGGCGGAACTGTGCAAAACGGCACAGTCATTGTTTTCCCCGGAGAAAACAATGGTGTTGGACCGCGACTTTGGTCCGCCGAGGAGAGCGTCATGTCAGAACGTCATGCTTCTGAGTCCATCCCTACAAAGATTCTGTTGCCTATCGACTTCAGCCCATCGTCCCAAACGGCCTTGGAGACAGCGGCCGACCTCGCTTTGCACTTCCATGCCGAGCTCTTCCTTGTGAATGTCCTTCCGATCTTCTCGACCTTTACGTCCGAATATGCTGTTCCTCAGGTGCAGTTTCAACAGAAGGAGAAGGCGCGTGCTGAGCAGCATCTGGCGAAGGTTCGGGCGGTTCTCACTAAAAAGGGAGTGGAGTCAGGCTCCAGTGTCGAACTTGCGAATGACATTGCGGGGGCCATTATGGAGGTGGCGGAACGAGAAAAAATCGACTTCGTAGTGATCTCCACGCACGGAATATCTGGCTGGCATCCACTTGTGTTTGGATCGATCGCCGAGAAGGTCATTAAGCTCGTGCAGTGTCCCCTCCTGCTTCTTCACTCAGCCAAGCCGGAAACCGGCGAAAAGACTCCTTCAAACCGCTCAATGGAGTGGTGGTAGCAAAGGCAGCGGCACAGGCCGCCAATAATGAGTGCAACGTCCGGTGCCCCAACGATACTTTCAGCCGAACCGCAAAGCCGCTGCAGAGCATCGTGGCGCTATAGCGCTCTACTGGCCTCAACGGCGGATCCCATCCTGCGAACCCGCGCAAACGCAGTATCATTTTAGCGGTTTAGTAATGCAAGAAGTGATTTCAGATTGAGCTGAGATGCGCGATCATCTCATAGGGCCTGGTCGGCAATTTTCGATATTGAGCAAATTAGTGCAGACCGTTGTGTCGGTTCAGGCGCACAAATAGCATTATTACGGTAGTCGCTTGACTTGGCAGGGAGGTAGTTCGGATGACTAATAATTCGGATAAGGCCACCCGTACAAGAGAAAAGTCGCCCTGGTTCCAAATTGGACAATTCCTGTTTCTGATTGGGTTGGCCGTCTCCGTTTTTCTGCTTGCCCAGAGCATGGTGCATCACCGTTTCTTTCGAGGCGGCTGGATCGACCAGAACGGCACCCTCAGACCATAGCAGACGTTGCAAAAGTCCTGACCGTGGCTTGGAATGATGCCATGCGACTCATTCTTCGAAGTGAAGATATTATGCGAAAGACTCAATCGCAAAGTGCCATGCTGCATGAATGACGACGTTGTGTTTTTTGAGCGTGTGACCATTCTCCATACAAACCAACAATGAAGAAAAGTGGGCGGAAATGGCTCATGGCGGTCGCGCATCGGGAAGGGACAATCTGGAACGGTG
>Ga0302280_1001306_pt1 | contig 20698 bp, 12 predicted proteins | sample III_Fen_E1_1_FD_198771 | JGI IMG/M metagenome (GOLD analysis project Ga0302280, IMG submission 198771) | Peat permafrost microbial communities from Stordalen Mire near Abisko, Sweden - III_Fen_E1_1 | ecosystem: Environmental > Terrestrial > Soil > Wetlands > Permafrost | place: Sweden: Abisko... | reverse complement strand
ATTTCCCAGCCCAGTAAAATCAACGGTTTTTAATTTGCTTCTTGATAAGACTTAAAAAAAGGATAAAATCGCTGTCAGGCTGCCCTGTGTTTTACGACCTCATTTTTCAGGCCGCTGGGGCGAGGGGAAGGGTATAATTAATTAAGGAAATTTATAAGGAAATATTTTTTTGTTTAAATATATATATAAGTGAAAAGCTAATAAGACGCCTTGAATCATAATCTTTTTCTTTATAATGTTCGGCTCATTTTATTTACTTTGAGACATAATGACATATAAATTGAACCCCAAATTTTTGATAATAAAGGTTAGTGAAAGGGTTAAAGCTGGGTCAGAAAAATCTACCCACATGCACAAAAACTGACAGAACAAGTATATATATTTTATAAAAAGTGCTAATGCAAAGCATTTTCTGAACTAATTTTCTAAAACAAAAAAGGGATAGTAACTTAATACTACCCCGTTTTATTTAGTTTATAAGTTGCAAAGTTGCAGAAGTTGCAAGCCCCTAATTAAGATGCAATTTTTGTAAGTAAATCTTCATTAACTGAATAGATTTTATACTTTTAAGCTCGAATGTCTCACAAGTATTTTAGAAATTATTCTATCACCTTTCTTCTCGTGGTAAGTCTAAATTCTATAAAAGCACAACCAGGGAAAGAATCTTGGAATTGGGAATTTGATTTTTATTGTTCTTTAAACTTTAGCTCAGGCATACCAGTTTCAGGAACTTCTGTTATAAATACCCAAGAAGGAAGTGCTTCTATTAGTGACAAAAGTACTGGACAATTATTGTTTTACACTGATGGGACATACGCTTGGTAGTATTTTACGATAACACCCTGATTTATTGAGGGCTTATTTTTCATGCTAAGATTACGTAATTCAATTCGTTAACTTTCGTTCTACTGATTTTTTATACCTTTAAACCCTAATGTTTTGCTTCGTTTTTAAAAAATATTTTATACTACTTATTTTCATATTAAGTGTAAATTTATTACAAGCACAACTTGGGAAAGAAACTTGGAATTGGGCATTTGGTTGCACATGCTCCCTTAACTTTAATTCAGGTAACCCAGTCATTTTAGGTGTAGATTCAATATGCGTACAGGAAGGAAGTGCATCTATAAGTGATATAAATACAGGACAATTATTGTTTTTTACAGATGGAACAAATGCGTGGGATAAGAATAGCCATCGAATGCCAAATGGCTATGGAATGATTGGCGGACAAGGAACTTCTACTCAGGCTGCACTTATTGTGCCAAAACCTGGTAGTTCCACAATTTATTATCTCTTTTCTGCTGATCAAGGTGGATATGTAGCTACAAATCAGGGTGTTCATTATTCTGTAATTGATATGTCTTTAAATGGCGGCTTGGGAGATGTAGTTTCAGGTTCTAAAAACATACTCTTAACTCCTCCTCCAACAACCGAAAAATTAATGGGTATAAAGCATTGTGATGGTATAAATTATTGGGTAATAACCCATCCTTTTAACACCAATGCTTTTTACGCCTATTTAGTTACATCAGCCGGTGTAAATCCAACCCCAGTTATATCCAATATTGGTACTGTGCATAGTAATATAAGTGGTGATTCTATTGAAACAGTTGGCTATTTAAAAGCTTCTCCTAATGGGAGAAGGTTAGCTTGTGCCGTTCAATATATGCAATTTGTAGAATTATTTGATTTTGATAATTCAAGTGGAATTGTTAGCAACCCTATTAAAATTGTAGATAAACCTAAATGTTTCTATCCTTATGGTGTTTCATTTTCCCCTGATAATTCAAAATTGTTTGTATCAGCAGATGATTCACTGTTTAGCTATAGTACTTCAAGTAATTTATTTGAGTATGATTTAAGTGGTGGAACTGCTTCGAGTATAATAAGTTCAAAGATTCATATACCATTTAATGTTTCGGGTTATGTTTCTTCCGGTGCTTTGCAGTTAGCCTCAAATAACAAAATATATTGTGCTATTGAGGTTGGCTCATCCATATCAGTGATAAACAATCCTAATGACACAGGAATCAGTTGCAATTATCAAGAAAATTCTATTCCTGTTTTTCCTTATGGCGGTCCTAATTTTGGATTACCTAACTTTATTGATGCTAATATTATAACCCCTGTTTCAAATATAGTAAATACGTCTTTATGCAGTTTCAATTCTTATACAATTTCTGTAAATAATTATAGTAATTACCAATGGCAAAATGGAGATACTACCCAAAGTTTAACTATTAATAATTTTGGTACTTATTGGGTATCTTATATCACGCCACAAAACTGTAAAGAGATTGATACATTCCATATAACAAAAGTTTATCCACCTGTTGTAAATATTTTACATGACACCTCTGTGTGTAGTAACACAACTATAACTTTAATTATTAATGCTACCGATACTAATGTTACTTCATATTTATGGAATGATGGATTTTCATCTCCCATACATTCTATATCTTCATTAGGAACCTATTGGGTTAATTATACTTTCAATGATTTTTGTGTGAGCAGAGATAGTTTTAACTATTTTGTAGATAGTATACCTGCTATAAATCTCGGAAGAGATACTGGAATTTGTATATCATCTTTTACCCTATTGGCAAATAGTAACGAAAATTATTTGTGGAATACAGGGGCAGTTAGTCAGCAAATAACTGTTTCCAATTCAGGTAATTATTGGGTAATGGTTACAAGCCCTCAAGGTTGTAAAAATTCTGATACTGTATACGTTACTTTTTATACCCCTCCTTTAATAAATATTTTACATGATACTACTGAATGTGGTAATAGTTTTATCCCAATTACAATAAATGCTACTTATTCTAATACTATAGCTTATTTATGGAATAATGGCTTTACTTTACCTGTTCAAACACTTAATAGTCCGGGTTATTATTCAGTAGATTATTTTTTTAATCATGGATGTGTTTCAAAAGATAGTTTTAATCTAACACTATATCCTTACCCTATTATTGATTTAGGAGTTGATACTTCTTTTTGTTTAGGAACATTGTCTCTAAATGCCTTTTTTAATTCATCATGTACTTATTTATGGAATACAGGACAAACAACGTCTAACATAACAGCAAGCGAACCGGGTATATATTGGGTTAAAGTAAATAATAATAGTTGTTTATATAATGATACCCTTATTATCAATCCTAAATATAGTTTATTTGATTTCAGTATGCCAAACATTGTTACACCTAATAACGATGGTATTAATGATTTTATAGATTTCAGTAAATTTCAGTTATCTTCCTTGCAATTATCTGTTTATAACCGCTGGGGGATTAAAATTTTTGAAAACAATAATCCTAATTGCCTTTGGAAACCTACAGAAGATGATGGTACTTATTATTATGTAGCGCAATATATTATTAACTGCGGAGCTAAAACACAGAACAAAACATTGAAAGGGTTTATTACTGTTACAAGATAAAACTTATTCTATCTTCATTACCTTATAAATCTTAGGATTGTCATTTCCTACTTTTACTTGCAAATAGTAAGCCCCAGTTTTATAATTTGCCATATTTACTATACTTATGGGAGGTTGATTTTTAAGATTTAAGAGTGTTCTACCTGTCTCATCCGATAAAAATAAATTTACAGTTTCAGTAGTTTCAACATTAGTGATATTTACATTTAACATATCCTGTGTTGGATTAGGAAATACACCTATTACATGCTGTGTGATTATAGTTTGTGTAGTATCAACAGGAGGTGCAGAATGCCTTTGGTTATTAATAGGTGGAGGGCAGTTATTGCAAACCACCAATTTTTTTTGAGTGCGATTTCCGGTTATATCATACAAATATTGAATATTTGTAGTTTGCGCACTTAAGATATAAGTACAAAATAATATAATTGCAGATAGCAATTTTTTAAGATTTGATCCCATTTGTTTTAATTATTTGTTTTTTAAACTTTCTAACTATATATCTTAGTCCTTTTAGTGTTAAATGAGTTTTATAGTGATCATGATGATAGGCTGCATCTAGATGTAAGGAATTATTATAAAAAATTATTTTATTTTGTTTTTTATCCAAAACAAATAACCTAATCAATTTCCAATCATGGACACCACCTGTACCTCCATGATAATCATAAAAATATTCTACTATATCGGTAACCAAAAAATAATTTCCGTGATATTTATTAAGTACATCGCTTATTTCTTTAGTCAATCCCATCTCTTTTCTATTTTCGTTATGAAATATTTTTTTAAAGATAAAAATTGAAGCTTGAATTATGGCATAATCTGTATCAGAAAGTAATACTTTATAGGTAGCAATTTTATTTTTGAAAAGCTTATTATATTTATAGTAACAATAGTCAGCAAATCCTTTCTCTTCTATTTCTCTTCTTATGTAATCATTTGATGTAATTGGTGTACTAAAATGGTTTTCATTAAAATTTAACATTAAATCATAACTCTGAATTTCTCCTACTAAGACATAAGGGTTAATTATAGCAAGACTATCTAATATACAATTTACTTCATCTTTTGTTTGAATAAAATTAGTTTCATCTTTCATTTTTATAAAAAAACCTGGGGGGATACTACGGCAATTTGCCATTGCTATACACAGAAAAAAAAATATAAATAATTCCTTCTTTATCATAATAAAACTATTCTTATTCTCTAAGCATATGATTAATTCCAAAAATCAAACCTAGCTCCAAATCAGTGCTACCGCCCTGCCAAAAATTGCCATTGGGACTGCTAGGGTCAGAATTACCAAAAGGAAAAAGATTTGGAAAGACATTAGTATAGAAATTCTTCCCTCGAGTATAAATTAATGAACTTGTAAATCCTGCAATTCCATTATTAACAACTGCTGTCTTTAAAAAACTGTTTACAATTCTACCTGGTCCTGATAACGGATTAGTATGCCCATATGGATCCCCTGTCCCCTGAAATGCTACATCAGAAGTATACTCACCTAAAAATGCTCCTGCTGCTAAACCAATAATACTACCAACATTATTACTCGAATTATCCTGATAATATATATCCTTGCTGCCATTATTACCAAAATTATATTGATTGTTAGCGAATCCATTAAATACTGCTTTTGCTGATTGATAAATTGACTTGTAAAGGGTATTTTCACCAGTAATTAGATCTGAAAGACCCTTGGCTGCCTCTTCATCTACCTGCCCCTCTATTCCAACATTTACAGCCGCTTCTGCCCCGGTTAAAGCACTTAACCCTCCTCTTAAAAATGATTGTCCAATTGCTTGACCTAAATCTCCGCCTTTTAGATGATCAAACTTATGATTTCCTGCATCAACCTCTACATTACCTGCCCCACCAATTATAAATCCTTCAACTGGTCCAGCATATAGAGCAACTTCGGCCGCCCCTGCACCAATTCCAAAATATTCGAGCGCAGTTAAAAGTCTTTTCCCATGACCTTTTTTCTGAGCTTCAACTGTTGACCAATTACTTACAAGATTAGCTGTTCCACCAATGAGTATGGCAGCTAAATCATCCCATCCATCCCAATTACCAGTTGGATCTGTAAATCGTAAAGGATTATTATTAGCATAACTATATCTGTTAAATGCTTGGCTAGAGCCTGTATTTGAAACAAAATTATCCGGACTTAACATTTTACCAGTTTGCGGATCGTACAACCTAGCATTCATATTTATTAAAGAAAATTGAGGTAAATGTTCATGCCCTGTAAACCCTCGTAACAACCAAGTTGGGTTAGTGGGTATATTTGTATAACTCCAATCGTCAGGATTACGATAATTTCCAAAAACATCAAAACTTTGTTCAGCAGCAATATTTCCACTAGCATCTGTAACTTTTAAAATAGAACCCAAATGATCTGTAAAAACATAGTACATGCTACCTACACCATTTTGATTTACGTACATAGCACAAAGACCATCTAAACCATTAATGTAATTAATCTCTGTAGTAGTGGTACCAGAAACAATTTTTTCATAGTTGTCTTGATAAAAAATACTGCTGGAAATGCTTCCGCCAATAGAGTTTGAAAAATCAGCTTCTCTTCTTTGATGATCTGGACCATAAGTTAAAGCAACCTGAGTACCTGTTCCGTCTGATAATAGGTTAGTTATTAAATTGGGTTTATTAAAAGCTGTATAATAAACATTTTGAGTACTTGAACTTATTATATTATTTGTAGGTACCTGAATTAGTTCGTTTATTTTGCTACTACTATAAGAATATCCGCCAATATTTGAGTTATTGGTAATATTTCCCGTTTGATCATAATTTAACGAAAGGTTAAGTGACCCATTATTTGGATTAGATGCTGTTAATAATCTATCTAATAAATCATAGCTAAAGGATTCCGTTAATGTGTTACCAGAAGCTCGATAATCAGTCCTTGACTTTAGATTACCTAATAGTGGGTCAAAATTGAAACTATAATTCTGAATACTTGTACCACCCAAATTGGCACTAAAATTTTGAGCATATCCAAAATTAGTATAAGTTTTATTTACCGTAATACTATTATTTCCTAGATAGTAATTAGCACATTGTCCCAAAGGATTAAGTGTATTAGTTTGCCATATTCGGCTGTTATCATCGACTTTATTAATTTTCGTAAGATATCCGTGTGTATCATAAATTTTATTAATGGCAAAACCGCTACCCGGATATGTAATTTTTGAAATATTATTGTATTGATCATATGAATAGGTAGTTGAAAAAGATCCACCAGCACCAATGTTTTCTAATACTTCAATAGGTCTGTTTAAATTGTCATAGCTGTAATTATAATTAAAAGTAGGTCCAGAAAGTTGTTGTAACTGATTAATTCCATTTCCTGCGTTAACATAATTATAAGAATATGTTTCTCCCGCCCCTACTACTTGAGTAGGTCTATCTAGTTGGTCATATGTGTAAGTATAATTATGAGCAGTAGCTCCAGCATTATCATGAGTAGAATGTAACAATCCATAAGCATTAAACTCATATGTAGTTGTTCCTGAGTTTGGGTCAGTTTGAGACATCATTCTTCCATATGCATCATAAATAATGCTAGAAGTGGTATTAGAGCCTAAATTTATACTAGTTGGCTGATGATTGGGACTATAAGCATATGTTAAGGTAGCTGCATCATCTATGGATGTAGTTAATAAATTACTTGCATCATATATTTTCTTAAAGGTTTTACCATTTGTAGTAATAGTTGTTGTTGAAGTTCCTGCGCTATAAGCATAACCATAATTAACAGAATTTGTAATATTGCCATCTGTTTGGGATGTACTAACTATACGATGAAGGTTATCATAGTTATAAGTGCTAAGAACTGGCGAGAAAGATGAAGATCCAGAGCCATCATAAGAGTTTGTTTGTTGATAAATATTTCCAAAGGCGTCATAAGAAATAAGCGCACTTATAGGACCACTGAACCCATCTGCTATTGTTTTGACAATTCTATCATATAAGTCATAATAATTTGTAGTATTTGGTTTACCTTGTTTAGAAGAAGTAACTTTGTATAGAGCGTTATTAGTTACAGAAAATGGATCATTTGTCCAATTAGATGTTTCACCTGTAGTTACCCAATCATAACTTAAAGTACTAGTTAATCCATCAGGAGTTAAAGTACTTATATTTTTACCAAAAGCATCGTAAGTAAAATTGGTTGTTAAGTTATCTATACCAGTAATTGTCAATTGTTTACCCCACATTGGATCATAGGTCATTTGTGTTGTTTGACCTATTGGATTTACGCAACTCGTTATATTTCTATAGTAATTATCGTAAGTATATGCATACGTTTTTGTTGGCACACTATTGTCACTTGGTGAATTAACAACTTTTGCAGTTGCTAAACCTACAGAATTATACGTAAATTTTGTATCTACCTCTTTTTGCGTTGAACCAGAATTAGGTATATCTGCAATAGGATCCTCTACCATGGTTAAAACATTTCCTTCGTTTGTATATGTATATTTTGTTTCTCTAACATAAGTCTGACTATTCCGGGTAATAGATTTATTAGTTAAACCTAATCTGCATGGAATCCCTGAAAAAGTAGGGATAGTAACATAGGTATTTGTAGTTGAGTATGTTTCTAACCCCCCATTCACATTTGTATATATATTAGTAATATTATTATTTGTTGGATTAGTAATATTATTATCATATGTATAACTAGTTATGGAAGTAGCACCTGTAAGAGAATTATTTTCTACCTTATTTATTGTGCCAACAAAGTGTTGTAGTGTATTTGGGTTTAAAGAAAAAATAGTTGGGCTATAAGTTGTTTGATCTATAAGAGTACTGGATGCACCTTGAACTGTATAAGTAGAAGATGTACTTAAGGCTCTATCAATTATTACTGGGGAGCTTGTAGTTAATATGTTATAAGTTTGTACAACTTGAGATTGCATAGCACTATTATTAGCTGTAAACTTGTTAAATCCTAAAAAACCAAGTCCTTGTTTGTATATTATAGCATCCTGGTATGAGAAGGTTTGAACAGCATCTCCACCTGCTCCGTCAGGACTGATTATTTTAGAAACAACATACAGTGAACCATTATAATTGTTATAAGGGTAATTTTGTACTTGATTTGATTGACTATATACAGTTGAAGAATTTGCAATAGAACTAAACTCAAATTGAGTTTTGGTATTGTATCCGTCAACAGCTTGTTTTAAATACTTAGAATTTACTCCTTCATAAAAATAAATAATCGTACCCTCATTCATAAAGAGATCTAAACTACCATCTCCATTAAAATCCGCGAAACTTATGGTAGTAGGATCAACTATCAGCCCCAACGAATATACTTCTTTTATAAAAGAAGTTCCAGTAGAATAATAGACGTTTAAATTACCAGTACCCGAATTGTTGGTGCCATATATATAATTAATTTCTACAAAATCTGACTTGCCATCATTATTAATATCCTGAACAGATTGATAAATACTACAAGGAGGGTTATAAGAATTAGAATAATTCAAAAAAGGATCTGTAAACACATTATTAATTGAAGTAACCTCAACAGTACCGTCACCTTTTCCATAACTTATAGTCCAACTGCCGCCAGGCCCTTGAGCCTCAGTGTTTTGAACATAATTCATGTAATCTGTTTTCAAATCTCCATTAAAATCACCGGAGAATGTCATGTAGGAGTTGGGACAACTATTAATACTACTAATATTATTAGTAGAAAGATTTACTCCCGAAATGTCTTGTGTAAGTGAAAGTTCAGTTATATCTTGATATACATAACCGTTTGCATCAGTAACAAGAGCACAAAAAGGAGGGGCCCCACATGCACTTGTAACATTGGGATTGCGTGTATATGATAAAATATATGGAGTACTTTGCGTCGTTGAAGGATAATATGGTCCAATTTGAGGTGCGCAAGGGACAACTTGGCTACCGTAACCAAATACATTAACTAACTCGGATTTACCATCCCCATTAACATCAGCTGCGTAAGCTTGGCTAATATCATAAAGTGCCCCATTTGCCAATTGGCCAGGTGCCCCGTAAGTAGTTATACTAGGGCCTCCAAGCGCAAAACTTGTTGGCGTTGAAATATCAAATATTACACTAAGTTGAGTTGAGTATTGGTGATTTGATGGGTCAGTACAATAATACGTAAACACATCAGAATTTGCATAAATTAAATCTAGTTTTTGATCCCCATTAAAATCCAAAAACTTAAGACTACCAAAATAATTTGATGAATTAAGTTGATCTGCAAGAACCGATCCAACATTTACAAGTTGAAAATTATTCTTTGCTAACCCAACACTTATGCTTATTTCCTGTCCGCCATAATGTGAGCTTTGAGCTGGGTTTACAAATAAAATATCTTCTTTTCCGTCACCATCAATATCAGTCATATTAAAAAGAGTACTTCCCGGTTGAGTTTTATCCGCCGGATAAAAAGCAATATTTACATTATTAGGATCAGGGAATGCTTGAAGAGATGAAAACAACCCTTTAAATTGATTATTTCCTTTATTAATTAAAATATTCCATCCTACCCAATAATTTTGCGAAGCAGAATAACCAGGCGGAGAGTAATAAAAAGTCAATAAATCCTCTAAACCATCTTCATTAGCATCAAAAGGAGTAGAATACTTATAATACGGACCAGTGTTAGCAGGATCTGTTACTGTTTGGGAAACGACATTAGGTGTACCGGAGTTATTATCGTCTTGGTAAGAAAACAACAAAGGATTATAATTAGACCCATCAGCACCTGTTTCCGTCACTTTTGTAAGAAAGCTAAAAACATTGTTAAAAGAATAATTAAAATTATATTCCTTCATAATAACATTTCCTTCAGATTCAATTTTTATTCTATCCAAAATAACATTTTTTTCCATTTTTCCGCCACCGACATATAAACTATTTACATCTTCTCTACTTGCATAATTGAATATTATTTTATTATAAGGTTCTGTACTAAGATTTGAATTCCCAGTGTAATCTATTTCATAAATGTATACTTCACTATAAGTTGCTGAAAAACCTTGATTATTAGAATATTTAAAAGAAATGTAATTCCCATAATTATCAGATATTTTATCAATTAACCATGTGTAGACTGTGTTTTGCCCATAAGGTATAACCTGAGAATCATAGGTAGCTCCAAATTCATAAGTTAGACCCTCTTTTGTCTTCATAATAAAGTACTGTGGGCCATTTCCTTGTGTGCCATAAGAAGTTGTTATATTAAAAGACTCATCCTCATTTCCATACACACATTGATCTTCGCCATTTGTTTTACCTGAACTTGTAACTATTAATTTATTACCATTGTAAGCAAACCAATCTGCATTTGTCATGGTAACTCCTTGAGCAACTCCATTATTGTGATAAATTGTTTGCGCTGATCTCGAAATGGCATCAATTCCACCAATATCCCAACCGTAACCAACAATTCCATTACCACGAGAACTATTATAGTTAATTGAAAGTTTTGGAGTTAAATTATTAGTTCCGGGTGGAATTAGAATAGGTATATTATAATTCAATGTTCCATTTTGGCTAACCACATAACTTGAACTAGTGCTACCTACAGGAAGATTAAGATCTAATGTCCTTGTAATGTCTGTTACAGGTTGAGTTGACGACTCAGTTTCATTAGAGCCCGAGGCTGAACTGGAATTAAAAGAATAATTTGAATTGACAAGATTAGATGGTTCAATAATTAAATAAACTGGACCTCCGTTTGTTGCTTTTAAATGTACCTCTCCTCCAGTTCCATTTGGAACAACAGTTATTTGGTCTCTAGCATAATAACTTTGGTTACTTAATGTATTAATCAGATTTGTTGCCGGATCATCTGTTAATGTTAATGTAGCTGAACTTACTTGAGCGTTCATTTCAAAAGAAATAATCCCAATCAAAATTAACAAGTATGATTTTGTGATAAATTTCATAAAGCTTTTTAAATAAAGATTAATATTCTACTTATTAATAAGCAATTTAAGTTCCTTATTTTCTTGTTTAAGTTTTTCTATTTCTTTTTGAGATTTTTCCAGTTCCTTTTTCATGTCTATCATGTATAAAGTAAGCTCTTCAATTTTTTCTACAGAAAGGCGTTGTATTTCTCCTAAACTGGCTCCATCTTTTTGAATCTCTTTTGCACTTGGCATATTTGGAAGATGATGATATATTTCAATATATTTTTTCACATCGCTTAAAGGCATTAGCTCATAGTTTTTAGCAAACACGTAATCCGGAAAGTTATCAAGTGTGACAACTACTTCGCGTGCATAAACATATCCCGTGGTTTTTACTTTAAAATTAGCTATTGGAGAACCAGAAGTCACATCATTAACTATTAAAGCATCTGTATATATGTTTGTAGAGGTAGAATTAATTGTAGTTTGAACAGAACTTGTAAGACCAGTATTTGTTAGGGTTAGTAGGTTTTTGTTTCCATTACCATCTAAAAAATTAAACTGAGAATTTGTTTGTTGAGAGTTAATGAAGAAATTAAAATTACCACTACCATTATTATCAGTTGAAATACCTCTTCTTGTTGGAATTTGACCTCCGCCTAATATTTCTAAAGCACTTAGCCCGTCAGTTTCTCCATATTTATTTGCAAAAGAAGCATCACCGTTAACCGTTAACATCTTATAAGCACTAACCGGGTGTAAAGGATCAGGGTTAGACCAATCTGATGGAGCTCCAGTTCCAATGCCAACTCTTGCACCATAACCTGCAACATTTGTAATCCTAAATAAATTACTTATATAATTATCACTTGCTTGACCAGTTTGCGTCTGAACATTAACACTTAAAATATCACCATTTAAAGGTGTATTATCAGTAATTACTGTTGAACCATCACTATTAACCACAAATTCTTTTGGCCCTTCTGTGGGATTATTGTCGTCGACAATTAAACCGGGTAGCGTTGGGGTATATTGTGTATTTAAATGAAGTAACCCAAGCGGAGACACTGTGACTGTAGATACACCCACTAATCCATTTTGTGTAATATGTATTCTGTCATTAAAAGTTGCTGGGGCAGTTGGAACTCCGGAAGATAAAACAAAATCAGTTGCATCAATTGTTCCTATTTGATTATTTGGTGAAGTACCTGAATTTCCTCCCCATGTCCAAGGAGAACTCGATCCTGCACCAATACTACCCCCAGATAAAATATGACCTGAAGGGTCAACTACTAACATCCTGTCGCCTGAAGCATTAGAATTAGCCAAAGAAGATACAGTTACACTATTCGTAAATACAGCAGGCGTGCTTACATTTAAGTTACCATTCGTAGAGTTTAATCCACCTGCTGTAAGAGTTCCGGTTACGATAGCATTTCCTACAACATCTAAAGCAGCTTGTGGGTTGTTTGTTCCTATACCCACGTTTCCGTTGTAATAGATAGGCGCATGAAACGTATCAGCTGTTTGCTGCCACAGTTCAACCCCAACAGAAAAGATGTCGTTGCTCACACAACCTGCCGAGCTTGTTCCTGTTAAAGTGTAGTTGGTTGTGATTTGAGGATTTGCTGTTACCGTATTTCCGCTTGTTGAACTTAGATTAGTTGCCGGAGACCAAGAATACGTATTTGCACCATTTGCCGTAATAGTTGGTCCCTGCCCGCCTAATACAATCGGCGTGCTTGGGTTAATGCTAAGATTGGGTAAGGGGTTTACGATAAGATTTATTGTTTGAGTTCCCACACATCCATTTGAATTTGTTCCGGTTGCTGTATATACTGTTGAGCTACCTGGATTAGCTGTTACGTTGGATGTGTTTGTGTTGTTTAGTCCTGTGCTTGGAGACCATGTATAGGTAGTAGCTCCACTTACTGTTAAGTTAGAACTAAAGCCTACGCATATAGCGGTTGGTGTAGCGGAGATGCTTAACGTAGGTAAAGGGTTTACATTTACCGTTACGGTGGTAGTTCCTACACAACCGTTGGCGTTTGTTCCGCTGATGGAATAGGTTTGTGTTGCGGTTGGGTTAGCGGTTACCGTTGAACCTGTTGTAGCGCTTAATCCGGTATTTGGAGACCAAGTATAGGTTGTAGCTCCGCTTGCTGTTAAGTTGGTGCTTGTTCCTGTACAGATGGTTGCTGAACTTGGGTTGATGCTTAGGCTTGGTAATGCGTTTACAGCTACTGAAAACGCTTTGGTGTTTACGCATCCGTTTGAGTTTGTTCCGGTTAGGGTATAGTTTGTGGCGGTGGTTGGGTTAGCGGTTATGCTTGCTCCTGTTGTAGCGCTTAGGTTTGTTGCGGGAGACCAAGAGTAAGTTGTTGCTCCTGTTGCGGTTAAGGTAGTCGTACTTCCGTTACAAACAGCAGGGGAACTTGGGCTTAGTGTTAAGGTTGGTAATGGGTTTACGGTAACGGTTAATGACTGCGTTCCTGTACATCCGTTTGAGCCTGTGGCGGAGATGGAGTAAACGGTTGTCAGGGTAGGGTTAGCTGATACGCTTGCTCCACTTGTGGTATTTAATCCTGTGCTTGGAGACCATGTATAGGAAGTAGCTCCACTGGCTGTTACTGTAGTAGTGCTTCCGATACAAACAGCAGGCGAACTTGGGCTGAATGTCAGGCTTGGTGCAGGGTTAACCGTTACAACTACCGTTTGTGATTTGGTACAACCGTTTGAGCCTGTTCCGGTTACGGTATAGGTGGTTGTACTGGTTGGGTTAGCTGTTACACTGGCTCCTGTGGTGGCACTTAGTCCTGTTGCTGGAGACCATGCATACGTATTTGCTCCACTCGCTGTTAAAGTAGTACTACTTCCTATACAGATAGTAGGTGCGCTTGGGCTTACACTGATAGTTGGTTGTGGATTAACCGTTACGGTTACGGTTTTTGTTTGTGTACATGAACTGGCATCGGTACCTGCTACTGTATAAACAGTTGTTACGGTAGGATTGGCGGTTACACTTGCTCCGGTAGTTCCGCTTAATCCGGTTGATGGTGACCATGCGTAGGTGCTTTCTCCGCTGGCTGATAAGGAGGTGCTGTTTCCGTTACAGATGGTGGCTGAACTTGGGCTTACGGTCATGGTGCTGGTACAAACCATGGTAAGTTGTATATTGGTTAAATTGGTATATGCGCCGCAGTTAACGCATGAGCTTGGGAAGCTGCCGTCATTATAGTCTGATTTTATGCGGTTATTGGAATAACCTGTGGTTACGTCAAAAAAGTTATAGTTATTGGTATAGGTTCCGGCTTGGTTTTCACAAAGGACTTCTAAGTTGCTTAGTCCATCGTAGGTAAAGGGTGTTGTTAGGGTAATTACCTGCCATCCGCTGGCTCCGCTATAATTATAGGTAATGCTTCCGTTATATACGGTGGTAAATCCTGTTTCTCCGGGATAGGTTCCATTGCTAAAAGAACTGGCGGATGTTTCACGCATCAGTATCTTTTGGCTTGCCATGGTATAATTGGTTCCTTCATATACATAGAAGGCTATTTGGGTAATCTTTCCTGCTTGTCCTACATCGGTGGTTAAATAGATGTTATCTGACCATGAGTAGTTATAGTAGTTATTAAAGGGGGCGGTAGCGGTAACGTAGTTGGTATTCATGTTACCAATGGTTACGGTATTACTCTGTGATTTAACCGAAATGTTTAAAATCAATAAGCAACATGCCGTTAAAATTGCTTTGGTAGTTGTAGTTATTTTATGATTCATAAGCTTGATTTTGATGTTTGTTAAATACTGTTTTTTTGATTAATTACTGTGTAGGAGGGGTTCTAATGTATTGACAAGCCGCCGGTAGGGTTGCATAGATGGCATCTTTTGTTCTTACTTGCGCGTTATCGTATCCCGCGCCGGCTAACGCACGGCATAGTTGTGATTTTTTGATAGTTGAATAAACAAAGGTTACGGTAATTACCTGTGCGGTGGAATCCCAACTGGCACTGATTACGCCTGCATTGGAAGTAACAACACTTTCAATGGTTGACTTACAAGCTCCATTGCCACTCACGGCAAAGCTCTTGGTTACGGTATCGCCGCCCAACATTAATACGTTGCTTTTGGTAAGCTCGGGTTTATTCCCCGCCTTCAAAACGGAAATAAAAAAAACCGCTAAGAGGGCGGTTATGGATAGTGTTTTAATCATAATTTTAAGATAATTTTTGTTAAAAATCGCGGCAAATGTAATTTTAAAAATTAAAGTGCGTATTAAGAAATTGTTAAATTTTATCGATTAATGTCAAAATAGCATCTATCAGCCACTACAAATAACATACAAATATTACACGAGTAATATTTTATCAAATAATGTAAATAGATTGTTCTCATTAACAGGTGTTTTTTCGTTTGTTTAAAATGATGTAAGTGTTCCGTTATATCAATTAATCTTATCTTATTTTTCTGCCTTAACAGACCAAATCAAAGAAATAATCCAGCCTATTACAGTCCATCCGAAAAATAAATTAGTCAGAAATACCTGCTTAAAAAATGATTTCTTCCTTGCTACAATGGATGGGATAAAATAGACCACTAATAAAAAGATAACGGATGCTGATTTCATTGCTAATAATTATTTGCTGATTTTGTTTAGGAAATTAATGTCTAGCTCATACCGTTTATTGTACTTTGGATTAGCTTTAATGAACTCTTGCAATGAATCCGCCTGACATTTATAAAGTGCCTTTTTATCCGGCTGCCGGTCTGTTACAAAAAAGAAAAACTCCTGATTATCCTTAAATGCTGTTTCCGTACAATGATTTTTCTCTATCCATTTAAACAGTTTCTTGGGTAGCCCAACAACCATATTACCGTCATCTATATAAGCGCAGCCATCAAATTTTGGGCTCATCGGGCCATAATCTATTAAGAACATCAGGGTATCTTTTTCTATATGCAAACTCTTCAGCTCTAAGGTTTGTTCCTTTATCTTGCTTTCTGTGACAAACCATTTTCCGCTTTCAGGGTACACATGGTTTAACTTACCTTCCAAATTATCTCCAGTCTTGTAAATGTCAATCTTGGTCGTATACAAGTCGTAGTAATTTACTTTAGGATGTACTATTGAACCATATTCTAAAATATCAACGGAAGTGTCATTTTTTGTCGTGTAAAGAGGTATGCTAATGGTATGCTTCCCGATAAATTTGTTTGAACCATCTGAGCAACTTGTAACAGATAAGATAAAGCCGGCTATAATTAATGGCAGGATTACTGATTTGAATAGGGTTGTTTTTTTAGTTTGTACAATCATAAATGTAGTGTTTTGCAAATGTAGAATAAAATTTAATTCATGTCATATATGACATTTTATATTTTTTGCGAATAGTCAAATTTGACTGTGGCATTAAAGAAGCAAAAAGAGCTTACAGAATTACAAATCATCGGATTGAATATTCGCAAATTACGCGAAGAGCAGAGTATTTCACGCCAACAACTTGCCTACGAAATAGAAACAACAGAAAAACAATTAAGCCGTATTGAGTACGGAGAAATAAATAGCGGTATTATGAATTATATAAAAATTGCCCGAGTACTTAACATTTCCATCGAACAGTTATTTAAAAAAATCAAATTTTAAATTTCTATTATTTAAAATTTAACAAAGGATAAAGCAAAATGCCGCTTAAACTTTTCGCTTCGGTGGGTAACTCCAACACCGAAGCGAAAAGCAATTTTTAAAATTCCATCCGTAAACGTGGGTAAACCTTTAGGTGTGGGATGCGGGCGCAAAAAGCCACTAAAAACATAGCGGCTTTGTATTATATATAGCATCATCCTATCCGCAGGATGCGGCAAAAAGGATGAGCTTAAAAATGGAACTACTTTAACTAATAGGTTTATTTATGCTGAAACTTCCCCAACACATCATATTCCCTTTTGGCTATTTCTTCTACAAGACTAAGCTTAACAGTTACTCCCCCGCCATAGAAATGATAACCCGCTTCATTCTTAAAGGGTTTGTTTTCATCCACATAAAAAGTTTTAGCGTAATTATCGGCAAACTCCAACAAGTCCTTTTCTTTAGCAATTTTATGTACGGTATGGGAGGTAAACTCATGTAGTTCGTTCCTGATTGCAAGGCTTATAAAAATGTATTTGATTTTCATTAGTTCAGGTTTAAAGTAAATTGCTTTTGCTTGGTATGATAGTACAGGTAAATATTTCTTTTGTTTACACGTTTGCCCTTTCGTTTAGCCCAAAACACAGCCGTAATAAACGGATAGGTTAAAAACCGTATCTGTTGGGGCTTTAGTTTTTTATCGTGCATGTTATTCTTATCAATTACAGCCTGTATATAGGTTTGTAAATTCACTTCGTAAATTTTCTTACTGATTATTATTGCTTGCATATAAGTTAGTTTAAAGGTGTTAGTATGAACTCAACTAATTGCTCTTTTGAGTATTGAAAATTCAGATACTCATTTTTGGATATGCCGAGTAGCATACATAATTGCACTAAAGTTTTGCGGTACAGTTCTTCTCTCGAGTAATTCATGTTTATAGTATATTTATATACAAAAATAATCAATCAAAAAGCTATAACCTCATGGAAATGCCTGTAATTACTGACACTCTTGGATAACTCAAACATTTATTCCCCATTGCTTTGCCATAGGCAACAAATAATAATTCCGCTTTAAATTGCTTTTTGCAACAGCACAATAATTTACTTCCAAAACATGGTTAGCAAAAAGCATAGCTAAAAAGTTCCTTTATGTATTTTATAGCAAGTTGGCAAACAAAATAAATTACTGCCTTAGTTTATGCCACCCGCTGCAATGGAAATTATTTAAAGCAACAAATGATTATTGTGCTGTAGATTTCTTTTTGAAAAAGCATAAAAAATACTTCCGAAATATAGTTTACAAAACGCTTATATATTGATTCCTTTTAACCAGGGCATCAATTTTTTCAAAGTAATTTTAAATTACTTTGAAAATTAATATAGCAATAAAATAGGTGTTATTTTAAAATATTTGTTTACTAAGATTGTGCCAAGAAAAATAAAAACCAATTATGGAAATTAAAAAAAGTGCCGGAAAAAGTAAAAAGTATAAGAATGTCAACACGAATATCTCATTGCGCACTAAATATTTAGAAAACATTCAAATTTTCTGCGACAACAACCATATTTCCAGAGGTGATTTCTTTGATGAACTAAATACCTTACTAATTAAACCCGGCATGTCATTTGCTGTTTTAAATGACAGATATGATAATAGCCAAATGGTAAAAAAAATAGCAGATAATCATCTTGACACAATTTCTACCCTAAAAAGATTTGAAGAAAGCTTTTTGAAGAAAATAGAAACAAATCACGCCAACAATTTCGATTTCGCAAACGAGAACACTAATAAAATTTTAGAATTAAAAACAAAAGAGAATTTACAAATTGAAGAAATCTATGAGTATTTAAAGCAATATATAATTTCTGATAAAGGAGCAGGGAAAGATGAGGCGCTTAAAATATTTGAAAAAGTAAAACAAACTATTGAAAAAGCCAAAGAAGTAGATGAAGCTAAGAAAATAGCAGAGAATGAGAAGACAAAGTCAATGGTTGATTCAAAAAGTATTGTTATTGAAGGCCACATTTATAATAAACCTTTTAGTTCATCAACTAAGGACAACACCTTGTATTATATTATATCAATAGCTGAAAAAATGGTTAATTCAAGTTATAAGGTATGGGGGAATGTTCTTTTTATGGAGGGAGCTTATACGCAGAAATTAAATTTAACTTCTAAAGAAGATATAGTTTCATACTTTTCTAACATGAAAAATAAGGATTTTCTTAAATTAAGATGTCAGCCTGTGGATAAGTCATTTATCAGTGAAGATGGGACTACAAGTATGAGGAAAACCTATCAAGTTCAGGAGGTCTTATCCCATATTCCAAAAGCATCTGTAAAACAATAAATGATCGCCCGTTTAGATAATCCCGGCAAACCGAACAAAGAAATGTCAACCTCATACAGCAACAAAGGTTCGGTTGCCAGACTAAAGAATTACCTGATAAAGAACGAAGAAAAATACGACACATCCGATATGTTCTTTACCGCCACAAAAGATAATGTTCCTGCCGAAGAATTTTATAAAATGATTGACAACAATGTTAAGGGATTAGAAAAAGACGAACATAAATTTTACTCCTTTACCATGAACCCGGATGCCGAAGAATTAAGATTTATTGATAACGATAAAGAAAGACTAAAGGATTTTGTACGCGAAGCCATGGCTAATTTATATCGGATACATCATACTGTAACGGAAAACGAGCAATTAGTATGGGCTGCTATTATACACCAAAACCGAATATATACCGAAGCTGATCTTAAAAGAGCCAAAGAAGAAAATGCTAAGATAAAAACAGCAGATGTAAAACTGGGTCAGGTAAAAAAAGGAGATAATACCCATATACACATCGTATTATCAGCCAGAGATGCCAGCCAAAAGAAAACCATCACACTACTCACACCAAAGAATAAAACCAGTAGGAACTTTGAACTTGTCAGTTTTCAAAGAGATACTCAACGGTTATTTCAACATAAATTTGGTTACAGAAAAGATGAAAAGATATACGAGAAGCGTCAGGAAAATGCCATCAAGAAAAAAATAGAAGTCTCTGATAAAAGATACTACAGCACCTATGATATAAAAGAAATAGTAAAATCAGCCGATAAGCTGGATTGGGATAGCCGGTTTGCAACTAACCTTTCCAATATGTTCAGGGAGTTGAACTATGATAAGAAAATTATATTAAAGCCCGATGTATACCTTGAACAAGGCAGAAAATATTACAATAAAAACTTACCGGAGGCAAAGGTTTCAATCAATGAAGTACAAAGTAATTACATCTATGAAGACAATAGTAAGTCCTATCAACATGCTTCCAAAATAATTAATGATGCTTTAGACATGCTTGCTATAGAAGGTAAGAAACAGCAAACAAAGGGATATGATTTTATAAGAGAGTTAAAGGAGCAACAAAAAAAAGAAGAAATAAAAAAAGGGCGCGGGTATGGTGGAGGGATGTCTATATGAGAATAAACATTATCATAATTAAATGAATAAAGTTTTTGGAATTAAAAATAATTCCGAACTTTGTATAAGTAGTAAGGATAAGCCCCTCGCCCCAGCGGCCTGAAAAATGAGGTCGTAAAACACAGGGCAGCCTGACAGCGATTTTATCCTTTTTTTAAGTCTTATCAAGAAGCAAATTAAAAACCGTTGATTTTACTGGGCTGGGAAAT
>Ga0302280_1001304_pt1 | contig 20721 bp, 31 predicted proteins | sample III_Fen_E1_1_FD_198771 | JGI IMG/M metagenome (GOLD analysis project Ga0302280, IMG submission 198771) | Peat permafrost microbial communities from Stordalen Mire near Abisko, Sweden - III_Fen_E1_1 | ecosystem: Environmental > Terrestrial > Soil > Wetlands > Permafrost | place: Sweden: Abisko... | reverse complement strand
TGGTTTGGCTATTGGATTTTTTGGCATTTTGTATTTTATTAATGGTTTCTTTTTATTTTTTTAATTTGAACAAAGATGAATATTCCTAATATTAAGAACATAGCATTTTATTCATTCTTTAAGCCGGCCTTTGATCTTGAATGCACTCGGGATATTCTGCATGCCCGTATGAATATGCTTGAGATCAAGGGGACTATTTTGCTGGGGGATGAGGGGATAAACTGTTCACTCTCAGGTGTCAGCGAAAAGATGGATCATTTTTTGGCATTTCTCTTTGAAATGACGGGTATAGAGAATCCTGAGTTAAAAATAAGCTATAGTGAAACCATTCCTTTTAAACGCAGCCTGGTCAAGGTCAAGCCTTGCATCGTCGCTCACCCTGGAGAAACGCCCATTGATTTATCAAAGGATACAGCGCCACATATTTCCCCGGAAGAATTTCATCAGTGGATCAATGATAATAAGAAAATGGTGGTCTTAGACACGCGCAATGATTATGAATATCAGATCGGGCGTTTTAAAGATTCACTTCATTTAGGTACCAAGCATTTTGCTGATTTCGAAGAAGATCTTGAAAAAGCTCCTGCAGAATGGCAGAACGCTCCTGTGGTCACTTTTTGCACTGGCGGCATACGCTGTGAAAAAGCTGCCCCCTTAATGTTGAAAAAAGGTTTTCAAGAAGTTTATCAACTTGATGGGGGGATTCTAAATTATTTTAAGAAGGTTGGTCGTGGCTATTTTGAAGGTGAATGCTTTGTCTTTGATGAACGTGTATCACTGCCACCGTCATGAGATTATGGTCAGTACATCCATCGTATTTAGATGCAAAAGGCCTGGTGGCTTTATGGCGAGAAGCATTGCTGGCGCAAAAAGTTTTGATGGGGCTGACTAAGGGTTACAGGAATCATCCTCAATTAGATCGGTTTAAAGAACAAATTCATCCAGAAGCTTCGATCGCTTTTTATTTGAAGCAAGTTTGTGAAGAAGCTAAAGCCCGAGGTTATAGCTTTGATGAAAATAAGATAGCTATCAATAATCCAAAGGTGGTAACGATAACGGTATCAAAAGGGCAGGTCGCTTTCGAAATGGAGCATTTGTGTCAGAAGTTAAAAGTGAGGGATCCTTTAAAATATAAATTGATTAGCCAGTATAAGAAATTTGAAGTCCATCCACTCTTTGAGCTTGCTGAAGGCGGCATTGCCAAATGGGAAAAGGTTTGAGGTTCTAAATGATTGAAGAAGGAAAACATAAAGACCCGCTTCATGGCGTTACTCTCGAAATTATTTTAACCCGTCTCTTGGCCTTTCATGGTTGGGAAGGTTTATATGGCCGTATTAAGATCAACTGCTTTGCCAAAAATCCCAGTATCAAATCGAGTCTGGTATTCTTGCGCCGCACCCCATGGGCCAGGCAAAAGGTCGAAAATCTTTATTGCTATCTAAAGCCGGAATACAGGTCTGATGGTGTAAGTCCAAACGGAACACGCGTGAGTAAGGATGGCCAAGCTGAATAATAAGATTTCTGGCCTTACTCTTGCGGCTCTTGGCATTGTCTTTGGCGATATTGGAACAAGTCCTCTTTATACCTTAAAAACGGTGATCGATCTTTCAGGTGGGAAGCCAACTGCAGAAATTGCCTTGGGTCTTTTATCCTTGCTCATCTGGACGCTGTTGATCACTGTATCCATTAAATATGTGACCTTTGTGATGCGCGCGGATAATGATGGAGAAGGTGGTATCATGGCCTTGATGTCGTTATTAAGATTAAAAAATCAAGAACGTCCTCTTATCATCGTGCTTGGTCTTTTCGGAGCGGCATTGATCTATGGGGATGGCGCGATCACACCAGCGATCTCCGTGCTTTCAGCCGTTGAGGGTTTGAAAATAGTAGCCCCAAGTTTGGCTCCTTATGTTTTACTAGTCTCTGTTGTTATTTTGCTAACCTTGTTTGTTATTCAATCCCAAGGCACCGCGCGTATCGGTTGGGTTTTTGGGCCTATTATGGCCTTATGGTTCATTGTTATTGGTCTTTTAGGCTTCTGGGGTATTGCCCAACATCCTCAGGTTCTTCTGGCTTTAAATCCTTGGTATGGCATTCATTATTTATTGGCCAATTGGTCAAAAGGTTTTTTAGTTCTTGGAGGTGTATTTCTGGCGGTTACAGGTGCAGAAGCGCTTTATGCTGACATGGGGCATGTGGGTGCGGGATCAATCCGATTGGCATGGTATTTGTTGGTATTTCCGTCCTTAATTTTGAATTACGCGGGGCAGACGGCGCTCCTAATGTCTGGTGCTCCTGTTGATCAGAATATTTTTTATCAATTATCTCCCAAGTTTTTACTTTTGCCACTGATCATCCTGGCCACGATAGCAACGGTTATTGCCAGTCAAGCGATCATCACAGGGGCATTTTCCATGACCAGGCAGGCCATTCAACTGGGAGTTTGCCCTCGATTGAGGACAAAACAGACATCCGCAGAAGGCTATGGACAGATCTATATCGCCTCTGTGAACTGGTTATTGATGATCGTCACGATTGGAATTACTATCTTTTTTGGAAGTTCTGACCGTTTAGCTGCTGCTTATGGGATAGCCGTGTCATTGACCATGTTATTAACGACGAGCTTATTGTTTGTTACGGCGCGAGAAATTTGGAAATGGAAACTTCCTGTAATTATTGTCGTTATAGGTGCCTTTTTCTGTATTGATGCCACTTTCTTTAGTGCCAATCTTGTTAAATTTGTGGATGGTGGTTGGGTGCCGTTGTTGCTTGCGGCTGGTGTTTACACTATTATGTGGACATGGCAATGTGGTTCTTTGGCCTTGTTAAAGCAAATACGGTTCATGACAGTGCCTGTTAAGGATTTTATGACACGCCTTAAGGTATCGGCAATACCTCGGGTTCCAGGCACTGCTGTATTTTTTACCAAGACGACAGAACAAACGCCACCGATCATTAACTGGCAGGTCACTTTTAACAAAGCATTGCATGAGCATGTGGTGGCTGTTTCGATACTGATTTCCCATAAACCTTTGGTTGATGAAGAAAATAGGTTTAAAATTGAAACCCTTGCTCCAAATTTCTGGCGTTTGGTGGCTAATTACGGTTTTATGGAAAAATTGGATATTCCTTTGCTTTTAAGAGAGGTGCAAAAGAAGGGATGTGAAATTGACCTTAAGGATATTACCTATTACGTCGGGCGTGAAACTATATTGCATTGTTCAAAGAATACTGGCTTGCCTTTATGGCAAGAAAAGATTTTTGCCTTTTTACAACGGAATTCCACACATATCCATGAATATTTGAACTTGCCACTCAAATCCGTTGTTGAGATTGGCAGGGAAATCGAAATTTAGAATTAAGAAAGGTTAATAGTTTATGCCAAATCTTTTTGATCCCATTCAAATAGGAGATTTGACTCTCCCTAATCGAATTTTTATGGCGCCCTTAACGCGCTGCCGTGCCATTGATCGCCGTATTCCCAATCAATTAATGGCTGAGTATTATTCCCAACGGGCCACTGCGGGTTTAATTTTTAGTGAAGCAACTTCCGTTAGCCCTCTTGGCGTCGAATACCCGGACACGCCAGGGATTTGGTCAAAAGAACAGCTTGAGGGATGGAAAAAGATTACTGCTGCGGTGCATCAAGCTGGCGGTAAGATGCTTTTACAGTTATGGCATGTCGGGCGCATTTCAGACCCTGTATATTTAAATGGAGGGACTCCGGTGGCACCCAGCGCTATTAAGCCTGCAGGTCACGTTAATTTGATCCGTCCTAAAAAGGAGTTTGTCACGCCCCGTGCGCTTGAATTAAAAGAACTTCCATGGATTATTGAAGAATATCGAGCCGGAGCAGAGAACGCTAAAGAAGCAGGGTTTGATGCTGTTGAGGTTCATGCGGCGAATGGTTATTTGCTCGATCAATTCTTGCAAGATAGTACTAATAAGCGTACGGATGCGTATGGCGGACCAATTGAAAATAGAGCGCGTTTGCTGTTGGAAGTTGTTGATGCGGCTGTTTCAGTTTGGGGTAATGGCAAGGTTGGGGTGCATTTAGCTCCTCGGGGGGATTCAAATTCCATGGGAGATTCCAATCCTCTGGCTACCTTTGGATATGTGGCTCAAGAATTGAAAAAAAGGAAAATCGCCTTTATTTGCGCACGTGAGTCTTTAGCTCCTAATCGTATAGGTCCTGAACTTAAGAAAATATTTGGCGGCGTTTATATTGCCAATGAAGGGTTTACCAAGGAAAGCGCTCAAGCGGCATTGGACGCGGGTGAGGCTGATGCCATAGCTTTTGGCAAACAATTTATTGCTAACCCGGATCTTCCTAAACGCTTTGCCGAGAACGCAACCCTTAATTCACCAAATCCAAATACTTTTTACGGTTCAGGAAAAGAAGGCTATACAGATTATCTATCCCTTTCATTACAAGGGGCGTAGTTGTTTTAGTGCGGTTATAAATAAATGACAATCAGGGGGCTTGTATGAAACAAAACATGAAGAATGAGGTTGATCTGCTGAGTGTGATTAATAAAATCCAGGAACATTTGCTTTTGCTTGATAGAAAAATAGATACTTTAATTCAACGCTCTTCAACTCAAGCGAAGATAATACCATCGAAGCCACCGATTAATAATCCACCGTTGGCCCCAAAGCCCATTGATCATCATCAAAGAAGAGAAATGTATAAGGCTATTTGTGCTGATTGCCAAAAGGAATGTTCCATTCCCTTTAAGCCAAGTGGTGATAGACCTGTTTATTGCAAGGATTGCTTTTCCCGCCGTAAGGTGATCAGCATGTCAGGGATAAAATTAGATGATAAGCCTAAGGAAGTAGCTCCTGTCGCTATCGAGGTTGTTAAGGCAGGCGATGTTAAAAAGTCTCCTGTTAAAAGTAAAAAGAAGGTCATTGTGGCCAAGAAGCCAGTGGCTAAAAAGAAGTTAGTGCCTAAGAAGAAATAGGGAAGTTTAATTTGAAATCTTCCTATATTAAGACCTTTTCGATATTCATCATTATTGCGTTAGGCTTTTTAGTCTATTCGAATACATTCTTTTCATCTTTTCATTTTGATGATGATCTTTATATCATCAATGATTACGCTATAAGGAATATTCAGAATTTATTTGCTATCTGGAAAATTTGCCCTTGCCGATTCATTGCTTTTCTATCCCTAGCGATTAATTATCATTTCAATCATCTCGATGTTCTTGGTTACCATATTCTCAATCTGCTTATTCATTTAGGCACTGCTTGCTTTGTCTGGTGGCTCGTTCTGATGACTTTTGCGTCACCTGTGATGAAAGATGAGAAAATCACCAAACATGCCAATAGCATTTCTTTATTCGCTGCGCTGATATTTGTCAGTCATCCCGTACAGGTAGAAGCCGTCACCTATATTTGGCAGAGAACCGCCTCAATGGCCGCCTTTTTCTACATAGCGTCCTTAAGTTTCTACGTCAAATCAAGACTACTAAAAAATCCCCCTCTTTCTTATAAAGAGGGGCCAGGGGAGTTAAAAACACAACAAAGTTTTTATTACATTTCTTCGTTAATATTCGCCGGCCTAGCGATGTTTACAAAGGAAAACACCATCACCTTACCGCTAATGATCTTGCTTTATGAGTTTAGTTTTCTAAATATTAAGAAAGAGATAAACTGGAATTATTTATTTCCGTTCATGATGACCATTTTCATCATCCCTGAAACAATGTTTTTGACAGGATCAACCAGATTTCAGGAGATTCAAAGCATTGTGGGAGGTCATGAAGGGATTACTTCTTTTCATTATTTATTGACCCAATTTAGGGTGATGATTACCTATATTAGATTGTTATTTTTGCCGATCCATCTTAATCTCGATTATGATTATCCTATTTATAAAAGTATTTTTCGAATGCCTGTCCTAGCGAGTTTCTTGTCTTTGGCAACTATTTTGTATTTTGCTAAACGCATGTTTAGTAAATATCGACTTATCTCTTTTTCTATATTCTGGTTTTTTATAACCCTTTTACCTGAATCAAGCATCCTGCCACAAGAAGATGTCATCTTCGAACACCGTCTATATTTGCCTTTAGTAGGATTTTGTATACTCTTAGTCAGTAGTATTTATTATTTATTTGAAAGAAAAACAAGGCTTGTGTTTGTGATTTTATCATTAATGGTTCTTTTCAATTCTTTTTTAACTTATCAACGTAATAAAACATGGAAGAACGAAATTTTTTTATGGAGCGATGTCCTTCAAAAATCCCCGCATAAAGCCAGGGCCTACAATAATCTGGGTTGGGCGTATTACAATCAAGGAAGTTTCGATCAAGCGATGTCTAATTTCAATAAAGCCCTTGAAATAAATCCTGAGTATATATTTTCATACGATGATCGTGGGCTTATTTATTCTAAAGAAGGTAGATTTACTGAGGCTGTTGCTGAATATGATAAAGCTATTAAAATTAACCCGTATTACGCCATGATCTATGACAATCGAGGTCAGGCCTTCTTAAAGCAGGGTCATTATGCGCAAGCAATTTCAGATTTTGATCGAGCTATTAAACTTGATCCCGAGAATGGGGATGCTTACAATGCCCGTGCTCAAGCACTCTTTCTTGACAGCCGCAAGAATAAATGATATACATATAAGATCATGATCGAACAAAGATTTCAATTCAACCACATCCTCAAGGCGGTCGTCGTCGCCAATGTAGCCATTCTAGCTGTAGTAGAAATGGCCTGGGGGAGCGAGTGTGTGTCGTTGAATTGATCGATCTGAAGTAAAAGTAAAAATTTAAACGCCACCACCTCTCAAAGGTCGGTGGCGTTTCTGTTTTATACCTAGACGCCACTTGGACTGATAAGGAGATGGGGCAACAACAGGAGGATGGTCATGGAAACACCGATGGAAAGAAAATCAAGTTTAAGTGAGATCCAAGAGAGATTTGACAAGGATGTGGAACGGTTCTCAAATTTGATCACAGGACAGCAAGCAACCATGGACGCGCCCTTGGTCATGGATTTGATCCCGCAGGCCGCTAAAAATGCTACGCCGCATGCCAAAAGAATATTGGATATTGGTTGTGGTGCCGGTAATAGCACCTTGAAGCTGCTGCAATTGATCAATCCTTTGGATTGTGATTTAGTTGATTTAAGTCAGCCTATGTTAGACCGCGCCAAGCAGAGGATATCATCATACAACAAAGGAGGCGTGCGCCTTTTTCATCAGGATATTAGAACAGTTGATCTGCCTAATGAAAGTTATGATGTTATCCTGGCGTCCATGGTTTTGCATCATTTGAGGGATGATAAGGATTGGGAAGATACCTTTAAGAAATTATATCAATTAACAGCTCCGGGTGGCAGCATTTGGATATCTGATTTCGTGAGCCATGAAAATCAATCTATGCAGGAAATCATGTGGCAACGTTACGGTAAATATTTGGAGTCCTTGGGCGGTTTTAGCTACAGGGAAAAAGTCTTTGCATACATCGATAAAGAAGACAGCCCCAGGCCTGTGACCTATCAGCTGGACTTGCTGCGTAAGGTTGGTTTTAATGAAGTTGAAATATTGCATAAGAATTCCTGTTTTGTGGCTTTTGGTGCCATCAAGAAATGAAATTACTTGCAGGGATTCTTTAAATGGGGTAATCTTGAGCCTATGATAAACAATAATGACATTATGAAAAAACTTCGGGTAGCGCTCAAGCTTAAGGATACGGATATTATCGATATCCTGAAATTAGCAGAGTTTGAGACAACGCCTACGGAATTATCAGCTATTTTCCGTAAAGAAGATCATGTTAATTACATGCCTTGCGGGGATCAGATTTTAAGGCGTTTTCTTGATGGTTTGATAATCCGTAATCGTGGCAAAATGGAAAAAGTGCCTAAGCCTGCTCCAGCAGAGGCAGAATGGGTCAAGTGCCAACCTTTTCGTCCAAGGAGTAATAAGTAAATGCTAGAAATGATCAATGTAGGCTCTGAGACCATAGAAGCGATCGGATACGACGCTGGAACCAAGAGATTACATGTCAATTTTGTTTCGACAGAGAAATATATCTATCAAGGTGTTCCGAAAATCATCCATGCCCGTTTGATGCGGACACATTCCATAGATGCTTATTTTCTTGAGGAAATTAAAGATAAATATCGTTATACCGAGATCTATTAATATGCATCTCCCATTTTACCAAGGACCTCTGCGTGCAGGTTTTCCTTCCGCAGCGGATGATTATTTGGATCAACGATTGGATTTAAATGAGCATTTGATCACTCATCCAGCCTCAACTTTTTTTGTGAAGGTCAAAGGTGATTCCATGATCAATGCAGGGATTCACAGTGGGGATATGCTGATTGTTGATCGTTCTATAGAGCCTAAGAGTAGAAATATCGTTGTGGCGGTCATTAATGGCGAGTTTACCGTCAAGCGATTGCTTAAGTCGAAAGGCATCTGTCAATTAAGCCCTGAAAATCCTGATTATCCGCTTATCAATATTACAGATGCCATGGATTTTGAGATTTGGGGTATTGTGCTTCACGTTATTCATTCTTTCTAAGATAATATGAGTCAAATTTTTGCCCTCCTAGATTGTAATAATTTTTTTGTTTCTTGCGAACGTGTTTTTAATCCTTCCTTGCGCAATAAGCCGGTTGTAGTGCTTTCCAATAATGATGGGTGTGTCATTTCACGTTCCAATGAAGCCAAGGCCCTGGGGATTCCCATGGGAGCTCCTTATTTTAAATGCCGAGAAATATTCGAGCGTGAGCGTATTTTTGTCTATTCTGCCAATTTCGTCTTGTATGGTGATATCTCTGGTCGTGTCATGCAAACTGCCTCAGAATTCACCTCAGAGCTTGAGATTTATTCTATAGATGAAGCGTTTTTGATTTGGGATGGTACTCATCAAAATTGTTTAAATAATGCCCAGATCGTCCGGGAACGCGTCAAGCGTGATACAGGTATGCCTGTGTCAATCGGGGTCGCGCCCACCAAGACCTTGGCCAAAGCAGCTAATTACATTGCCAAGAAAAAAAGCATTGATGGGGTATTTTGCCTGCTTGATGAGAAAACAATAGAAGAGTGGCTTGGTAAAACACCCGTTGGAGAAATCTGGGGGATAGGACACAGCAAGGCTGATTTTCTCAAGCGTCATGGCATTCTGACCGCCTTACAGCTGAGAGATATGCCAGATGCTTGGATCAAGCAAAATTTAACTGTTATTTCCTTAAAGACCGTCTGGGAACTACGAGGCATTCCTTGTATTAGCCCACAAGATAATCGTGATGATAAGAAGGCCATCACCACTTCACGCACGTTTGCCAAGGAAGCGACTAATATTGATGAGCTATATGAACCTATTGCCGCTTATATCGCTAATGCCAGCGAGAAATTGCGTTCCCAAAGATCTGTCTGCGGCTATGTGCAAGTTTATTTGATGACCAATCGATTTAAGAAAGAAACATATTATGCTAATTCTGCAGGTATTGATTTAACACCGCCGACCGCTTATACGCCAGACCTGATTAATGCGGCCCACAAGCTTGTTAAATCAATCTATAAGGAAGGCTGTGGTTATAAGAAGGCAGGCGTGATTCTTTCTAATCTTCAATCTCAATTGAGCTCACAGGATTTTCTTTTTGATGAGTCATATCAACGTAGTAAAAAACAAAAATTAATGGACGTTGTAGACAGCTGGAATAATCGTCATAATACGTCCAAGATGTTCCTTGCCGCTGAAGGCATGGCGCAGGATTGGTATAATCAAGCCCACAAGTCAAAACGATTCACTACGCGATGGGATGAATTACTAGAGATAATATGTGATTAATCACATATTATCTCTTATGTGGTGTTGACAGTTATGTGGTGCTCTGCCTTAAGATACCCATTATCTCAAGGCAGAGTGAAAAAAGAACACCACATAGGAATTTCTATGCGTCCTAAAAAACGTAGCCATAGAGTAGCATGTTGAATGAATCGTAATTTGCAGGTTATATTGGAAACATTTGGACGTGAAAAAGGTAATATTTCATGGCATGCCCAACGGTTCGCTCCTGATTTAATTTTTTCTATTGTTGTAAGAGTCTTACCTTCTTTGAGATGAAGATACTTAATGATGATCAACTGATAGTACGCAATTTCCTTAAGCACTGTTTTGGCTGCCCCTTGTTTAGTGCGATAAGTGAGATAACGCTGACGTTCTTCTAACATTGAGGCATTGAGTTGTCGGCTTATTGCTTCCGGTTGTTTAAAAAGATTTTTGAACATAGCAGAGTCTCCTTTGGTTTGAGTGTTGTTTAGTTTACTATCGAACATTTTTGATTATTAAAGCCCATGTGCGCTTGACCATTTTGTACACAACCTTTATACTATCGAATAAGATTTAGATCGACACGAATAGCTAATTTTGAAGAATGACCTATCAAAAGGGAGCAAGAGATGCCTTTTAAATTTAATTTTATTAAAAACGCTCTAATGGCTTTAATTATATTTTTTGCTATCAATATTTATTGTCATGCTGAAACTGCGGAAGATTATTTAAAGAGCGGAATTTCATACTATGAACAATTAAATTACGCCCAGGCATTATCTGATCTTAATAAAGCGATTGATTTAAATCCTAACTCTTCAAACGCCTATATGTACCGTGGTGCCGTACAAAATGATAATAATTTAGCCATTTCTGATTTTAATAAAGCAATTGACATTGACCCTAAAAATTCTGAAGCTTATTTTTATCGGGGCAAATTCTACTATAGAAGTGTCGGTAATTTTACAAAGGCTATGTCTGATTTTAACAAAGAGATTGAATTAAATCCTAATCATGCAGGGTCTTATTACTTTCGAGGGAGTTTATATGAGAAAAAGAATTATGGGTTATTAAAGAACTTTAAAAGATGGGTGGGTCTTTCGGACCCTGACTTTGATGTTAATGAAATTAAAGCACTTTCTGACTATAGCAAGGCAATTGAAATAGACCCCAATGATAGACAGGCATATTTAGAGAGAGCTATGTGTTATTCATCTTTAAAAGATTTCGATAAGGCTTGGGCAGATATACATACAGTAGAAAAATCAGGAATGGTTGTTGATCCTTGGTATATTAACTCTCTTAAAAAAGCATCTGGTAGGGATCAGTAAAATATCGCTTTGAAGGTAGGTAGTAATATTTAAACAAGGAGCTCATAAAAGAAGTGACTTAATGAAAATAAGAATTATTAAAACAGTTATTGCCTTAATTATCGCTGGGATGTTCTTTTTCTATCCAGCGATTTTTTGTTTGAGAATGATTTTTGATCAACCCTTAAGAAGTGGAGGGGTGCCACAATATACAGTCCAACAATTTTATAATGTCTCTTTGAGGTTTGATAAATGGGCTCAAAATTATATATATTCTCAACAGGCCGTTAAAGTAGATCTTAAGAATGTTGCTGCTACGGAGTGGCCTATGTTTGGATCGGTTTTTTATCTTTTGGCTGCCGAAGAGATACAGAAAAAAATTGTCAATCGAAATGACCCATTAGCGATAAAGACAGAAACGGCTCTTGTTAAGGCATCAGATGATGCGGCAAGAATTATTGCAGATCCAAAGACAGGAAGATGGGTTCAGCAAAAATGGGGCAATTCTTATCTTTATCATGAAAATCTTTTTTATCGCATGTTAATGATAATGGGCTTTTCTAGTTATGAAACCATATCAAGAAATTCTCAATACGAAACAATTTTAAGAAAACAAAATGATTCTCTTGCTATCGAGTTACTCAATGCCCCTTATCATGTATTAGATGATTACCCAGGAGAATGCTGGCCTAGTGATGTTCTTTGGGCCGTAGCGGCCATTTTAAGAGCTGATCGTTTATTAGGTACAGATTATTCCTTATTGAAAAAGGATTTAATGAAGGAATTGAATGCCGTTGCATTAACAAAAGAAGGTCTTCCAGCTTATATGGTGGATTCAAGAACAGGTTATCCGGTGTCTCCCGCCCGTGGATGTTCTAATTCTGGAATTTTAATTTTTGCTTCTGGAATTAATCCTGATATAGCTACTAAATGGTATGTGCATTATAAAAAATATTTTTGGCAAGAGAATCATTGGTGTAAAGGCTTTAGAGAATTTACACGAAATTATTCAAATTCCGGACAAGATGTTGATACTGGCCCAATTATTGGTGGGTATGGATCTGTTGCATCATTTTTTGGTATAGGAGCTGCTCGTACTATAGGCAGATTGAATGAATCGGTTCCTTTGACTATGGAAGTAACTGCGTTATCTTGGCCAACTCCATTTGGTTTATTTATACCTGGTTTGCTTTCTTATGTTGGCACTGGTGGCGGGTGTTTAGGAGATGCTGCATTTATTTTTTCAATTACACGGCCAATTTTGAGTCATAAAACCACACCTTTCAATGGAGATGTTCCAATAATTGTTTGGATTGCATGTCTTTTTTATTTCAGCATTGGTGTTTTAATAGTTTTAGATCAATGGTTGGTGTGGAAAAAAGTCTTAGGTCCAATCAAGCAAACTCTTTGAAAATTATGTGGTGTTAAACTACTGTTTCCCTTAAGATTGCCGTATATTTCAAGGGGAACGTCACATAACTATCAATACAACATAAGAGATAAAAATATAATGTTATCGATTCTTTAACCAATCAAGGAGGGTTTCAATGACAAGCAAAATTCAATTTGGAGCAAGGATCATTTTAGGATTGATTTTTTTTGTATTCGGGGGAATGGGGCTTTTGACAACATTGGGTGTCATGCACATGCCTTTCCCGCCATTGCCAGAAGCTGCAGAAGGGTTTATGAAGGGGATGATGGGAACGGGCTATTTCTTCCCATTCCTTAAAATGACGGAAACGACTTGTGGTTTTCTTCTTTTGACGGGGATTGCTGCACCCTTGGCCCTTGTGATCATTGCGCCCGTCACATTAAACATCATTTTATTTCATACCTTCCTAACGCCAGGACTAAGCGAACTGGTTCTTCCATTAGTGATGCTAGTAGCCCAAATTCTGGCCATGTCCCGTTACTGGAAGCTATATCAGCCTTTGTTTGGCAAGAAATAATTAAGGAAGGAATTTAATTCCCATACTTCATCTGAAGTTGAAAGACTTTTGGAAATTCAGGATAATATTCACCGTTAGGTCCGACAAATCCTTCTCCTGATTTTTTGATAACAACTGCATTAATTCCTCCATGAGCATTAGGAATATTAACGGTAAATTCATCAGCTTGTGTGGGAGTATTGAATATAATAGGCCCTGTAATTCCAGGAGCAGGCAATCTGGTAATAATAAGAGGGCCGTCAATATAATCTGGTGGGACAGGTGAGTAATAATCTCCAGGCCCGGTGTAATTGGCTCGATTGATGTAGGCTGAATAGGGATGATCTCTGCCGCTGCCATGATAATTCCAGTCTTCGTCGGCATGAGCTGCAGAGGCTGCCAGTAGACAAAGAGCTGAAAGTAGTATTGATTTTTTAAATTTGTTTATCATAATGATTCCTTAGTAGAATTTTCATTTTAACATTAATCCTTTGAATAGTAGAGAAAAATGTCGTTTAGAAGAATAATTTTATTTGTGTTGATGGCGTTATTCTTAACGCTTCCTTGTCTTTATGCTAATGACGCCAGGAAAGATCTGACCATTATTGATTCCCAGGCCAAGTATGTTTTAACTGAGAATGCTTTCAGGCATCTTCAGTTAGATTCTGTTGTCGTGCTTGATCCTGTTTACAAAAAACATAAGCGCTACGCTGGTTATTGGCTTTCAGATATCCTTGCCTTTGAGAATATAAAAGCTGATCCTAATACCATTTGGACGTTCAAAGCTTTGGATGGGTATAAGGTCAGCATCGCTGTCAAAGACGTTCTGCAATCAGGTGTTAAAGCTTTTGTGGCCATCGCTGATTTAGATAAGGAAGAAGGTTGGGAGATGATTCAGCAAGGCAAGGACTGGATCTCTCCAGGGCCTTATTATCTTGTTTGGCAAACACCGATGGAAGATGTAGTGCCAAGCATCAAATTACCTTGGCCTTATCAGATGATTGAAATGACGATCCATAAAGCAGATGATACCAAGGAAAGTCTTTTTCCTGACAGTCATGATAAAACCGAATCAATCACCCGCGGCTATAAAGTATTTCAAGTAAACTGTATTTCCTGTCATTCCATCAATTTAGATGGTGGCGTCGTGGGGCCTGAGTTAAATGTCCCTAAAAATATTTTAGAGTACGAAAACCCTAAATTCCTAAAGGATTTCATCAGTAATCCAAATTCTTATCGAGCCAGAAGCAAAATGCCTGCTTTTAGTAGCACACTCACCTCTCAAGAGTTGGATCAAGTGCTTGAATATTTAGCTTGGATAGGAAAACATAAAATAACCGGGACACATTGATTTAATTAATCATGGAAAGGATGTTATGAAAAGAATTGCGGGTATTACATTAAGTATAATTTTGGGCTTAGGGGTATTGGCTCATGCTAGTGAAGATGGAAATACGCATCTAAAGAAACATGCGCATGAAAGAAGTCATAAGCACTCCGCTAAAAGGGGTACGGGGAAACGTCGTGCCGTTAAACACCGTGCGCATAAAAGCTCGACAAAAAGCACTCCGCATGCTAAAAATGCTCATAAGGAAATTAAGGATTCATTCTAGAAATATTAAGGGCATTATAAAATAACCAAACACATTTATTATGAAAAAGGAGATGTCATGGAAAAGAAAGCTTCAGCCGTTTGGATTGGTTCATTAAAAGAGGGTAAGGGGATTATTTCAACAGAGAGTGGTGCTTTATCGAATGCTCCTTATGGATTTAACACTCGTTTCGAAGGTGTGGCAGGTACCAATCCTGAAGAGTTGATTGGTGCGGCCCATGCGGGATGTTTCTCAATGGCCTTGTCTGTTCAATTAGGCAATGCAGGTTTAACTGCCGAGCGTATTGACACATCAGCGACCGTGTCTTTTGAGAAATTAGAGCAAGGCTGGACGGTGACTGCTGTTCATTTAGATGTAAGCGCTGAAGTTCCAGGAACAGATGCAGCTACTTTTGAAAAGATAGCTAACGATGCCAAGGTTGGATGCCCCATTTCACGGCTCTTAAATGCCAAGATCACCATGAAAGCAACGTTATTCGAGGGCTAAGAAGCCTGGATGTTTAAATATGGCTGAATACAACATCGGCGACAAAGTAATTTTGAAGGATGATGGTCAGGTGTACAAGGTGGTCAATGTCCGAATGGAAGATCGCCTTGTGCTTTTTGATTTAGAGCAGGGTGATGAAAGGGTATCCAAGAGGCTTACCGTATTACGCAGTCAGCTAGAGATACAAAAAGCCTACAGGCCTCAACAACCGCAAATTGTCATTTACAAGAAATCTTAAAGGCGGAATGGCAAAAATGGATGGGGGATCATGCCAAAATGATTACCTTAACTGAGGCTTGTGTCAAGACTAAAAGAATTACAGCCAATGGGATCTCTGAGACCAAAAACGATATTTGTTTATACTCGTTTATTGAGGCTGAATCTCATGAGGCCGCAGCTAAGATCTTCGAAAATCATCCTCACTTACAAATCCCGAATGCTTCGATCGAAGTGATGGCAATTAGGGCGATGTGAAAATAAGTGATGGAATAGGGTATGAACCACCACGATTTAATCAAAGAACAGTTTGATCGCCAATCAGCCACTTTTGGCACCATGACAGGCCATTATGAGGCACTTGATTTAATTATCAAACGAGCCCAAGCAACCGACAAAGACACGGTGCTGGATGTGGCTTGTGGGCCTGGCATTGTGGCCTGTGCTTTTGCAAAGCAGGTGGCCCATGTTCATGGTATTGATTTGGTGCCTGCCATGATTGAGCGCGCCAAAGAGTCCCAGAAGGCCCAAGGTTTAGCCAATATGAGCTGGGATATTGGCAATGTTAATCCGTTGCCTATGCCGCATTGCCATTATTCCATTGTCGTCAGCCGTTTTGCCTTTCATCATTTTACCGATCCTTCAACGGTACTTCATGAAATGACCCGGGTGGTTAAGTGGGAGGGGCGAGTGGTTGTGGTGGATGTTTTTACTACCTCTCAAATTCAAGCTAATTTATATGACCACATGGAAAAATTGCGCGATCCGTCCCACACACATGCGTTAACTTTAAGTGAATTGCAAACCATGTTCAAACAAGCAGACTTGAATCTGGTTGAACAGCACATGTATCATATGGAAGTTGATGTTGAAGAGCTGTTAAAGGCAACATTGACGCCAGCTAAAGAAGCTGATGAGTTTAAGAAAATTGTTAAAGCTGATATTAATTTAAACAAGCTTGGCATCAACGCGTTTATGAACGGTGATAAACTCAATTTTTCATTCCCCATTGTGATTATGGTAGGTATAAAACAAACCCCCGAAAATTACGGCCTTAGCTGCTGTGGATAAGAAAAATGAACCCTAAAGTTGATTTTTATTTTAATAAAGCTAAAAAATGGCAGGAAGAAATAAAGAAGCTCCGAATGATCATTCTTGACTGCGGCCTTTCCGAAGAATTGAAATGGGGATGTCCATGTTATACTTTTGAGAATAACAATATCGTTTTAATACATGTATTTAAAGAATATTGTGCGCTATTATTTTTCAAAGGCGCATTGCTAAAAGATACCAAGGGTATTCTCATCCAACAAACGCAAAATGTGCAGGCCGCGCGTCAGATTCGGTTTACCAATGTTCAAGAAATAGGCAAGATGAATTCGGTCTTGAAAGCCTATATTGAGCAAGCTATTAAAGTAGAAAAAGCTGGTTTGAAAGTGACGCTTAAAACCACGGCAGAATTCAAAATTCCTGAAGAATTTCAAAATAAATTAGATAAGAATCCTACGCTTAAAAAGGATTTTGAAGCATTAACACCAGGCCGTCAACGAGCATACATTCTCTATTTTGCTGCAGCTAAACAATCTAAAACAAGGGAAGCCAGGATTGAAAAATGCATGCCCCAGATTCTCAATGGGAAGGGATTAAATGATCAGTAATGCCGATAAATCTATTCCCCAATTTTTGAAGAATCACGGTTGAGAACTCATCTTTATCATTAGGGACTTTGACTTTAAAAATATTCCCACTCATTTGATTCTGGATTTCTACAGGTACAGAAGATATCATAACTTCAGCGCCATTTGATAGTGCGGCGTCTGAACTCGTTGTGTCCATTATAAGCGAGCTATCTTTTAAGCTGTTTATAGGAGGCGTAGAAGGTTTTGTTAGAATTGTCATACTTACTACCCCTAAAATAACTATTGGGCCGGCTATAGCTCCGCTTAAATTAAACATTTTATTATCCCCTTTCGTTAGTCTAATATTACTTTGAATTATATTAGATATAAAAAGTATGTGTAGTACCTATTTCGTTATTTAACTAGCATTTATCCACTAAAATCACTGCTATATTTAGGCAGAGTAATTTTTATGTTCAAAATGGTTCTTACATTTTGAACTTTTGCCGTATAGAATATTGCTATATAATTCTTATAGGATATGAATTTAAGGGAAGTTTTAAGAATGAAAAATATATTTAGTCATGTGGGCATTCCCGTTTTAGTGGTGATAATCTTTTTTCAGATTGGCTCTAGGCCAGTTTATGGTTTGGGAAGCCACAGTCGGGGACTATTAACGTTTTGGATTACTTGGGCAAGTCTTATGGTGGGACTGATGATGATAAACTCTGCTTTTAGGGGGAAGTTGCAAGGTGAGGGCTTGGATCCTGCGAAGATGGCCGGGGCTCTGATCCTGACGATTCCTGCGTTATTTCAAATAATTTTGGCACATTAATTGGAGGAGATTATGGCCGTTCCAGTACAAGTGGTTTCTAAAGTCAGGGATGAGAAATTTGCAGGTGTTACTTATCACATTGAAGGTGAATTAGTGCCAGTTTTACAAATTGAATTGAGCCAGGCTCCTGTGTATTTTGAGCATCATGTTTTGCTATGGAAGGATTTAACGGTGAATATATCTGTTAAACCTTTAAGCGGCGCATTCAAACGCATGATAGCAGGGATCAGCATATTTGTAACGCAAGCTCAAGGTCTTGGGCGTATTTCTTTTAGCCGTGATGGTGCAGGGCAGGTCTTTGCGATTCATTTAAAACCAAATGAAGGTATCGACGTGCGCGAGCATCAATTTCTCGCTGCGACGGATAGTGTTGATTTTACTTTTAAACGCGTCCAAGGCATTGCCAATATGTTTTTAGGCGCAACTGGATTTTTTATAGATACATTTAGGTGTACAGACAGGGAAGGAATTTTATGGTTACATGGTTATGGAAATGTATTTGAACTCGTCCTAGCTGCCGGAGAACAAATTGATATAGAGCCCAGCGCCTGGATCTACAAAGATACCTCTGTCACCATGGAAACAGTTTTTCAAAATCTTTCTACAGGTTTTCTCGCCAGCCCGGGCCAATTAGTCTTTAACCGATTCAAAGGACCAGGAAGGCTTGGTATTCAATCTATGTCATTAAATGCTGTATCGGATGCTACTACCTCAGCGGCTGCGGGTGGGCTGGTCACAGGTACAATTCTTGATGCTTTCTTGCGCCGATAAGATGTGTTAAATGGTCTATTTAATAATGCGGCGGAGGGATTTCATCTTCCTGGCGGGCTTCAAGTTGGTCGAGACGCTTGCTTAAGGCAAAGATAACCTCATTTAATTCTTGAAGGAGTTTATCTTGGTAAGAAATCTTGCGTTCAAGTTCGATAAGACGCTGTTCCATAGGAAAAATAGATTAACACAATAAGCCGATGTGTCCAGAAATTATGATAAGTAAGTAAATCTCCTTACTTGCGGAAAATCAGATAGTATGGTATCCTTGGTACAAAGGAGAAAAAATTATGACTATTACTATGACAAGCAAGAATCAGGTAACAATCCCTAAGAAAATAGTTGATCGATTTCACCTAAAGCGGGGAACAATTTTTGATATTAAGATTGAGGCCAATAGGATTGAACTAATTCCTATGGAATTGGTTGAAAAATCTTATACAGAAGACGAATATAAGAAATTAGAAGAATTATATCAACAAGAAAAGTCTACTGTAAAGCCAATGGGAAAGGGTTTAGTTGGAAAACTTAAGAAAGGCAAAGGGTAATGCCTTTATTTCTGTTTTATGCATCTTCATTTGAACGTTCCTTGAAGAATCTTGATCCGCAACAACGAGTTATTATTGCCAGCATCATTGAATCGCTTGAAATTTATTACGCTAATAGTTGTGATCTTTCCAAAGTATTTAAAATAGAAAATCGATTCTTTTATAAAAAGTTACGCCTTGCGCAAAGATGGTTCAAATTGTGTAGCGATTTTGGCGGGGAATCATGTCCAAATTAGGAAATTCTTGCCCTGATAATTCACTTTTCTAACGGGGATTATGATAAGCAGGAGAAATGTATGATGAAAGATGCAACTGAAGCTCTTAATCCATTGGTGGGTAGCTGTGGCTATTTTAAAGTTATTTCAGTCATTCAAACCGGGGCTTTTGTTGACTGTGGTTTATCTAAAGATCTTTTCATTCCTAAAGGAGAGCAGCTGAATTTGATGAAAGAGGGGCAATCTTATATCGTCTTTGTTTATCGAGACGAAAGGTCGGGACGCATTGCAGGTTCATCTAAGCTTAATAAATATTTATATGATAATGCTCCAGAAGGTTTAAAAGAGCAAGATGAAGTGGATTTGCTGATCTTTAGCAAGACCGATATGGGTTATAAGGTTATTGTGGGCAAGGATTCTTGGGGCTTATTATACAAGAATGAAGTATTCAAGGAATTGTGTCCCGGGCAAGCCCTTAAGGGTTATGTAAAAAAATTAAGGCCTGATGGTAAATTAGACCTTTCTTTGGAAAAGCAAGGATTTCAAGCCCTGCCTGATCTTTCTGATAAAATTATCAAGCATATTAGAGCTTTAGGAGGCAGTTCTTCTCTTTCAGACAAAACTCCTCCTGAAGAGATTTATCGCTTGTTTGGTGTAAGCAAGAAGAAATTTAAGATAGCTGTTGGTAATCTTTATAAAGAGCGAAAGTTGGTTGTTGAAGAAGGAAGTATCAAATTGATTTAGTTGACTTATTGTGAACACAAGTTAACTCTTGACAAGTAGGGAGATTAATTTTATAATTAAACCAACTAGTAGGTATGTATATGAAAACAGCACAAGAAAAACCAATCAAAAAAGAAAATCTCTTGGACGCGGCTTTTGAGCTGATGATGGCCAAGGGCTATGTCGCCACAAGTGTTGATGAGATATGTTTGAAGGCAGGGACAACGAAGGGTAGTTTCTTCCATTATTTTGAAAGTAAGGAAGATTTAGCAAAGGCCCTTTTGACACGTCAATGCTCATCGCATCAAAAAACAAAAGATGAGTTATTCGGTAAGGATCCATATAAGCGAGTTTTTGGTCAGGTCGATATGGCCATTGAAATGAGTAAAAATCCCAAAGGAAGAGTTGGGTGTATTAAGGGGATGTTAGCTCACGAACTTTCAGATACCCATCCAGAAATCAGGCAGATTTGCAGTACTTTGTTTGAAAACATGGCCAAGGATTTTTCAAATGATTTAAAAGATGCTAAGGCTAAGTTTGGAGGGAGCTATGACCCATATAGCCTTGCGGAACTTTATATCGCCATTGTTCAAGGAGCATTTATCTTAGCCAAAATCCAAGGTAACAACAAAGCAGTTATTGGGAGTTTGGAGCATTTTA
>Ga0302280_1001298_pt1 | contig 20785 bp, 8 predicted proteins | sample III_Fen_E1_1_FD_198771 | JGI IMG/M metagenome (GOLD analysis project Ga0302280, IMG submission 198771) | Peat permafrost microbial communities from Stordalen Mire near Abisko, Sweden - III_Fen_E1_1 | ecosystem: Environmental > Terrestrial > Soil > Wetlands > Permafrost | place: Sweden: Abisko... | reverse complement strand
TGGGACTTAGGAAATTAATATAATTTGGAAGGATATTCATATACGATAAAGTTGAAGTAAGTTTTGCCAACAATTCAGCAGATAGGCCCAATAAGTAAAGCGCTGACTCAATAAAATGATTCCTCCTCAGTGTTATTATATTCGATTTTTTTAAATAGAATCAGCCAATATTCAAATGTGCTATTCAGATTTATGATCTCAATATCAATATTGTGTTTTGACTATAATAGAAACTCATAATATATTTAATAGATATGTGGCCGATTATTATATTATTGTCATATGTTAATAATAAATAATGAACAGTTTAATAATAGATGATCAACGAGATCCACTGCTTGAAACTGACCGTCTTCTTTTGGGAATCGACCTCCTTCGCAATTCTTGTTTTATTTCTTTTTTCTCTGGCATTTTTTCGTTTTTCTTCTCTTTCTTTTCCACTTATTTTTCCACTTTTTGAGGCGACTTAAGATTTACTTTCTTTTATTTTTCCTCACTCAAGCTCTTCATGCTATTGCTGCTGTATCTCCTTTTTTCAATAGAGTAGCACTGCTTTTCCATGAGATTATCTACTAATTCTTGCTGATCCGAATCAGAATCAATGTCAGAGTGGTTCAGCATGATTTCAACCTCTTCCTCCGAGAGTACTTATTATAAAGCCTGTTTTTTTTAAATGGATTTGCGGTGTTTGTGTTTGATGGCTTTATTAAGTCGAACATTCTTTTCCATAAATTTGTTTTGATGCTCCAAATACTCCTTTTACCTAAAGTTTTCGTTCAAGTAATTGGCCCATTTATCATTAAATTTCTTGGAATCCTTGTAGTTGCCAGCGTGATAAAGAGCCGCAGTTTGACTTGTAATTCTTTGATGAACGACTCCTAAATTGGCGTTTTTGACCATCTCATCCTTGAGAGTTGTGGTATTGCACTCAGATGAGATAACTCTCAAGAACTTCCCTCCTGTGGTGCTCGTATACTCGATCTGCGTCTGAAAAGGAATCTTTTTCAAGGAACTAATATCAATCTTCTTATCCAGCAATTATTTTTAAGTTTTAGCCTCATACTCGAACGAAATTCTGGTATTTTTAGTGGCATTTGCAATTTACTTCTCAAGAATGCGATCGTTATCTTTCAGATTAGCAATAACTTAGTTTCTAAATTTCATCGATTTGTGCAGCATAACTTTAACAAGCACATTCAAACCAACTACTTCATCTTTTAAAACATTGGCAAAATCATCAGACAGTTTTTAAGGGTTCACCACTTTCACATTCCCATTTGTTATTTCAGCTAACTTTCCAATTGCCTCCATCTTGCATCCCTCTCCTTTTATTGTAACGATGTTTACAGTGATATTTTTACTTTTGGCATACTCACCTAACTCAATATAAAATTTCTTCTTTTATTCTTCGTAGGGTTCAAGTTGACCAATTCCAATGTTGGCCAATCCATCAGTGCACAAGATAACTGAGGATCCAGGATTACCTTTGGCAGCAATATCTAAAGCAGTGACTAAAGCTGGGCCTAATGCAGTTTGTCCCTTCGCTTCCGTTTTGTTGATGCTATTAATCAAATTTTAAAAGGAATCAACAATTGGATCTTGGAGTTTAAAATTAATCAAAGAGTTGACAATAGCCTCTTTATTTAACAATCTATCTCCCACAATATGAACAGTTTCACTTTTATGATCTCCAACTGCAGTTACCTAACTATTAAAAATTACAAACCCAATCTTTTTGAAAGGATCAGTCTTCTTTATTTCGTTTAGTTGGGACTCAATGGCACTCAGAATGCATTGTTTACGCGAAATAAAGGTTTTATTTTGATTTTGTACGCCTGGAAAATAGTTGAGCTGAGCCTCATCTCCTGGCTCCATAAATTGTCGTAGCATCTCAATTTATTCTTGACTGATTCCGTATTTGAGTTCCACCTTGCCTTCGATTACAGAGGTAGAGTTCATACTTCCTGATGCATCAATACAAAAGACAAGAGTTGAGTTATTTTCACTCTTTTCAGTCATGTGCTAGCTCTCCAGCATATATACAACATCATCCTTTTGAGGAACTTCCTCTTTCTCGATTCTTATCATGTTTGGGAATGAACAAAATTCACATCTCCATAAGGCTTCACCTTTTCCTAACTAAATTTTTATCTCCACTTTAGATTTTTACAAATCTTCTTGCCAGAGAACATTTGAATATTTACTGAGAATAGCCTTGCAATCTTTGCATTGGTAAGGGTCTCCGCCTGCCAGCTGTTTTTCTGCAAGTTTAGTGCCCTCAAAAGTTACCACGAAAACATTAAGGTTGAGATCTTCATCTCCTAGCTAATTCTCTTCTGAGAATTCAAAAGGCAGATTTGGACGAGGGGAAATATATGCGAAATTGGATGCAAAGTTCATGCCTTGCTTTATTCAATGACTAACTTATGTATCTTAGTAAGAGATATGTAGTTTAAAGCAGCAAATCTATTAATTTCTGATCATATCAAAAGCCTATAAACTCTTAATTGTATAAATCAATCAATTAAATAGCTTCTACTCATCGGATGAAGATTTTTGATTGACGAATTGGTATAGTTACCATAGAATGGAATTCGAGAGAGGTCACCCATTCCACAACAGCTTACGATGCATCTATTTTATACTAATATCGAATACCCTGAACACTCGAGGCAAATATTTTGAGAGTAGGAAACACAATTGTCTATGTTTGTTTGACATCGCGAGTTTTATAAATGGAATCTTGCTTGACATTGGATGCATTTACCTTTCAAATCGTATTGTTTGCAGTTATCTACAATATTTGATGATTGTATTTGCACAAAAGAGCCGAGTTTTATCGCATTATTTGTCTCATTAATTGAAATTAGACAGAGCATCAGTCCACCACCATTCCCAGTATACAAAATCTTGAAAGATTCTACATCTTCTGCCTAAAAGATACCGACAAATTGAACTGGTTGGGCAGTTTTGCTGATAAATTTCTTATAATCTCCATTTAGCATATAACTGTTGACTTTTTTAAAAAAAGAGTTTGCAGTTGCCTCAGAAAGCGTCATGGATTAGTAAATCAACTCTCCATAGTTAGAGCAAATCTGTTGAAAATACGAACTGTTCGTGAACTCTTAATAGATTCATTTTTACCTGAAGTATTCACAGTAAGAGTACAACCTCCATTTCCATCAGATTTGGTAACCGAAGAATCGCAAAGAGCACAGTTGAGGATACCAGTAATATTTTGGGTATAGTTTAAGCATCCTTGTATGCTTTAGTAGCATTTTTCTTCGTACAAAAAATAGTTGTATGGGCAAGAGATGCATAAACCTTAATGGAAGGCAAGGCAAGGAGTTGTATTCGAATTATTAACATTTTTACTGGCGCATAAAACCAGCAAAACTGCGGCAAGAACAAACATTTTTTGATTCGTAGTTGGAATATTAATATAAAGAAGAAATAATTGAATTTGTTCCATATATGGAAAATATTTGACTTTGAAAAAATTGAAAAAATATGTCCACATATATCCTACAAATAATGATGTAGTGAAGTGTTTGTATTAATTTTGATATATTTTCTTGGAATAGAATGTAGCTCAGTTAAAAATAGTTATTAGATCATGAGTCTTCCTACTACGGTAAATTTAAGAATGGATGTGTTAAGATGTCTTGTCCCTCCATCCGTTATTCGGGATTTCTTTTAATCAAGCCTTATATGAAGGAGGTAGCTTATTTTGATAAATGCGAAGGGAAATTAAGGGTTTCTTTTTATACCTGTTTTAATCATTAGTTACATTTAGTATGTTTTTCATTGTTTATTTTCGACTAATGTTGTAGAAGGGAGCCTTTCCCACCAACAATTCGTAAGCCATCACCCCGAGGCACCATAAATCAACTGACATATCGTACTCGCTTCCCTCAATTATTTCAGGGGCAGCATAATCAAAAGTACCGCAATATGTCTTTCTTCTATCAGTGCAAATAGCTGCCCATCCAAAATCGCAGATCTTGCCAACTCCATGACTGATAACAATGTTTTCTGGCTTTATATCTCGATGAGCAATGCCACGATCATGAAGGAAGACAATAGCTGAAGCAGTTTCTTTAAGATAGCTGGATGCTTAGTGCTAAGACAGAGTTTTGCATTTTTTTAATAGACTATATAAGGTACCCGATTCCATATATTCTAGTACTAGATATATATATTAGCTATCATCGAAGAATCCATAAAACTTAAGAATATTTTCTTGATTGCAGTAGCTTTGAATTTTAATTTATTGCAAAAATTGGTCAATCATCTTGTGTTTGATGATAATATCCTTTTTAATCTTTTTAATTGCATAAATTGAATTTGTGGTTTTGTGAATCGCTTGGTAAACTGTCCCAAATTTACCTTATCCTAATGTTTTACTTATTTAAAAGTCAAATATATTTGGTTTCCTATTGTTGGACAATAGGATGGAGCCTTTTAGCATGGATTTTCTTTTCATAGTGTCTCTGATACTCTTGACCAGGTCAATACTTTATAATTAGCATGTCCTTTTTCCTTTCAAGCTGATGGCGGATAGGGGTTCACTGATAGGCGTAGAGTGGGAGTAATTGCAGCTACTATAGAGATAATGATCGACATTATCGTTATTGGGTGTTGGATAAGTTATATTTGAGGAAATTTTGCTCATTCTGAGTTGAGTTAATCTTAACTACCCCTCTTAATCCTATTTAGATTTCATATTCGGTCTATATTCATTGTACTTTGCCTTTTTAAAATAGTCTCTAACCTCCTACGGATTCTTTTTATTGTCAAGCCATGCCTATCTGCCTACTTTATCTTTATTGATTGCATCCGCTAGTTTTTAGTTGGGACTTTCACTATTGCTGCTACTCTGTACATTTTAAATAATCGATTTAGTCAAATCTTATTTCGTGTACCTCGCCGCCACAGTGCTCAAAGATAGTTTAAAACCATCATTATTTTTGTAATTGATGATATCTTGGTTTTTGAAGTTCGATGTAGCTTTTTGAGGAGAAAAGAACTATTTATTTGCCTTTTCATAGTAGGAGAGCTCTTTGTAATTTCGACCTTAATCTTTGGCTTCTGATAATTTTTTAAGTTCATTAATTAACATCTCTTTTTTATTCAGCTGTTATCTAATTTTATTGTAATCGCTTTATCCTTTTTCAAAAAATATATTGCTTTCTTTTTCAGTTTTAATCTACATTCTTTTAGAAAAGGGTTTTTTGTCATCAGAACTATCCACTACCATATCCCACCGACCTGATTTTTTTAGAGAGTTATCTATAGTTTCATGAGTAATTGATAGAGTGGTTTTTAGGTAAATTTGATTGGCTTCACTTTACGTTGATGCAAGTCTATTTTATAAACAATATTACTGATTGGAGTTAGGTTTTTTGGGGCTATCAGATAATTTGAATTAACTTGAATATGTCTTTCTATGCCTGTTTTTGAAAGGAGAGCTACTGTCTGTGGTGGTTGGTATTGGAGACCGAAAGTCAGGTGCAAAGCAGTATTAAAGTGGGTTATTGTAAGGACTGAAGCTATTTGTCAAATTCATTGTGATTTTATTTATTCACCGATTATATTAGCTCCTTAGAGTTCAAATTAATTTAGTAAAATATCTGCAAATGCGTAATCATTTATTGATTAAAATCTACAACTATGAGCTATAATAATAATCATTGTATTTTTCTTTAATTTTAAAATTGGCTTTACTTTGATCATCATATTTTGATCTTAATTTATTTTATGATTGATTTATATGATTCTTTCTGACTAAAATGTTTGATAGTTGAATAATACAACTATATGATATATGATGTCACTCTGATGTAGTTTTATCATAAAGTATTATATTAAGATTGACACTACTATGAGCTCAACAACAGTTTCAAAGTTTGGGCAGACCTTCATCGCATACGGCAGCTATCACAACAACATCATGTAACATTAATATCATTCAGAAACAAATGGATCCATATTATTTGTGTTCCTCTCATTACTGCTACTCTCATTATTGGTTTAACTTATGTTCCCTTAAAAGTGACCTTCCTAGATGATTACAGTTGTGGAGCAGCTGAGGTTTTTCTTGGTCTCGCGCTGCTTTACTATGTTTCCATCAATATTTGGTTTGCCATTTGCATATCTTTTCTTACAATTGGTTTGATGTATGGCTGGGCTCAAGCCTTTGAAGGAGTTAATAAATAATCTCTCCTGATATGGTCGATTATTATCCATGTAGTTGCATGGATATTTCAATTTATTGGGCATGGAGTATTCTAGAGTACAATTGAAATAAAATAGAAAGAAAGCCGGCCCTCCTTGACAATGTCACTCAAATTCTGAATGCTCCCCTGTTCGTAATCGTTGAACTTCTCTCGATGGTCGGCCTCAGATCAAAAGAAATGCTTGAGTGGTAGAAGCAGGTCTAAAAGAATGTATAAGCATTTAAAAACAAAAGTCATTCGGCATGAATATGATCCATTCAAATTATTAACTTCTTAAAGTACGTATACATATTGTTGTCCGTAAAATTATTTTATTGATTTGGTTTCTATAATATGGAATATAAATAAGGATTAATCACTAACGTATATCTATCAACTCCTACTAACGAATTCGCACGATTGTCTAAGAACAAATTACCAAATATTTTTCACTTTGCACAGAAAACACCTGCTTTATTTCCCCGTGGCCCAGCTCCAAAGTTTTCAGCCTGTTGCTTTAGAAATCATATAAATGAAATATTCTACCGTTCTACTCAACTAAACTCATCCATTCGCCAGCTCCTTCTTTTGAACCGCCTCCCAAATGAAATGAAATATAACGCTTTAAAGGATATTTGAAGCCTTCAGTGGAAACCTAAACTTTTTAGTACTGGCATTTTATTTTAAGTTTCTTAAAGGTATCGATTTAAGTTTATCCTAAAGACTACATGCAAATTACTCTACTGGTTTCCTTGTTATATTTGAACTTGAGGAGGCTGATTATTCCAAGTTCATCCAGTGGCATTTCCCCGAAAATTTATATTTTATTAAAAGCTTTGACTCGAAGAAAATAAAATATGCTTTTGTTTTCACTATTGATGGTATGCACGAGGAGAAGTTTTGTTCCAAGGGGAGGCGTTGATATGTAGGCCATGTTCATTACATTTCCAACGTTGTTTCCTGGAATATCATAAGTGAAAAGGTGTTCATGCTTGTCTGATGAACTGCAGCTATACAACTTGATATTACTCCGACTAGTTTATTTTCCAAAATAAGAAAACTTTGAAAAATTCTTGCCTCCCAAAGCAACAAGGCTCAACTCTTCTATGACAGCTATTGCATAAATATACTTCCTTTGGACGTATTTCCATTCGCTTGATTCTATTTGCAAGTTAACCCAAAAGATATAAGACTCGTTACCAAAGATTAATTAATCTTTGTAGATATCAAGAGGACAGGGCATACAAACATTCTATTCGTTGATGGGGTCAAACTTGATAACCCTTTTATAGGAAGGATCCTATAAAATAAACACTCGAATGCAATCTCTGAGGAGAACATATACATGTGTTTGTGCTTACTTTGTTTCTATAAAAACATTTAAAACTTTCTGATTCATTTACATATTAGTTTCGTTTATTTTGATTTATCTGCGGATGACTGGTGGTTTGCTCTTTGCCTTATTTTAAGATGTTTCTAGCTTGATTAAATTTTTAAATTTTTATTTTACGATAATTTGTTATTATTAATCTTCTTATGAACTGTTTTATATGATTTGTTATTGAGATTTATTTCTTCGCTTCAGCCTTTCTTTTGGGGCTTACCGACGCATAACAAATGTTTGCTTGGTGGCATCTTTCTTTTTTTTATCTGGGGATTTGGGTGAATCTTCCTTAATTAACGGGATTTAATTTTTATTTTTATCATCATTAGCATTTTAAGGCGATTATTTTTGGGGACATGTTGTTTTTTGGATAAATTGTTTGACTGGTTCAGCTATTTTGATGTCTCTAATATGCAGCGCGTCATCTATATTGATTAGGGTGTTCATTTACAATATTTTTCCATAAGAAATCAATTTACTCATAGCATAAACAAGATATTGACCATCTACAGTGAAAGTAATGAATTCACAAATATCCTCTTTATCCCTACTAAACTTCATTAAAAACAATTGATCGAAGTTCAAGGCCTAAATTGAGATGACGTAGGATAAATGCTGGAGGTAATTAAAGATTTAATTTTTCAGTTAGTTGCTTTTTAATAGTTTACTTGATGCCGAACATGAAGGAGGATAGACTCTGCTCATTAAGTAGTATTGGTCATTCACTTAACTGTTTATCACTTGATAGCTGATGGCTTGAGTTGAAGAGTCAATTGTCTGTTTGTAGTTCAAAGATTCTACAACTTTGTAATCAAACTAACAACTGATGGTAATATCCTCAAACAAAATCTTTTTTTAATCTTTAAACATGAGCTGCTGCATTTGTTCTTAGTTTTGTTGATCCTCGACCTACCAATAGTAAATCCTAACCTTACCCATTCCCATATTGTTGCTTTCTTGATTCCAATTGATAATCAAATCAATTCTCACTTCTTGAAAAGCTTCCATCAGAAACCACTACTTCGAGATATTGATTTAATAAGTGTGCGACTTGAGTACACCGATATAGACTGATTGTAAAGTGAGGTTGGTGACGGTGAGGACGCGATGCAAATCATGAGGTAGCGAAAAATGTAAATGTTTTGGTGGACTGATCTAAATGATATTCATTTGACAAGTCCTCAGTATTAATTATAGAAACTATTTGATAAGACCAAACTATCATAAATTCCAGAATTAAACAATCACTATATAATATCTGGCAAATATCTCAATGCAAAATATTTCGTGAAGCAATATCTATCACTGATAGCTCCAAGTAAAACTTAAAAAATGTCGATAAGGGGCTTGAAAAATGTAATTGCCCTTAGTATTTAAATTTCATATTAATAGTTCTTAAAAAATAATCATAACTTTATTATTCCGATACATTTTTGAATTTAAATTAAATAGTCATGTCTTCAAATTATTTCGCCAGCAATCCGCAATATCAAACATCTGGAACGGAGGAAGCAACTGTTACTCTTGGAACGCATATGGAAGCCAGAGGAAGTAAATTTGAGTCGAAAAATGGGAGAAATTAGAACAGAAGAAGCCCAATGCCATACGGATAGAGTGAGTTATAAATGAAAAATCAATATCTAAGATAGCTCTAGATTTGTCATGCAGAGATAGAAACTCTAAAATAGCAAATATAAATGTAAGAGAATGAAAGAAATGTGCTTGAGGATACCATTAACGAATTGAAAAAAGACCTATCACTTTCAAGTAAAGAAAATAATCGACTATTTCAGTAAAACTAGAAAAATAAACAGTTAGTGGAGAGGCTGAAAATTGATAATCAATCAAAGGAGATGGAAATTTCTCGTTTGAAGGGGGAGAGGAAAATGTTTAACAATACCGTGAGCAGCATTGAGGTCCTCAAAAGAGATCTTAAGACGAAATTAGCGTAGAAGAACAGTTAAAACGAGGATGTCAATCAAAAAAACAGGAATTTATAAAGAATTCATTCGGAATGTAAGTCTAAAATTGAGGAGTTAGAAAGAAATCTATCCGAAAAAGAAAGCTAAAAGAAAGATTTGATTAATGAAGTGAAAGGCAGTTTATAAAAATATATCTCATATAAAAATCAGGTGTAAAAAATGGGGTATGAGCTAAAAGATGTGAATTAATTAAACGATAGTATGAAAAACAAGATATTTGAACTCTAAAAATAGAGATAATAACTGTTAATCAAATTTGGCTATACAATAAACGATTAAAAAGGCAGTTTGTCTGATTCTAATATGTCCAATTATCATCCTCAAAAGAGATCAATGATTGAAATACAAAGTTACATGAAATAAATTTAGAATTTGTTGGATTTAAAAAGGGACGAGCAGGAAAAGAAGCAGAAAAACTATAATCAAATTAAGATTGCTATTGAATGCCTGGAAAAGAATTTATGATATTTACTCTTTTATTATGAAATAGTATTGTTAATGTCAAGCTTGATCATTTTGAAAATCAGAATTTAAATAAGGAGATTATCCTTTTTCCTTTTAGCGGCTTAGTTGTTTTATGCACTCATTAAATTTATCAAAATTTTAACGATAATGTTCAAAGCCATTCCAATGAATCTCATTCCCATATTTATCAGAAATTTGATGGTAATACTGATCAACTTGTTTTAATTGAGCAAATTTCTATGACTCACTAGCATGTTCACCCCATCCATATTTTTAAAAATCGTTTAAATCATCATCAATTTTATTATTTTAATTTTCCTCTTGCTATTGCTTAATTTCTTGTTAAGGATAAATATTATCTTCATTTTACTGAGCTTATCCATGTTAATGTAGTTATTACTATTAATTATCATTTGCTTTACTAGTAATCTCTTTATATTTTTGGTAGAGATCAACCAATTAATCGAGACCTATATACTTCATATCTAATGTTTTATAGTATTATAAAGGCTTTATCTTCTATCTTGTTTTTGCAATTTGTTATCCAAATTATAGTACTGCCTGTTTACTGAGAGTTTTGTAATTTTTTATATCAAAAAGGAGTCCTTTCTTTATTGCAATTTATATCCTCTGACGTTAGACCAATTTTTATTTATTTTGGTCCAAATATACAAACACCTTTTTCAAATACTCCTCCATTTATCGTGAATCATTTGATTTGGAGTTTAAAATTTATTGCTTCGAGTTTATTTTATTATTTTTTCCAAACTTATCCTGCATGTCATAATTATTTTTGGGATGTAAACCTTTATTTGTAATTTCTATCGATTTGACGAATTCATAAAATTCTGTAAAATTAAGGTATTCCCTTTATTTGGTTTAATAAACTTCCAAATCTCTCATGATCTCAATTTTACTGATATAAAACCTGTTACAAAATTATGGATTGGCCTGTAGATATTCTTTGATAAGACTTCTCTTTGCTTTTCCATTAAACTATTTGAGAAGATTAAATGAAATGTCGATTAATCTCTATTGCTGCAATAAAGTGAGTTTTTTATTGTAGAGCAATGATTCATACTCATTCAAAATGTTTTGTTATTTGCTCAATAGCATTTTATAACTGTATTAATTCTATACATTCCTCAGCTTATTTTTTGCCTTGCCTTCTTTTAAAAATTATTTGGCTTTTGTAAGCTCTTAACTAATAATTTTCTATTTTTATTTTTTTATCTCCAACTGCTTTTTTTGATGAATCCTTTCTCTCTATATCTTTTTGCGAGTTTAGTCTTTTTTGTATAAGTTAGTTATTTTCATGGGATCATTCTCAGAAATACCAATACTCTCTAATTATCTTTTTCTTTTATACAACTATTCAAGCTGCTTACATTTTTATTTAGTTTACTCCTTCTAATGCAAAATCTCAATTTTTGATTTAGGCTAGAATTTCTTGGCCTTTTCAATGGAATATTTCTTCGGAATAATTTATGCCTTAATTTCCTGTTTATGAAGATTGAGCCCTTGATTTTTTAAATAATCCGATATATTTACCTTCTCCGATTGTTCCTGATTCTCTTCCTTGGCTCGACGATTTAGATACTAATCTCTTTGCTGTTTCAATAACGATAGTTTGCTTTCCAAATTGCCAATAAGTGTTTCCCGACTGTTTTCAAATTATTATTTCATTATGATAAAAAATAAATATTCCAGTGACTTCCCATTTATAAATGAGATTTAATAAGATCATTAAGTATCTTAGTGCAGCAGCTTGCTTTTTAATCTCTCCTTTAAGTTTGTCACCAAAGCCACCCCTGACTAATTATCTCGCTTTTAGATTTTTTAAATTTATGCCCTTTTGTAAAGTGCTATTTAATGCCATACATGCATGAGAACAAAAACGTCAACACTCAATAGGCAACAAGCTGACTCTGTTTCAATAACGACAGTTTGCTTTCCAAATTGCCAATAAGTGTTTCCCGACTGTTTTCAAATTATTATTTCATTATGGCAAGAAATAAATATTCCAGTGATTTCGGGTTTATAATTTATAAATGAGATTTAATAAGATCATTAAGTATCTTAGCGCAGCGGCCTGCTGTTTAACTTCTCCTTTATACTTGTCACCAGAGCCACCCCTGTCTCAAATTATTCGAGGAGAATACTAAGACAGAATCCGAAGATTTTCACCACCATAAAAAATATTCAATGTATTTTCTAGCAAAAATTAATAAGGTAAATATACGATGAACATTTAACATATCTTAAGAGCCATTTGCTTCTATAATTATTCCGAATATGTATATCTCCCTTAACTGAGAATGATGAAGCCATGAAAAACTTTAATCCATAAGCTTTAAAAATATTTTTGGGGAAATAGGAAAACTTTGAAATATATGACTATTTCAATCTAATTAGATTCATAGCCTTCGACCGCAATAAGTTAAAAGCATTTTTTGAAAACAATAAAATTAACAGTTTGGATAAAAACAGTTTTACAGAATGTATGCATTTACTTATAAAGTGATGCTCAAACATATATGCTAGGATTATGATTCCTATATATGTGAATCCATCTACATATAATCAAGACAATTCAAACCAAATAAGTAAGATTACCTGAAGGTTGTGATGCGTTAAGCTGACAGTGTTTTTAAGGTTAAATCATCTTATACTCTATAGTAACTGGTTAAATTTCGACATGAAATAATGAAAGACCTTTATGAATTCTAATTTAAAAGTTTTAAGTCAAAAGATAATGAGATAGACGGGGTTGATTTTGCTCGAAGTATCGTTAAATATTTTCACCTTACTCATAAACATAATTTTCTGAAGAGAGTCTCTGAAATTGGACAATCCATTGAATCAATTAAGATTAATTAAAAGTAATATGTGAATTTTCATTTAAATCTTCAAATTAATTAAGTGCATATCTAATAGTAACTTTCTCAAAAGGGAGCGTTGTCACAACATTAAATAAAGAATTTGATATCTAAAGGAGCAGGTACAATTAGTGATGGATTATTTGAAATATTTTTTAAACTCCTTGATACCGATGGTATGAACATTTTTATTTAGACTCAGGATTTATTGAAAAGAAGGAGATGATGGGAGTGATTTCTGCTTTGGGGTACTGGAAAGTAAAACCAGGCGACAAAGGGACCCTTGAATTGGCAAAAATAAAATGGGAAATTTTACAAAGGAAAATGAAACTTATTTGGGAAATTATTTTGAGTTAGTGATAGCTCTGTATTAGATGAATCAAGTTATTTAAATAGCATTCTGAGGAATATCAGAAGTGTATGTAATTACTTGATAACAATTATACTTGATAGCATGATTGCTACATACTGATTGAAGTTAAATTTCATAATAATAAATTGATTTGAATCTTATAAACTCCTTTATTAGTAGAATATAATAAAATTTGAGCTGTAATTTACAAATGAGCTCAAAATAAAGTGATGACTCAGATAATGAGGGGTTTATACCAAATGTCCTAAAAATAGATCAGCAATAAATTCAACAAGAAGAGGTAGAGACACCCAAATTTAAGTTAAGTTAAGCTCAATGTATCCTTGGTGAAACATTACTTTCGTACGAAGCAAAAATTATTTAGAAAATAACCCCCCGAAACTTATATTTCAGTTACAGATATTCCTAAAAAGTTAATAAGCTTTAAAAGCGTATCTTCTCCATCTTCTTAATGTAAATCGCATTTATCAACTGCACGCAGTAAATTTGGTTAAAAAGGCGACTATATATTAGCATATTCGCGATAAAAATTTCCTTTCGGAGGTGAATAAAGTAGAGCTTTTCGTATGGATAAATGTATATAGAGCATGAAATCAAACTAAAGTCAACGTTAGTTGATCAAGGAGTAAAATTCAGAAATATACGAAAATGGAAAGGAGAAGATCTTTAAAATGTAAATGAAATAAATTAAAATTTATTACAATTTGATTCCAAATTCTAGGGAGGAAATTTGCAGTGTGCCTTCAAAAGCAAAAATTAGGCAAATACTTACATCTTATTTATTCATAATGACACAAATACGAACGGGTATAATCAATGGTTTTATTTTTCCATTAAAAATGCGAAGATAAAGACAACTTATACCTTCAGAATTTCTAATTTCGTATGGGTTTGTCTATATAGAAAAAATAATATTCATTCTTTACGAAAGGATTGCAGCCTTTGGTATTTTCATTGGTGCAGGCTAAGATAGATGGTAATGGCTGGTATCGAGATGGATCAAATCTAAGTTATTATCCTTCTGTGTTTCGTTAAATTGACTGCAGTCCTTATTATACCTTAGAGTTTGACCTGTCATTTGAGCACTAAAATGATTATATTACTCTATCACCTTATATGCCTTATAGCTACTCTCGGTTGATTTCAAATCTAAAGGTCAATGAAAAGAAAGCAAATGAAAGACAGTTGATTTGGAGTACTGCATCAATTGCAAAGACTCTAGGAAATAATCCAGTTCCTTACGTAACAATTTCTAAAAATGAATAGAATCTGAAATCAAAATCAAATATCGTCTTTTTTGCTCGGCAGCATTCAGGATAAACCTGGTCCTCTTTTTTAATCGAATCATTATTTGATCAATTATTGCAGCAGGATAATTTTGCTAGTCAATGGATTCTATAAAATTATAATATACGTGTCTTTCCAATGATTAATGTCGATGGAGTGATATATGGCAATTTTAGGTGCGATTTGGGAGGTTATGATTTAAATAGGTGTTGGAAAGATCCCTCTCCTTCTATTCATCCTCAGATATTTTGGATAAAACAATAAATTGTTAAACTTTCAAAAGACTCAAACATATAATTCTGCTTTGATTTTCATACTCATAGCAAGGATCTCGGAGTTTTTGCCTATTGTTGTGTTGAATCAGAAAATTGTCGAGCTTTTCCTATGTTGCTCGGCAAGATGACGCCATTATTTCGTTATTCTGCTTGTACTTTCGGTATATCTCGTGGTAAATAGCAAACTTTGCGAGCTGAAGTATTTAATATATCGAATACTGTTAATGTCTTAACGATCTAAATGTCTGCTTTTGGTTTTAAAGCAAAGAATTCAAATATTCCTCATTCCTTCTCAATAACACACATGGACATGGTTGGTAAAGCAATTATTCAAGGTGTTTATTCTTACAAAACAGGTTTCCCATATTAAAGTATAGAATTGACAAATCACGCAGATGAGAATGAATAGATATTAAAAAATTATCTTAAAACAGATAATAAATAAGATTTACCGATATAAGGATCGGATTCATAACCATAGGTGGATCAAATTTAACTTTAGGTCAAATTATAAAAAATATTTCCCTAACATTTTCAGGAAGATTGCTTTGTAAAAAATAAGGTCAAAAGCAAAAAGAAATTGCTTAAGAGATTTAAAAAAGTAACCAAATAGCCAATCAGCTTCGATTCTAATTAAAAATCTCTAATAAATATCAAGCCAAGTCAAGAGTGCAGACAAAGATCAAAAACATAAATTTAGCCTGAAGTCATAATAATAAGCAAAATGAAGACTCGAAGATACCTGCCATCATCGTTAAAATAAACTCCACTGAAAAATAATATGTTCGGTACACCAAAAAGATTATAAAATAAGGAATCTTAAAAGAAAGCGGAGCCATAAATTGATAAAACAGGAAAACCTTTAAACTTTATTTAGTTTTCCTTGAAAAAACTGCCAATATTCTCTTCGCTTTAATCAGTAGGCTTTTCCAGAAAATATGCCTTCCGCTCTGATAAAGCTTCCAGAAAGGAGGAAATAAATCATGTGCAAGTTAAAGACATTAATAAAGGCCTAAAAACTGGAAAATAAAAAATTGATCAAGACTAGCTTCCTTTTCTTTGCATAATGTCTTAAACAAGAAGACAGCTGCAAATGGCTCGAGTAAGGGAGCGAAAAAACTATAGAAACGAACTCAATCGTACTGAAATAAATAGAACTGAGGTGAAATACATAAATAACAGTTTAGATCAATAGAAAAGTCACAAAAATACAAGCCTAATCGGTAATTTTTCTAAAAATAAGAGTAAAAATAAGATATAAACTTTTTCTAAAATGTGGATGTTTAACTATAACCGTTATGGATAAAGTCTTGAGCAAAAATATATTTGATGAGATACTTCTTCAAAGATCATGCTTGTCAATATTATAGATTAATAATATCAAGATGAACATCATATTGTTAAATTTATAGGAATCAACCAATTTCATCCATCTTTTTATTCTTTTTTTTACAATTTTGTAACCAATACGAAATGATCAAAAGGATGCTAGTCAGAAGGGACATAATTATCTTTTTTTGGAGGCTTGCCTGAAATATAAAAAATATTTGCGGTTAGTATTTTTAAAGTTGTAATTATTTTATCTTTTGATTATTGCACGATTTTGTCCCCTTTGTGGAATTGCCCTTGTGTCATTGTGCGCTTTTTTATCGTTGTTAACTGATCAGCTGAATCAGGATACATATTAAACTACTTCGATAAAGGCTATGCTTTCGGTAGGTAAGAGTTTAAATCACCGCCAACAATAATTTCATATTCAGGCAATGCTTTTTTTAAATCGAGCAATCCTTTCTTCAATACTTATATTTGAGCTCTGTTTTTTTCTTATTTTGAAGTTAGATGTGCTCCAATCAAGATATAGTTATCCACACACATAAATGAAGACCTATCTGCCCAATTGAGATTATCCTTCTGCTCTTGAGTTAGTTTAGAAAAAACAGAGTCTATCCTCTTCCTCTCTTTAAAGGAAGACTTCTTTACTAATATCATAGTGTCTTTGGTATTATCTTTGCTTTCGTCTAATTGTATGTAATGCTCTTTACGTTTTTGCAGGTAATCGTAAAAATATTAAGAAAACTCTTGAAAAAAAAAAATATCAGCCTACAATTTCGAAAAATTGGCTATAGTCTTGTTTAGTTTTTTCTCTTCATTAAGAAAACTTAATTCATAGAAGGGCTTTAATTTTTATATGTATTTTTAAGGATCCTTGCCTTCGGCTTCTTTAAGGGATTCAATTTTATAAACATAACGGAGCATAGTATGAAATGTTAACAGGTCATACAATCTCATGACTTGCTTATCGGGTTCTTTATATTAAATACCAAGTTTAGGTACTTCAGTGTTGAATACCTCATCCCATTTTTCTTAAAACTTTTACTGGCTCAAAAATTTTCCGTTTTACAATCCAACATTTAGGTTGAACATTGGTGAATACCTACCAACTCTAAATTTCACATCTAATTTGCCAAACTACCACTTAAATTTCTCTTTATTGAATGAGGGAATATACTTGGGTAAGAGAGATACAAAGATGTTGCTAAGTTCTTTAAGTTCTGCTTAAAATTCTTCGCAGTAAAATTCGAAAGGACTGTTCATAATACCGCAATAGTTCAGAGAAGCGACGGTAAGATAATTTTTTTAGAGCATACTGTCCATTACTGGACTCTTTGGAATCGTTGCTTAGCTATGTTAACAACCCATTAAACTGAATAATTATATAACTTAATTTGAAGGTTATGCATCTAAAATTGTTATTATAAGTATTCAAAATAGCAATATCAATAAATTCTTGTGTTATACTATTGATATTATACCAGCTTAAATTCTTAACAAATAATTTATAAAATTTTATTAAATACAATTTATCGGGAAAAATGATTTGATTGCTTCACAATTATTGCCTTAGGATATTGATAAAGTCATTATACTTAAAGACTTTAAATTTTGTTAAAAAAACAACCAAACCTCAAAAGAATACTCTTCGCAAAGAAGTGACTATGGAGCTTAGTTCTGAATAAAACCGTATATTTGAGTTTATCTTTTAATTTTAATAAGTACATTATGTATAATTGAAGTAGACCACTTTAGAATGAGCTACATACACTGAAGTGTCTAACTTTCTTTAAAATAGCAGGAAATGAAGAAATAAACTCACAATATAGTCAATATTTAAATTAAATAGTATAAATTTACAGATTGTTAATTTTTCCTCCACACTCGATATCAAATCCAAAGATATGATGTTCATGGTGTTTTATTTTTTATAAACAATAAGACCAAAATATTTCCACTATTTGTTTAAGAAATAAAGCTGCAATCTTTTTCGATAAACAATAATGCTAAAATAGCGGATATATTTATTGCTCAACTACATAAATAAAATTAATGGATAACTTTGGATGAAAAGATTTAACAATTATATCAATAAAGATTGATAAATTTTATAAACATCAGATGTTAGACATAATTGATTATAGAAATTTACGATATCAAGGAGAAACGAGATAAAACAAGCCTCACGGATTAGGAATCATTATAGATTACAATCATCTTTTCTGTCTCGCATTGTGGAAAGAAGGCAAAATATGTGGGCCTGCATTCATTGTCTTCTCAGATTCAAAAATATTTTGCGGTCGAATTAAATAAAGAGAAGTAGATGGACTATGCTGCTTTTATTTACAAGAAAAGATACAAACCTTTGCCAATTACTCCGAGCATATTGAATAAAAAAGAAATTTCATTAGTGTTTTGCCTTTTTGTAATTTAATCCTTGAAGTGGACCACAAATAATAAAAATGCCCAAAGGTGTCGAGTCATCAAAGATATAAATCCAACGATGGGTCTCTATAAAAATAATTAACTCGTTTATTTAAAAAATCGTTCGAGATGTAGTAATATAAAACATGGAAGGATTTCCTATTGCTAAATTTTATTGAACCCTTTCAAAGCAAGCTGCATTGGAAAGAGTTAATACAAAAAAGATATACTGAATATTTTATAGGAGTCAAGTATTCAGGATTGGGGATTAAATTGCTTTTATTTAATTAAGAGGAGGATATAGTTAGAATGGATGGGGAAACAGTTATCCCAATTGAGATGGGAATGTTCTCACATGATCATCTTCTTAATGGACTTGGGAAAAAAGTATCAGATCTTCAGTACTTTAAATATGAATCTGAAGGCGATTTCGGGTAAGATGAATCGAATCTACTCACATATGAGCGTAGATATCGACATAAAAATGCAATTCATTTTTACTTACAGTAGCTGAAGCTATCAGTATTCTTTGAAAATACATTCTTAAATATACAATACTTATCAGATTTATCTACAACTTATTCTAAATTTAATGTTCAGCTCGTGGAGGAAACTCAAAAGATAGCGCAGGTCATACTTTAAAATCCAGATTAGTCTACCTTCATTTTAGCTGAAATAGAAGAAAAACGGCAAAGAAGAAGAATTACTCCCCAGAAATCCCTTAAATCACTTATTTCTTCAGAGTATCAAACTGTCGGAAGATTATAGCCTAATTAGAAAAATGTTGGCAAAAATGAAAAGAGTCTTTCCAAATCAAAGAAATCTGAAATAATTCCTCTAACCGAAATTCAAAAACAAATTTATTCTAGTGTTTAGAAAAAAAGCATTAGCAATCTAAAAAGACAAAACTTGGAAAAAACTCCAAAATCAATTTAAAAACTAAATGAATTTGATGATAAAAAGCCATTTTATTCCAAACCTCTTAAGAATTACGAAAAATCTTCCAATTATAAAAAATAAGACAGCAACAAATTTATTCATCAAATTCCCTCAGAGCCAGTCTATAAGTAGCGTTCCTCACTCTTTAATTAACGTACTGATTACAAATATCGAGCTAAAGATGTATAAAATTATAATTTTAACAAAAGATAATAACCGATTTTTTAGCTTCCCTCATCCAAAAATCAGTCTCCTTTTCACAATATAAATGTAGAAACACCCAAGTCAATTATCAATAATCCAAATAATTCTCAATATAAAGATCGCTAGACAATTAGTTTATCAAAAAATATAATTCCAGAGTATATGAAAGAAAGATTAAGTAGAAATCAAACGGATTATAAAATGGATACTAAAAAGAAAAAAATATTTAATTAACAGTTTGTCTATAATCCAATTGGAAAATAGGATTAAAGGAATAAACGGCACTTCTAACTCGATGATAGTAGTGAAGTTGAGGGGGGATTTGATCATCCAGTCATTAAATAAAAATATAACTAACAACATTAATAATTAGAATATGATAGAAAAACTAAAGAAAATGAATAGCTTATTAATTTCTTTAATAAGGCTATGGAAGATCCATATTCCTCTTTATAAAAAGAGGAAAATATACATAACATATTGCATTGGACTCTTGGAAATTCTCCCACTTAGAAAAAAGCTCCTGGAAAGATACGAACAATAAAGAAAAAATAAGATTTTAGAGATTAATATCCATTATGATTTTGTATTTTAAATATATTTTTAAATTTTAATTGTAATAATCAGATTTTAAAACGTCAAGACTCCCATTTTAGAACAATTGAAGAGGAAAAATAATATTAAGAGAAATTTTGGGTAAGTTTGGTGTTAATAGCTCAAATCAACTGAATTTTATCCTTTAAGATTCTTCTTAGTTAGAATTATCGAATTCTGATATTATTGCAATGGTAAACTTAACATCAAAACAACTTCTCACAAAAATTATCAACAAAAATCAATTAATTCAATAAATAAATTTCCAATCAAGACATCAGCATTGTTATTAATTTCGATTGAATTAATCTTCAATTGTATATCTAATGTAAATAATTATCGTCATTAAGCGATATAAAAGAATGAGCTATAAGGGATAGCAATGCCAATCTAGAGCTAAGACTTGAAAAATGAAAAATGGTCAATATC
>Ga0302280_1001297_pt1 | contig 20792 bp, 17 predicted proteins | sample III_Fen_E1_1_FD_198771 | JGI IMG/M metagenome (GOLD analysis project Ga0302280, IMG submission 198771) | Peat permafrost microbial communities from Stordalen Mire near Abisko, Sweden - III_Fen_E1_1 | ecosystem: Environmental > Terrestrial > Soil > Wetlands > Permafrost | place: Sweden: Abisko... | reverse complement strand
TTACCAGGATATTCGTATCAATGGCAATTTTCATCTGGCTTAAACCCCCTCCCAAGCTTCCTGACGGGCTTGATGGATCTCCTCATCAGACAATTTCTTTTTCGCGTGCGGGCGATGCATATTGACAAAATCTCTGATGGTGAATTTTCCAACCTTCGGCTTCACCTCCACATGACCATCCTTATCTTCAAAAACCAGGTGATCTCCCGGGTTTAACTTTAAATGAAGCATGACCTTTAAAGGAATCGTGACCTGCCTTTTAGATGAAATCTTAGCGGCGATAACCATTACCAAACCTCCTTTGTTATGCTAACAAAATAAATTTGTTCTCATAACAAATATATCACATCTCTGCAAAACCGCAAGCCCGGCATTTAATAGAAAAACCTTCAAAACCTTACTAATCTTACAATCTGCCTGTATTTATCTGTCCCTAAAACTAAAACCCCCTGATCAAAGATAGAATCTACCACATAATATGGCTTGAAATACCGGTAATTAACCACCTCTGTTTGCCCGCCTTTATCAATCGTCATAAAAATAGGTAATTGGGAACGATCTACTTTATCCGGCATTCTGATAAATACCTTGCGACCATCCTCAAACACGCTCTGCGGATACCAACTTAGATTTTGATCCCCCCTGACACGGTAATCATATTTAATATTCTCAATATCCACCTTGGGCTGCTTGCTTTCATTGTTCTCAATCTTGTCTGGCGACAGCCCCACATTGATGGCATCAGCCTTATCCTGAGGATAATAAAATCCGATTCTCGGGATATAATCCCCAGTATCCACCGATTGAATAGTGATATCATAATCACGCTTGTCGGTGATAATAGACAGGCTGGTTTGCAAGCCACCCATGAATGGTTTTACCAAAATGACAGGCGTATAGGCACTCTTATCCCCTATATAATTTGGCAGAATCTCCCAGCGGGTTGTATCACCGGCAGCAGCGCTCATTATCTTTTCTCCCTCTTGTAGAATTATCTTAGAGTACATCATCTTCTTGGCTGTAAGATTTACTTGCGCTAATCCATAAGGAAATAATATTGTCCCGTCGGGTCGGGTGATCACATCCGCCTGTCCATTATTGATGTAATTATCCGTCTGTTTATCAATCTCCATCCTGCTTGTAAGCATCTGTGATTTTCTTTTGGCTGTCAGGCTGATATCTTCAAAACCCGTACTATCACTGCTTGCCGCAAATCCCTCTTCACTTCTTTGCCCTAAAAGAGCATCTTGATCAGGGATTTGGATTATAGGCTTATCATTACGCATATCAGCAATATTAGGGATACTTGTACACCCACTAAGCCCTAAACTTAAGACGATTAATAAATTAATTTGTCTTTTCATAATCAACTCCCCCTAACCCCCTCTTTAAGAAAGAGGGGGGAATTATATTAACTTTGACCATGACAATGATGTCACATACAAACCGAATGGATTTAACGGGTTTTCTTTATATTGATCCTCATTCGTCGGAGCGATTTGAATGACGGTGATCAATGCCTTATAATGCGCTTCGTCTAAAACCTGATTATCGTAATTCCTCTCTATTTCCCGCCACTCAACGGAATAAGTATTCTCCGCTTCTTTAAGAAAAACCAGGAATTCGATATGGCGGGTGCCTTTATTTTGCGCGTAATCAAATGGGTTGTTATCTTTATAATATGAATCCAAAAAATTACTTTGCAGTGATTTAATGGACTCTTGATAGACCTGTGTTAGATCATTCCTCAAAGCCACTGGGTCTGAAACAACAGAGCGAGCCATATCAATATATTGATACACAAAGGCCTTGGTGATCCGTTCATCGTTCAACGGCAATTCCTTGGCCTCAGTCGTGGCCAGCGCCCTACCTAAATTATCAACTTCAACGATATACGGGATGACATGGGCTTTATTGATGGTCAAAATATTGCTGGTGATGCTGATGATCAAAGCTAATCCCAACATGAAGGCGATGCGCTGCCAATTTTGTTTAGAGGCATTGATATTATGAGTGATCTCATCATATTCCTGCCGAGCTTTGATATAGGGATCAGTGGATTTTGAGCTCATATCATCCGGTTTTACTCGTGTCCTCATTAGAATTTGAATCTTCAAAAGAAACCTTGCTAGAATCCGTACTGATTTTAGGAATAGCATCTAAAATATTCTTTTCTAATTTACCACCTTTGGTTTCAGCCACCTTTTTATCCCACTCTACTTTTTGAGCTGCTCCTAAAGTTTTAATCGTTTCCCATCCTGTATTTAACGCATTAGCTGATTTACCTTGAGCTCCCAGTGTTGATTTTGCCACCTGAGTCGCCGTACTTACCGCTTTACTCATGCCTTCGATCCCGGCGACTGCACCCGCCACTGCCGCAGGCGCTGCTGCCACTGTCTTAATGGCTCCTTTTACATCCGAAGCTGTATCAAAACCCATTGACATTCTTCCTGTCAACCACGAAACAGCCTGATCCGGTAATTTAAGACAAAGTTTGTAATAAATATAGGCTGACAGGGCTAATTGAATTTCATACTCGATGATCGCCTCAATATTAGCGGTGCCAGGAACACTCTGAATCCAAGTCTTGGATAATCCAAGACCGAGGCCAATTAAAATATAAATAAAAATCATTTTGATACCGATATGAAAAAAGGTGTGCACGTAACGCTCGGCATAATCCCTGGTCCATGTCAATCCCGAAAAAGCCAACAGAAAAATTCCTCCAGCCAAGATAATTTTGCTGCCAATTTGCACGAGGATCAATTCCAAGCCGATCACTGCGAAGCAATACATGACGAACATGCCAATGGGCACCGATATCATGACCATTTGAAAATCTTTCAACAAATTAAAGGTCACACTGGTATCCCATATATTCTTGGCTATCAAGAAGCCGACATGGAAGATGTCCTGAGCTTTAATATCAGTCACCGTAGGCACGCCGACAGCCTTTGCACCCAACTTATTCCCGATCTCATCGATGGCAGAGAAAAACATTCCGGAAATTGAATTATAATTAACAATCAGATAATAAAATACATTCAAATAGATGAGCAACTTGATCAACTCAAGATTGGAGTCAACCATGTCAACACCCTTTCTCAATAGATGAGAAAGCGCAAGCACCGCAATGGCGATGGCAGCAATCGTATTAAAGAGACCCAAACCGATTCCAGCGCTTGCCACCTGTACGTTAGAAATAGATCCGTCATATTGATTGATAACCTCATTTAAAATAGATTCATTCATAAGATAATGTCCCTAGTTAAGCGGTCCGAAAATATTGCTGCCATCATCCTCGGTGTTAAATATTTGCCGCATCTTACTATCCTCATCTTTTTCGTCCTGAAGTTCTTTGCTCATCATTGCGGACTGTAGAGAAATCTGCTCGCTTAATAATTCCTGGGTTGATTGATTTTGGGCGATATTCTGCGCAGCTAACTGATTGGACGTTTGTAGCGCCTGGGTTTGACCTACGGCCTGATTATTTCGATCCATCAAGGTATTAACTGAACCAATCACTTGATTGTACGATTGCCTTAACTGCGCCGCCCGATTTAATGCATTCTGGACAATGTTCAAAGTCTGCTGGTCAATAGCTTCTTCTTGATCAGTCAACGTTTCATTCGATGGCAGATTACTCTTTAATTGCTGAATACTGGTTAATATGTTTTGCGTTTGATTAGATAAGGCAGATCCTTCACTAATGATATTTGTCAGCTCATTTCTAATACCATCTATGTCCGTAAAATTATTCTCATAGGTGGCCACTGAACTGAGCTCAATCACCTGATTCTTAATCATAGTTATCTGATTTTCCAAACTTTGGAGCTGACGTAAATTCTCTGAAATCAATTCAATATTATTTAAAAGCTGGGTATGTTCAGTGGCGATGTCTTGGGCTGGGGAGATGGAGGTGATGATTATAAAGATTACTAACGTATTTAAAAGCAATCTCATCCTTATCCCCTCTCCCTAACCCTCCCCACCGGGGGGAGGGAATCATTATTCTTAATCACCAGCCATTCTTGGGCTTGCTTAGGCAATCCCCTGCTGTCTAACCACTTGGAGGGCCAAATGTCTCCATAATTCTTTTTGAATTCCTTGATCTTTTGACGCTCCTGATGGGATGTTCCTGCTCCATAAAAGGCTAGCTCTAGACTTTTTAATCCCAAATCGATTAAACGATGGCCAACATCGCGGGCAGTCACATAATAATGCCTTTTGCGAACAGCTTCGGCAATGATATCGATCTGTCGACTATTAAGACCAAAAGCCTCATAAAATCTTCTATTGTCCGCTTCCCTGGCCGCCGGGTTAGGCAGGAATACTTTTGTAAAACAACTTTCATTGATAAAATTGACATACGGCGAATTGACAATATCTGAAAGGCTTTGCGTTGCTAAAAGCACACAGGCATTATTCTTACGGATCGTCCTTAAAAATTCTATCCAATAGGTCATAAAAGTTTCATGAAGCATGATCAGCCAGCCTTCATCAATAATAATAAAGGTAGGCCGTCCATCTAAAGAGGATTGAATCTTATGAAATAAATACAACAAAACCGGCGTGCTTAACCTGTTATCAAGCCCCATCAGATTCGAAATCTCAAAAGTCTGAAATCTACCCTTCTTAAAGCCGTCCTCCTTGGCATCTAAAAGGCAAGACATATACCCATCCTTGATCTGCACAAAGGGTTTGAGCGCTTCTTTAATCTCATCATTTTGTAGATTTAAATAAAAATCCGACAAGGTCTTCGAGCTGGATTTACTGGTGTCCCTGATAGCCCCATCAATGGCCGCCCGAATGGCTGGATTAATGACAACCCCTTGCAGGGAAACTATCTTCTCAATCCAGCTGCTGGCCCATTTCTGCTCTGCAAGGGTTTCTAAATCACTTAAGGGACAAAATGAAAGATCATCATCGTTACCCATGATGTCATAGAACTCACCGCCGACAGCATGGGTCAAAACATATTGACTATAACCCTTATCAAAAATATAAAGCTGTGCCCCCTCGTAGCGCAAGGCTGAGTTGGCAATGTGAGAAAGTAAAACTGATTTTCCCGCCCCTGTAGGACCCAATATCAAAGTATGCCCCACATCTCCCACATGCACATTAAATCTAAATGGAGTTGTGCCATTGGTTGCCGCGTAAAATAAAGGTGGAGAATTTGGCGGATAATACGGACAAGGATTATACTGGGCCCCTGTCCACACATCTGTCAGGGGCAGCATATTACTTAAGTTTTGAGTGCTGATAAATGGCTTTCGGATATTCTTAATCGTTTCACCAGGTAAACTTCCCAGATAAGCCTCAATCGAATTCATTCTCTCGATGATACAAGGGAACCAATTATTGTTGAGCAGATCCCTGATAAACTCCATTTTTCTTTTACATTCTTCTCGATGATGATCCATGACAACTATGACAAAGGTCGCATACCCATAATTCACCGCTCCCAACTCAATGGCTTCCTGGGCTGTTTTGGTTTCTTCTATCTTTGTTAGAACCGAACGATTAGCCGCATCAGGATTTAACCGCGGGTCCTTACCGAATGCCCCCATGATCATTTGACCTATGGAATATTTCATCCCCAAGTATTTTCCCTGGTACTCATCGACAATGCCTAAAGCATCGATAGGGTCATAAAACAGGAATCTGGTAGAAAATCTGTATTCAAAAGCAAGGGTTGAGAGGATATTAAGAATACCTGAATAACTTTCATAAGGAAATTGGGTAAGCGTGACGACACCGACATATTGATCATCGATCATGGGTTCATGCCCACCGATGAATTCGTGAGCCCCCAGATAATGATTGAGATAGCAAGCTGGTTGAGGGATCGGCGTTTCAGACTTTACCCCAGCAATGCAACGATGAAGAAAAGTCATCATTTCCGTGGAACTCATCCGCTTGATACGCACTTTATTTTGAACATTTCCCTGAAATTCACTCAATTTCTGATTAAACACTTCAATCGTAAAATCAAGGTTTGTTCCCTCAATTTTCTGGGCATTCTGAACAAGAAAATTATTCATCACTTTATTTTCAACCACTGAAGGCAAATAACAAAAACTGATGGCGTAAATATTTTCAAAATGATCGCCTTCTTTTTCATAACGATCACGCCGATATTTTTCTATTAATAAAGAAGTTGGGTTATTAAAGGAATTTGTTTGAGGGTAATCAATCGCCGCTACCCGGATTAAATCCACGTGTAGCGACCAACCATTGCCAAAATTCTGGAAAACGGATTGGATATGGGCTGATAATTGATCTTCTTCCAGACCTAGGGACGAATCCATATCAGGCCCACAATAGTAAAAACACCCCAAAAGACTGCCATCACGGTTAAAAAGCACACCTTCGGCGACAAATTCAAAATAATTGATCAAAGAAGGAAATCCTGCGGGACCATCTGTGAATTCTTTGACCGGGAACATGACTTTAACTCCCCTGGCCCCTCTTTAAACTAAAGAGGGGGAATATATTGTTTAGATTCTTCTACTACGTCTTAAAATTGATTTCGGGGTATTTATTCTTTCCCGAGCATTATAAAAATCACTATATAAAAGCGATCTTAAGAATATTTTTGTCGCCCATGGGTCGCTCTTAGCACTGACCTTGCTTGCGATTAACCCGATACTCCAGACTAAAAGGCCTAAAACAACCGATAAAAAATCCCTACCCACCGTGCAAAGGCTAAGAGAAATACACGCTAGCAAAATAATATTTTCCCGCTCCCCTCCGAGCAACAGGATAGGCTTGGTCAAACTATGCAATAAGGGACAAGTGGCTTTACGATTAATCATTGATCACATTTGAGCTGAAAACATGGCTGCGTTTGTAAGCAAGGAAGCGGCCCAGAATACGATGCCACCGACGGCGATGATATTGGTCAATTGGTGAATCCCATCCCCTATACCTTTTCCAAAAGCATTCACAAGTCCCCACATCCCAATTGCGATCAGGAGGATTGATGTGGGGAAAATCCCAGTGGTGAGATCTTGGGCAATTTTGTAAAGCTGATTCGACATCACCAAGACCTGTGAATTTGTCGTGGCCGACGCATTATTGACGATAAGAATCATTAAACTTGAAAAGATCGAAAAAACTTTGAAGGGCTTCATAAACTTATCTCCTTTTTCGTGAATTTCAATTTTGTTGAATAATAACATAATATTGATTATTTGTCAAATTAAACGCCAAAAGAATGTGATATTATGAAGCGTGTTTACGTTTAGCGCATAAAGAAAACATTGCCTAACGGAGGATCGTAGCGACGAGGAATCTAAAATTCTAGGGACACAATACTTAATTAGTTTGAATTAAGCATTGTGTTCCCTTAATTACCCTTAAATTACCCTTAATTATGGCTGAACAGTTTCTACATTGCTTTGTTGAGAAGCAGTACCTGTGTATTGATCGCCAATGACCGTTGTGGTGCCATCAGTGGTCACACTGTTTACAATGGATGATGTCGCAGCACCATTGGTATAGGCCCAAGCCCAAAGATTGCTGCTATTTAACTTATAATCCATGACCACCCCTGATTCAGTACCCACCATCAAGATCCCGCTATTTAAAGCAATTTCAGATCCAGCGAGCGTCAAGGTCGTAGGCATGAATAAATTAACAGCTACACGAGGAGCCCATGTCGTGGCGTTTGTTTGTGGATTGATCGTTCCGACAATCGTCCAAACAGCCCCTGCCCCTTTATTCTCATTAGGTGAACCGATAGCAACAGTAACTGTTGATCCTTCAGAAATACCTACTGAAGTACCATAACCAGTACTCCCGTTAAAATCACTCGCCGTCCAATTGAAAATATGGGTGGAACTCCCTGTTGACTGTTTTAGGACTACCACAAGCCCTTTTGATGGTACACCAACCGCCACATAATTGCCGCTTGCCGCGAATGATTCAGCAAGGCCAGTATTATTGGATGTGAAGGATCCGATCACGTCAACAGACCATGCATTGCCCAAAGACAAATTGCTTGTCAAAAGGACGGTTGGGATAGATCCACTAGCCATTGTTGTATTGCTATTATCAATGATCAAATACTTCCCATACCCTGGTAGACCCACGACCACCGTGCTATTCAATGTTACATTGGTATCAAGACCAACGATGGATGATACCAGGCTTTGGGTTGCCGAAAGATCAATTTGATGGATGGGATCTTTGGAGAAATTAAAACCAACACTATCGGCGACATCCAATATATTATTCTGTTTCCACTGATTATCGAAATATGAAAAAACATAGACACGCGCATCACCATTTTCAGTGCCTTGGGTAGGCTCGGAACTGGCCACCAAAATATTGCCGGAAACGGCAAATACACGGCCAAAGTGATCCCCGGCAATAGGAGCGGTTGGCGCGATCGTGACAATCTTGGATGGGTTCTTCTGTAATTCATAGATCACCCCAAATCCCGTTGTTGAACTGGCCGGTGACGGCGAGGATACATAAACATTCCCCGCGCCATCGATGGCAACTGCGGAAGACAAACTGTTATTGGTACTGCCTAGTTGAGACGCAGATTCAAAAGTAACCTTGTTTGCTTTGAGTAAATTAGCATTAACATCTTGTATCAATTGCTCAACTGAATAATCATAATACCCAACATTATCGATCAGAACATTGTTATACGGCTTTAACATATTAACATCATTGACCGCTATCTGCAGATCGGCGGCACTTTGATTGATGTTAGCTGAAGAATTTTCGACCAGATCATACAAATGATTGACCAAATAAGTCACCAGCGCCGTATCGACATTAACAGTTGCATTGTCAGTCACATAAGATGCGCTGGGCAAATACTGCTTAACGAAGTTCATATAAGTCGTTGCATTATTGAGCAACGTAGCATTGGCGACATTGTTATTGGCGGTCGAACTGTTATAAAAATTAAGGATATTATTCACGCCCAAGTTGTATAGATCATTGCTCAATTGACCAAGCAAACTGGTGTACTGGGCAGGATCGCTTTGCTTAAAACTGTTTATTTCCGCAATGGCTGAATTAAAAAGAGTTAAATTAGGTAAATTATTGTTGTCGAGGGCATTATTATAGAAGTTAGCAACGATCGTTGCCCCACTCGCGGCGAATGTCGCACTGATCTCTCCATTACTGTGCACAGCAGGAAACGTGTACGTGATCGATGTTGCTACCAGAGGGATTGATAATTTTTCTCCGTTCATCGTGCCAGCGACACTGGCTATCACATACCCTGCAATAGGCGTGATGGTGTACGTTGGCGTAGCTCCATAATTAAATGTAGTTACACCTGATGTGCCTGATGGGGTAATGGTTCCGTTGGCCCCAACCGTCGCGATGATCTTGTAGGTAGTAATAGCAAATGTCGCAGAGATTGTATGATTCACTGTTACATCGGTGAATACTTTTGTGTAACTTAACGGTGTTGTGGGCACAAATGGCGCGCCATTATCGACGGTGACAGTGGCTATCGCGTAACCGGCAGTGGTCGGCTTGATCGTATACACTGGGGAAGAGGCTTCGTATTTAACGCTTGTCACCCCTACCGGTGTAATACTCCCATTACTGCTTTGCGTGGCGGTGATGGTATAGGTACTTTGAACAAAAACTACACTGATGGTTTGGCTGGGGATCGTCACGCTTGAGAATTGATACGTATACGGTGATGTTGGCAAAACTTTCACCACTTTTCCATTAACCGTAACACTGGCAATCAAATAATTACTGCCCGCGGTGGTGATCGTATAACTAGGCTTGCTTAGGTAAGTAACCGTTGTTGTGCCAGGTGATGAAATAGTACCACTGCCGGTTGCTGAAGCATTGATAGTATAAACAATCGGAGCAAACGTTACATAGATTGTCTGGTTCATGGTGACCACATTCTTGAAGGTATAACTTTGCCCAAGAATGTTTGTTATCGGCACGGCAGCTCCGTCAACGATGATGCTGGCTATTTCATACTGTGGCGCAGGTGTTATGTTATACGTGGCTGTCCCTTTATAGGCGACAGTAATGGAACCTGGAGATGAAATACTACCATTAGGCCCCGCGGTTGCTGTGATCACGTAATTGCTTGGCACAAAGACCGCGCTGATTGTTGTGTTCTGCGTCACAGGAAGAAGTTTATAACTCCCTGAGGTGCTTGGCGCCACAGCGCCATTGACCAGAATGCTCGCTATCGCATAGCCGCTGTCAGGCTTGAAGGCATAAACAGGGGTGCTTTTATAAGCAACCGTTGCCGTGGCTGATGGTGATATAGTCCCATTGCTGCTTTGCATGACTGAAATCGTGTAGGTGCTTGGAAGATAGCTTGCTGTGATCGCCGCATTCCCTGTTACTGGTGGAAATTTAAAACTGAATGACATATAAGGAGAAGGTGGCGCGTATGACGTTGCTTTTCCATTGATCGTCACCGTGACAGTGGCAATCGCAAAATTAGTATTGGATTTAACTGTATACGTGGGTGTTGCACCATAATCAACGGTAGCTACAGGTGATGGTGTAATAGTACCATTACTGCTTTGATTGGCTGTAATCGTGAAGGTCTCAGCCGCAAAGGTGACATTAATAGTATGATTGGCAGTGACACTAGGGAAGGTATAACTTGAAATATTACCCTTGGATACACTATCGACAATGACATTCGCTACATAACCAACTTTGGGTTTGATCGTAAGGGTCAAGGAAGAATTAGCATCAACAAGCGCTTTAAAATTTGAAGGGGTATATTCATAGAATTTTCCATTTACTTCATAATATCTATCTTTGCCAAATGTAATTGAATTAGCTATTAAAACACTGCCATTGCTTCCAGCAGTTGAGGTGATGGTGTAAGTGACAGGCGTTGAAGTTGACGCCAAGGCTTGGTAAGGCATTACCAAACAGCCTAAAGATATCGCTAAGAACGTAAATAAAACTTTAAAAGCTAACTTTAAACTCAACATGACATTTCTCCTATTGTAGTGTTCAAAAATAAAATTACTTAGTTAAAATAAAACGCTTTCCAAAAATAAAACAAAAAAATCGAGTCCACATTTGGTTATCAAGATACGATAACGCTCCATAATGTAGCTCGACCACGCTGCCAAGCCTTGACTCTTCTTAAGTAAAATTCTGAAATTTATTGGATTGGATAAATAAAAGCACTATGAATATAACAGAGTTTAAACAAAAAGCAAGCCTATTTACCTAAGAACATATTAAAATTTATAATAAAAGATCTCAAAGCATTATAGTTAAATAACTTACATCTTTGCTATTATAAAACTATTTCAACAAGGAACGATTCTTATAGGCTTTCGTGGCATTAGGATTTAAGGCAATGGCTTTATTGTAATCTCTTAAAGCCAGATCATCGCGCCCTTTTTGGTAATAGGCAACCCCGCGATTATTGTAGGCCCTGTAATTGTCCGGATACTCGTGAATAATCTCACTCCAAAAGCTCACAGAATCATGCCAAACTTGACATTGTAAATTCGTTTTGATCCCCATTAAAACTAAAAGAAGGTAAAAAATGATCATTCCCCCTCTGGCTTTAATGCGTTGATCCACCCATGATCCGATAAAAATACAAATGCCTAAACTGGGCAAGAACATAAACCGATCGGAAACAACACTAAAATCTGTTTCATCAAAGCGCAGTAAAAAGAAAATGGAAGAGAAGAAATAAAGGACGGCAAAAACAAATAATTTATTTTTATAAAATCGAATTAATAAAAAGATGAGGCTGACGAAGAATATTGCCGACAATAAATATGGCCAATAAAAAATACTTACCGGATGAGGCAATGCATAATACGGAGAAACCTGAAATGGAAATAAGAAACTCCAAAAATAAAAACTAAATGACCAGATCCAAACCAATACCCCTTTAGAGAAAATGTACCCGCTGACATCCCGCATATTTAATGCGTAACTGACCCAGGCAATCATCACGACATATAGAAAGATGGGCAACTTCTCTATTATCACCTGCTTGCTTAAACGGCGTCCGTAAAACCAATCTAAGATCAATAGGACCAAGGGCAGGCTTAAAGCCATGGGTTTAGCTAAAATGCTTAAGAATCCCAGAAAGACCATTGATAGATAGTATTTTTTAGAAGATGTTTTTAGGTAGGACCAATACTGCTGCAGTGCTAAGAGATACAACAAAGCATATAAAAGATCTTTACGTTCCGTCACCCAAGCCACTGATTCAACCCTCATGGGATGAATGGCAAATATCAAGGCTGCCAGGAAACTGGCATTCAAAGAAAGCCCTAATCGTTGGGCTAACAAAAACGCCAGCACAACAATTCCGCTGTATAGCAATAAATTATCTAAATGAAAAACAAATGAGTTAAAACCAAAAAAATGCTTTTCAATGGAGAACGATAAGACCGTTAAAGGAATATAGGTTTTATTGAGCGTTTGGGTAAATACCTGCTTGATGGAACCCAGGGATAGATCATGCAAGGCAGGATTATTGAGGATATGACCATTATCATCCAGATTGATGAAATCAGCCTTCAAACACGGAAAAAAAACAACAAAAACAAATGTAACAAGGATCAGTATATTCTTTGCCATATTGGCAAATTATATCACATTCATTACATTATTTACTCGGCGCAGGGATATTCTTTTTCGCTTGGAGCTTTTCAAAAGCTTCAGCGATCTGGCCGCTCAATGACGCGCATGCCGTACTTAGCGTTTGAGCCATCCCGGCGTAATTCTGCGGGATGATGGGCTGGCGGAACTCGGATCTTTTGATCATCACCGTTTTCGAATTAGGCAGATCAATGATCATCCATTGCACGACAAAAAACATGTCCCCATTAAGCTCACTATCCAATTGCACAACTTCCACAGTCACTTGATATTTAACAGGAATCAAAGGATTCCAGGGATACAAGATTAATTTTGCCTTCGGAAGCATGGCTGTCAAATCTTCCCTGATCAAACGAACCACTCCCACATCGAGAGATTCTCCCCAACGGTCAAATTGAGCAAACTGTAGCGTCTTTTCTTTGGTGATAGTCACTATTTGAGGCCTGTCCTGATATTCCGGGATTTTAACCGGACCGACACCAATAATCAGATCAGAAACCGTATTGATTTTCTTAATTTCATTCTTTCCATCTACCGTCGAAAGCGCATAAAATCTGGGTGTTGGGCTATTCGGGATGGAAACACACCCAATTAAAATTAAAGAAAGGCTTATAATGCCTGCCCTCATGAAGTATTTAACATTGATCCCTCTCATCTTATGGCCCTACCTTTCCTTTTAATAAGCTTTCCGGATGTTGCTCAAGATATTCAGTAAGCAAGCTAACTGAACGCATGGCTTCCCTTGTCTCCTGAAGAGTCCCTTGCAAATCATAAAGACTTCGGGGTATCTCGTTTGAATTGACCAGTCGACTGATCCCTTGGGCCGTGGTTTCCAGGCTCTTGGCTATTTCTTTGATAGGTAATTCATTCATGATTTCAGAAATATCCGGAGAGGTAGCAAGGGTGGGTAATTCTGGATACTGATTGCGAAGCCCTCGAAGTTTCACCGGTTGTTTGGGATAAAAATCAAATGAGATCATCAACTGACCTGTTAAAAAACTTTGCACTTCCAGCTTACCGCGAAGGCCCAAAGCAATCATCGCCTTGATCCCCTCCGATTCCCCGAAACTGGGAGCGCCCTTGATACGTTCCTGCTCAATCTCAACAATGACAGGAAGCATGATCGTCCCGGCTTTTGAATCATAGATCAAACTAATGTCTTTAACCGTGCCGATACTGACACCCCGAAACATGACAGGAGCGCCAATGGAAAGGCCTTTCACAGAACCGCCAAAATACAAAATAAACTTATTGGTCCGTTTAAAAAGATCACCCGAACCAAAAACCACTATCGCCGTCAGCAATAACACCATTGCCCCGACTACAAAAATACCGATCACTGTTTTATTGACTTTTCTGCTCATTATTTATTTTTCCTCTTGTTAAAAATTCTATAACCCTCGGGTCTTTTGAATTAGCTAACAAAGACTTAGGGTCCCCGGTCGCGATCATGGTTTTACTGGCCTCGTCCAAAAACACGGAATTATTCCCAATGGCAAAAATACTGGCCAGCTCATGGGTCACGACAACGATGGTGGCCCCTAAACCATCTCTAAGCTCGAGGATCAAATCATCAAGCTTTCGCGCATTGATGGGGTCAAGCCCGGCTGAAGGCTCATCAAAAAAAATAATACCAGGATCAAGTGCAATGGCACGTGCCAGACTCACCCGCTTGCACATCCCGCCGCTTATGCCTGAAGGGTACAAATCCTCATGCCCTTCCAAACCTACTAATGATAATTTTAACGATACAATCTCCTGTATCTGCTGTTTCGTTAGCTTGGTATAAAGTTGTAATGGAAGAGCCACATTCTCCCCAACAGTCAGGGAACTCCATAGCGCTCCGCTTTGATAAAGCACCCCAAAATGCCGCATCAAATCCAATTGCCCATTTTCATCTTCATCCCAGAAACTTTTTTGATAAAACAAAACCTTGCCATTGGTCGGCTTCTTTAAACCAATCATGCTTTTAAGCAAGGTGCTTTTGCCGCACCCACTGACACCCATGACAATAAAAATATCGCCTTTATTGACGCTAAAATTAAGATTCTTCATGACTGGATAATCATCATAGCCTATATCCAGATCTTGTACTTCTATCACAGGTGCCATCAGTGAATCCATTTCTTATACCCCCAATACCTGACAAATAAAGGTTAGGATTGCCGTGGCTATGACAATACCTGTAATGGCTGTGACTACCGCTGATGTCGTCGCATTACCGACACCTGCCGCATTTCTCTCACAGTCAATGCCCCGCAAACATCCGGCAATGGCAATGATCACACCAAAAACAAAACTGTGGATAAGCCCAATCCAGACATAACTAATTCTTATCGCGTGCTGCGTATGATTCAAATATTCCGATGGATTAAGATGAAACATCCATACACTAATAATGAAACCACCTAATATGGCCATCAGATCCGCGTAGATGGTCAAAATCGGCATCATTAGCACTAGAGACAAAACACGCGGTATAACCAAGAATTCGACAGGAGAAACACCTAATGTTTTAAACGCGTCAATTTCTTCATTAGCCTGCATCATCCCCAGTTCCGCCGCAAAAGAGGCCCCGATACGCCCAGAAACAATAATACCTGTCATCACGGCTGACAATACGCGCACCATGGCGATCCCCACGATATCGGCAATATAAATTTGAGCACCAAACATTTTAAGCTGTATCGATGCCACAAAGGCCAAGATCATGCCGACTAATAAACTTATCAAAGAAACCAGCAGCAATGTATCAACCCCGCAACGCTTGACCAAGAGGGTAAAATCATCCCAACGAAAATAGGCCTTACCAGTGATTACGCGACAAAAAGAAACAGCAATATCGCCTAAAAAATCGAAGGCCACATTAAAACTTGCGGCAATCTCTAAAGCTTTTCGCCCGCATTCTTCAAAAAACGACTGACGTGGCTTAAGCGCAGATACTGTTTTTTCATGCACCTTTAATGCAAGTGTCAAAAGTTTTTGGGCCTCCTGCGGCAAGCCTTCGAGAGCGACTTGAATCTTCTTCTGCCCGCACTCCTTGATCAACCTAAGCAAAAAAGCGATGAGACCGCTATCCCACTTTAGTTCTGGTGAAACATAAAAATTTATTTGAGTGATGCCTGAATGAGTGGTGAGTTGTTCTGTAACGACACTTTCCGAAAGTAGGCCTGTGGAGATGTGCCAGTCCCCGCTTAATTTAATAAGAAGTGTATTTGGCGTTGAATAATCAAAAACAAGCTTTTCAGATGGCATAAATCCATTCTTTTCATCAATGCTCTTCTTTAGGGTAAGATCCAATTTGAAAAAATATTATTTTATTGATAGGTATGAACCGCTGACTTTCTCCATAGTCGACAACAAGAAATTCCTTTTCAATTTCTCTTAACGTATAGAGCACCGCGCTCTCGTCTCCTTCAAGCTTGATATGCACCTCTTGATTTAAAAAGGCATTTAATCTTTCAAAAAATATATTTGTCGCGCATGTAAGCATTTTTATCCTTAATAGATATTTAAAACATTTTTTAAAATAGACAAGCCACAATTCTACTAAACTATTTTAGAAAGAAACCTAATTTGAATCAATTGTACCTAGGTTTAATCGGAGGCAGGGTTGCATGGAACCATTCACGGATTAATCGCAACATTTCATCTTTATGCTCAAGGAAAAGATATTCCGCATGAGGCCCGTTCTTTATAACACGCAATCTCTTTAAAGCTGTTGTATTATTATAAAGCTCCTCAGAATGCCATTGCCGAATGACCCAATCTGAATCACCATGGATATAAAAAATAGGGGTGGCTGTTTTCTTGACAATCTCTGAAGGTTTTTCTTTTTTAAACCAAAAAGGCCCAGGCCTGACCCCTTTGCCGTGCCTCCCGGCACCGAACAAATTATAAAAGATATCGTTCTTTAAATTCAATTTCCAGAATCGATAATCAATCTTCCCAAACTCAACCGGTGCGCTGATAGCAATAATGCTATTGATCAATGATGTTTTAGAGGCGGCAATGATGCTGGTGGCAGCCCCCAAAGAAAGACCAATTAAACCAATGACCTCATAATCCTTGCTGGCATACTCAACAATGCTGAGAAGATCCAAGTATTCTTTAGATGTCCAGAAAAACATTCCTTGGCTTTGACCATGACCTCTGAAATCAAAGGAGATCACATCATATTCATCGTTTAACGCTTCAGCTAATTGTTTGAGAAGTACTGCTTGCTTGCTATTAAAGAATCCATGAGCAATGATAATGACCTTCTTATGTCCAGTTTTAAATCGATCATAATGAATTTGATGTTGATCTGAAGTTAATAAATATCCCGATAATTTCATGAATGATGGACATTCGCCCCAGCTGATTCTGAAACTGCCTCGTGGCCTGGCGGCATGTAATAGGCTTCTGTGGCATGGGTTAAATTCTTAGCCAAACCCCATTGGGTTTGGATGGAACGAATGGCATTGGGCCAAAAACTGTCCTCTCTACTGCGAAGCGAGAATCCACGATTAGTTGTAAGGGTTTCGTATATTTTCAAAGCCCTTTGTGCACAATCTTTCATTAAGAAACTTTGGGCTGTTTTCTTACAAGCTTCTTTGATTTTCTTGATCCGTAATACTGATTGTTTTTTAATCCACATTAACCCCAAAACAAAATCTTCGCTAGACTCCTGCTTTAGTAAGCGGCCATTCACAAAATCTTTAACCACTTCACGAACACCAGGCGCATCAATAGCTACTACAGGAATCCCAGCGGCCATTGCTTCTGTCACCACCAAGCCTTGAGTTTCACTTTGTGAGGCAAAAACAAAAACATCCATGGCATGATAAGCATTTACTAAATTCTTTCCTTTAAGCATACCTGCTAAATGAAAACGATCTTCAAGGCCTTCCTTGGCCATGATTTCTTTGATGGCATCGAGAGAAGGGCCTGTGCCTCCGATTAAATAATGAGCTTTAGGTTCTTTTTTGAGAAATTGAGCCACGGCACGAGTGACAAACTCTAAATTTTTTTCAGGCGCCAAACGACCAATATGTCCAACGACAAAGGCATCTGTCGGAATGTTCAACTTCTTGCGAAAGAGCTTTCCTGCTCCCCTGGTAAATTGATCAACATAGATGCCGGTTGGAACCACATCAATGGATGTCGTCACCCCACGTTCTTTCATCATGGCCATGACACTTTCACTGGGGGCAAAGACATGATCTGCGAGATTGGCATAGCCGGTTGATAGTTCGATCATAAAACGTTTGAGAGCCTCCTCATTTCCTGGCATATAATGTACATTCTCTTCATAGAGGCTGTGATGAGTAAAAACCAAAGGCACATTAAACTTAGTGGCCATTCTCAAAGCGGTGTCACCGATAAGGAAGGGATGTTGGGAATGAACAATATGTGGCACAAAATCTCCCATCCCTTCTGCCAAGGTCGCCCCAATAGGCAATTGTACCGAAAAATCGGTGTTGTTGAAATGTTTCATCGCTGGAATGCGGATCACATCTTTTTCGATTTCCATATCAGGAAATTCCGGAGCCACAATAATAACCCGATGCCCGGCCTTTCGATACTCTTCTGAAAAACTGATCACTGATTTTTCGAGCCCACCTACTAATGGTTTGTAAGTATTGGTCATTAATAGTATGTTCATGATTTATCTCCTTCTTTTAATTCTATAAGCGCTTTTCTAGCGGCGAGGCATATGGCTTCGTAGGGATCTTTGGCACCCATCAACATCCCCTGCTTTTGCAAATCCTTGGGATCAAGCGGCTTTCCAAACTTCACCCTGATGGGATAAAATTTAGGATATTTGGCCGTGCTAGCCCACGCCTCATGAGTCCCTTCAATAGCGACAGGAACCAGCATGGCACCCGTGACCTTAGCCAAAACACCAAATCCTTTTTTAAATTCTCCAATTTTACCGTCAGCGCTACGTAACCCTTCAGGAAAAAAACATAGGCCTTTACCATGCCGAAGGACATAATAACAACTCCGCAAGGCCTCCAAAAAATGGGTCGAAAAATCAAAAGGGATAAATCTTCCCATCTTGACAAAATTCCTTAACACCCGATTCTTGATAAACGGCCTAAAAAAATACGGACCAAAAACAAAATAAAAGATCTGAAATACAGGCCTGCGAGGTAAACAAGCGCCAATGGCCGGCCCGTCAAGAAAACTGGTGTGATTACCAAATAAAATATATGATCCTTCTTTGGGCACATTTTGTGCCCCTTCTGATTTAATCCTAAAAAATACTTTGAAAATCAAATAGTCTACAGCTGTAAAAGCAAAACGAAACAACCAGGCAAAATATCCAGTCGTCAGTTCGAGCATCTGCAGGGTTTCTTCCTTGGGCAACACGTTCAAATGTTCTTTCCAAAAATCTTCTCCAATAGCTGCTTCTTTATCCTCCAAAGGAATTTCTTTCGAGCCTCGAAGAGCTTCCGTCACTCCTATAATTAAATCTTTAACACTGAAAGCTCGTGAAATTGTCTCTACTTTTATATCCGCGCTAAAAGCTGACTCCAGGCAAGAAACCAGTTCAATCCTTCCTAATGAATCAATGCCCAGATCAAGCTCTAGAGAATCTTCCAGGATGATCGGCCTATTAATCTGACTCTGCCCCTTGAGACAACGCAAAACTCTTATACCAATCACAGACCGAGTCAACAAAATATCATCGTCCGAGACTTTTCCTGATACAGGAAGAGAGCCTTCTATGCCTGCAATGACGCGAGGTTCATATATTCTTTTAATCTCAAATCTATTTAATTTACCGAGTGCCGTCAAAGGCAAATCCTCAAGCGTTACTGTAAAACCTTCAAGCCTTTTATAAACAGGAAGTTCCTGAGAAGCATTGTCAAATCTCTCTTTGAGAACAAAACGTAAATTCACTTCACCAAATTCCCTAAAATTATCGAGATTAGGTTGGATGATAGCCCAAAGGACCTTTGCATCCTTGACATCTCGCATTCCTGAAACAGTAAAAATACATATTTCTTTGACGGGAGCGAACTTTGTATAAAACTCCTCCAACTCCTGCGGATAGATCTTCTCTCCTGAGCTCAGTAGAATAAAATCATCAAACCGTGACATGAGAACTTCTGCCATTAATTTCCTCTGCATTCATTTCAATAGAATTTGTTCCAGGAGTTATCCTGACTTTCTTAAAGCCAGGTAATAGAATATCAATCGCAGGTTCTTCTTTAAACCACTGCCCATGCCATTCAATAAGGATACTTTGATCTTGTGGTTTGATAAAAATCTGAACATCACCAAAATTTGTAGGCGCCCAACCAAAGCTGATTGTTTGTTTCTGATCCAACCAAATTTGTGGGATCCCTGAACATAATATCAATCGATCCTCTTCTTCCCTGACAAAACAATTCCTGATCATCAAGACCCATTCAGCCGCGGCCCATACATGCTGTCCATCCCCCATGCATCCGCCGCCTGTTCGAGGGTGTATCGATTCAGGCCATTGACCAGTCGGGGATGCCAGTTTTGCAACCGCCGTCATCAAACTTAAATACCTGGAATCACCCGCACGTAGATAAACTTGCGCTAAATGTAATGTTAGATAAGGATTGATCCCTGAATGGGTCATATCATGAAAGAATCCGCCATGGACTAAACAATTCTGCATTAAAAAATCAGCTGTATCCAAAACCCTTAGATCATTCGGTTCAAAAACTTTAAGCGGATAACTAGCAACGACAGAACCTATAGCCCCTGTATCCATGCGTCGATAGGGAGACGCCGGAATGGCAGGCCTAATTAATCGTTCACCCACTTTCTTTAAACTTTGATTAATACTCTCCAACAATGAATTTGATTCTCCTTCAAATTGAATTGCATCTTTATTTTCATTATACGATTTACACAAAAAAGACGCGGATTTTAACCCTGCGATTGCCCAAAAATCATCCCAATAATAAAAATCATTCGGCCCCAAATGTTCCGCGCTAAATCCTGAAGGTAATAACCCTGAGTGAGGCGACAGCAAATGATTGGACAAACGTTTTTTACAAATCCATTGCCCCCCCATAAGGATGGATTCCTTCCATTCTTTGGGTGGAAGACTTCCCGTCATCTCACAATACTGACGCATGATCCAAAGCGCTTCACCATTAGAATCCCATTCCCCCTCTTGAGATAAAAAATAACCTTGTGCTGTTTGACGAGCACGGAAA
>Ga0302280_1001294_pt1 | contig 20804 bp, 22 predicted proteins | sample III_Fen_E1_1_FD_198771 | JGI IMG/M metagenome (GOLD analysis project Ga0302280, IMG submission 198771) | Peat permafrost microbial communities from Stordalen Mire near Abisko, Sweden - III_Fen_E1_1 | ecosystem: Environmental > Terrestrial > Soil > Wetlands > Permafrost | place: Sweden: Abisko... | reverse complement strand
CACGACCTGCTATATTTGTAGCCAAAGTAACTGCACCTTTTTCTCCAGCTTTTGCGACGATATTCGCTTCTCTTTCATTATTTTTAGCATTTAGAGTTTGATGCGGAATCCCAGATTTTTTTAGTAAATCACTAAGTACTTCATTTTTTTCAATTGATGCGGTTCCAATTAAAACCGGTTGCCCTTTTTGATTTAATACTGCAACTTCTCTTATTAACGCTTTAAATTTTCCGGATTCTGTTTTGTAAATTCTATCCGATCTGTCTAATCTTTTTGCTATTCTATTCGGCGGAACCTCCACAACATCAAGTTTATAAATTTGATGGAATTCTTCACTCTCCGTAGAAGCCGTGCCGGTCATACCTGAGAGTTTTTTGTATAGCCTAAAATAGTTTTGAAAAGATATTGTAGCAAGTGTCATCGATTCTTCTTTTACTTCAACACCTTCTTTAGCTTCAATCGCTTGATGAAGTCCTTCATTATATCGTCGTCCTTTTAAAAGTCTACCTGTGAATTCATCAACAATTACTATTTCATCATCGTTTGTAACAACATAATCTTTGTCTCGTTTGAATATTGCATGGGCTTTAACTGCTTGGTCAAGATGATATATCGTTCGAATATTTTCTGTCCCGTAAAGATTCTTTATTCCTAATATTTTTTCAACTTTTTCGACACCTTTATCAGTTAAAATAACGGTTTTTCTTTTTTCATCAACTTCAAAATCAGTGTCTCTATCTAATTGCCTGGCAACTTTAGCGAATTGATTGTAGGCACTTCCGGTAGTAACAGATGGAGCCGAGATAATAAGAGGCGTTCTAGCTTCATCAATTAAGATTGAGTCAACTTCATCGACTATTGCAAAATTTAATTCACGTTGTCTTAACTGATCAACTTCTCTAACCATGTTGTCGCGTAAATAGTCAAAACCATATTCGTTGTTAGTACCATAAGTTACATCAGCTTCATAAGCTTCTTGTCGTGTTGCTGGTTTTAGGTGTGTAAACCTCGGATCTGTGTGATCTTTATTGGTAAAGTCCTTGTCGTACACAAATGAAGAATCTGCAATTATGACCCCTACGCTCAAACCTAAAAAGCTATATATTTGTGCCATCCACCCTGCATCACGTTGTGCTAAGAAATCATTTACAGTAACCACGTGGACACCTTTTTCTTCCAACGCATTAAGATAAACAGGTAAGGTTGCAACAAGTGTTTTACCTTCACCAGTTTTCATCTCAGCAACTTTCCCTTCGTGCAAGACCATTCCACCAATTAATTGAACGTCAAATGGACGCTGACCTAAAGTCCGTGTTGCAGCTTCTCTTACGACAGCAAATGCATCAGGTAAAATATTATTTAACGACTCCTTTTTTAATCTGTCTTTAAGGATGCTAGTCTGGCTCTTCAAGACAGTATCGGACATTTTATGATATTTATCAGATAGAGAATTAATCTCAACAACTTTTCGTTTAAGCCGTTTAATAGTTCTAGCCTGTGGGTCCCCAAGGGCTCTTTTTAATAACTTACTCTTCATTAACTCCTCCTAGAGAGAAAAAACACAAAACACTGTATATACAATGTTATTTAGATAATTATACCTTGAAATTAATTTTTTTTTTAGGGTTTTCTTTTAAATGATCTAAGCAGTTTCCTGGCTGTAAATTTATCTGATTTTCTTTGCTTATATCTTCGTAGTTGATTGATTAATTTTGTCTCAACGATATCAACTGCAGCATAAATATTAATTGTAGTCTCTGAGATTGCAAACATATCTTTTGGGAGATGCATTACAACTTCGCATGTACAATTGTTTTTTTCTGTTTTTCTATTTGATTCCTTTAAAATAACTTCGGCATGCGCACTTTGCCTAGCATTTTTGGGAATATATTTGTCCAATTTCGAGAATTTTTTTGTAACATATTTTAATAAATCATCCCCAACCACATCGTGTACACCGTTAACTTGAATTTTTAACATACTATATTTGCTCCTTATTATTCATAAATGGCCTAAGCACGTTAGGTATAATTATATGTCCATCTTTAGTTTGATAATTTTCAATTATTGCTGCTAATGTCCTAGAAATTGCAATTGCCGTAGCATCATTAGTATGAGCCAAAACAATTTGCCCATCAGACTTTTTAATTCTAGTTTTTAATGACCTTGTTTGAAAATCGGTCATATAGTCTGCCGAGTGGGTCTCTCTGTATTCTTCTTGCCCAGGCATCCATGTTTCTATATCAACTCCCCTGGCATTTGGATCTCCGATATCAGCTGTACATTTTAGCAAAACTCGGTAAGGTAACCCCAATAATTCAGTTAACTTCTCTTGTATTGCGATCGCTAAAAAATGCTCGTCAAGTGACGTCTCTGGAGTGCTAAAAATCTCCATTTCAAGCTTATCAAAATGGTGCATGCGTATTAAGCCAGTTGTATCTTTTCCATACGACCCTGCTTCTCTTCTAAAAGCCGTACTATAACCAATATATCTAATAGGTAGTTTGGACTCTTGGATAATCTCATCTGCATACATTGAACATAGGCTATGTTCAGCACTAGCAATAAGCCAAAGATCATCATCTGCTAATTTATACGTCATTTCTTCTGCTTTTAACCTTCCTGTCGCTTCGTATGCTTCAGTTTTCATCATCATTGGTGGAAGTATTGGTGTAAATGGCTTTGCTACAAGATTTAGATGATTCTTTTTGATTAATTCTTCAATGAATGTTTCATCACTTAGGGTTTTAAACACAAAATTAATTAATGCAAACTGGATCTCAACTAGACCACCTAACAAAAACGTAAATCGGCTTCCTGATATTTTTGAAGCTCTTTGTCTATCCATCAGCCCAAGGTTTTCAGCAATTTCCCAGTGCGTTTTCGGTTTATAATCAAACGAGGTTTTATCACCCACATATTTAGTGATTTTGTTATCCTCTTCACTTTTCCCAACTGGAACATCTTCTGTCACGATATTTGGAATAGATTTTAAAATATCCTTATATAATTTGCTAATCGGGTTGATCTCAGTCTCTAGAATAGAAATCTGATTTTTTAGTTTAGCTCCCTGATCTATCTCTTCTACGGTTGGTTTGGATTTAATTTTAGAAGTTAATAGATTCCTTTTATTTCTTAATTCTTCGAGTTTTTGGATCAATTCCCGATTTTTTTGGTCTAGTTTTAAAAACTCAGCAATATCAATTTTTTTATTCTTATTATTTGAGTTTTTCTGAACCAACGTAGGGTTTTCTCTTATGAACTGTATATCTAACATATCTAGTTATATTATAGCCTGTTTACTTATTTTAAGTATTTTAATGTTAAGGCAGTTCGTTCTTTTGCATAACTACAAAAGTCACAATCACCACCCATAGCAGCTTTCCCGACTGCAGGCATTTCGCCTTCTAAACATTTCTTTAACTCAACAAGAATACCTTCTACCCAGCTACTATCGCCATCATAGGCTATAATTTTTGTCTTAAATTCTAATCTATCAAAAAAACCATCAGCATCTAATCTACCATTGGTATATACGAAGTATCCCCGATCATTGACTGCAAAATGATTTTGTCTAAGTAACCATTGATATATTTCAATCTGATGTTTGTAACTAATTTGCCAATCAGCATCTAACGAAACTTCACCATTTTTTGAAGTTGCCTTATAGTCTACAACAATCAACTTACCGTCAGAATCTATCCATACATCATCAATTGCTCCAAAAATATATAAATTTGTTGCCTTATTTAATGTACTCACTCCAGTAAAGTTATGTCGCCATTTATCCAAATCAACATGTTCGAAAGGAATAGCATTAATCTTGTTCTCAACCATCATAGGATGAGGCTGTTTTTTTAACCTATATGAATCAAATTCTTTCTTAAATAATTCATCAATCGCTTTATTGATTTGAAATGGAGGCCCACTAGGTCTCTTAATTTTTAATCTTGCGTCTAGCCAAAAACATCTAGGGCATTGCATAAATAATTCAATCTTTGATCTTGATATTTTAAATGGCGAAGTCTGGCCAGGTTTATACGGCATGCTTCTTTCGTATTTGTAGGAACTAGTTGCCATAAATTTCTCCGTCCAGTTTATCTAATAAATTAATCAGTGCAATCCTATTGCTAGAATTAGCAAGAAGACTAATTTAAAAAGCAAATTAATAATATACAAGTCTAGCCGGTTTTTTTGCTTTATATTCTTCTTTGGAAACTTATTATTATCAATTGCTATAAAAAGCAAATATATGAAACAGATGAAATCTAGTAGATAAATATACCAGGTTGATCTTACCTCACCATAGACTATAGTCCCTGCGGAATAGATTACTAAAATAATCCAGGCTAGTGATGAAAAAACTATTCCTGTCTTCCATTTTTTTATGTCATCTCCATTATCTCTCTGAGAATTCTGTAATATAAGCTTAAAGCCCATAAATGAGCTGATTGCAATGACTATTATTGTTGAAAAATCTTGAAGACCAGCCAATATTATCAATAAAACTGTAAACATAGAATAGCTAAAGCTATCAAGGTACGAATCAATCGAATGATGAAATTTTTTATTATTTTTTTGGTCTTTACAAGAACAATATATTTTGTAACTTAATTTAATAATAAGTACAACTAAGATAAATATTACCAGGTAGCGATATTCTAGATTAAAAAGGTTTCTGCTTGCAGGTGTAAATAGTGTCGAACTCGGACTTGCAAAATTATTATTAGCTAAAAAATTTGTGTTAACCTGAAAACTACTCGATCCGCTAATAATAAAAAACAGAACACCAGTTACGATGAAGACACCAACACTTATTAAATCCCTAATTTTTTCCTGACCAATTTTTTTAAACATAATTCAATACTTCTAATGATACCATGTAAAACTGGTCTTTATTCTCTATTTTTTATTAAAAACTTCAGGGTAAATATTTTTAGTTACATTATCGAATTCTTGTCTTAATTGCGGAAATGGAACACCCTCTCTTGCTGTAACATTCTCAAGCGTCCAAAAAACTCGTTCGCTGAATCCAAAACCGCAAGCAGGCGGCATCCCGAATTCAAGCATTTCAATAAAATCAATATCTAACATCTGTGCTTCTTGGTCTCCGGCACTTCGCATATCTCTTTGTTCTAAAAATCTATTTAATTGATCCACTGGATCATTTAGTTCAGAATATGCTTTGCATATTTCAGTACCGGCAAAAATTAAATTAAACTGTTCACTTAGTTTAGGGTTTTCTTTTTGGGCTTTTGCAAGAGGCTGCATAAAAACAGGTATATCAACCAAATAAGCAGGTCCATTAATTTCGGTTCTGGCTTTTTTCCATAATTTATCAATTGATCTAGCTCTACTATCTTCTTTTGCAACTTCAAGTTTATTTTCTTTTAGTATGCCTTTAATTTCATCCATTGTGCTGTCAAAAACATCTATATTAAACTCTTTTTTTAAAACATCAACGAAACTAATCTTTGGCCAATCTTGACCATCTGACCCTAGATCAATTTTGTGAGTTTCACTAACATCAAAAATCCTCTTTCCCCACGTCTTGTCACAAATATATCTAAATAAGTCCTGTGTGAGTTTCATGCCATCTTGCCAATCTGCATACGCCCAATACCATTCCATGGCAACATGCTCCGGTAAATGTTCATCTGAATAATTCTCATTTCTAAACCTAGGCCCGATATCAAAGACTTTCTCATAACCACCTCCTAATAATCGTTTTAGAGGTAACTCATGACTAATTCTTAGGTAAAAGTCTTGATCGAGAGAATCCATGTGAGTTACGAATGGTTTGGCGTCAGCACCTCCTGTGGTATGCTCTAAAACTGGTATATTAATCTCTATAAAACCTTTTTCAATCAAAAATGTCCTAGTTGATTGCCAAAAATTACTTCTTCTAATAAATCTTTGGTAAACATCTGGATTTATGTTTAAATCAACGTATCTTCTTCGTAAACGTTCTTCTTTATTAGTAAAACCGTCGTGTGCAGTTGGCATTGGTCTTAAGGATTTAGTTAATAATTTTAGTTTTTCAACAGATACAGATATCTCACCAGTCTGTGTTTTAATTACCTCACCAGTAGCTTGGATAAAATCACCAATATCTAGCAAGTTAATTTTAGAAAAATCTAAATAAATCTTTTGGGTGTCATCAGACTTTACATTATCTTGTTTTAAAAAAAGTTGTAAATCTCCAGTTGAATCATGGATAGATATGAATGCTATTTTGCCTATTTTACGCAAACCCTTAATACGCCCAACTACAGTAACTTGTTTACCTTCAAATTCTTTGAAACTTGATTGAATTTCGAAAAGAAAGTTTGATCGATTTGTGTTTGCCGGATAAGGATCAATTCCTAAGGTTCGAATTTCAATTAGTTTTCTTAGTCGTTCGTCTCTTAATGATTTAAGTGTAGCCATAACTAATATATATTCTATATCAATCTAGGCTAGCGTTACTAGGAAATACTAATAATCTTGTAAGTCGTTGTTTCGGAAGGAGTAATAATTTCAACTTTATCACCTACGTTTTTTTTCATTAGTACCCGACCAATTGGAGATTCGTCAGATATCTTACCTTCCGATGGATTAGCTTCAACAGTTCCTACTACCTTATAGGATTTTGTTTTTCCGCCCTTACTCTTTAGCTCAACAACTGATCCGAGTTGTACTGTTCCTCCTTTAGAAGGTTTTGAAATTTCTTCGACATTTTGGAGGATGAATTCTATCTCTGCAATTCTAGCCTCTGTCCTATCCTGTTCTTGCATCGCAGATGAGTATTCTGCGTTTTCACTTAAATCACCAAACTCTCTCGCTGTCTTAATTTTGTCCGCAATTTCAGCCCTAGAAGAAATCAACAACTTTAGTTCATTGTCTAGTTGTTTAATACCCTCTTTAGTTAAATGGAATTGTTTTTTCATTATTCTACCTTATTAAATTTAACTCAAAATATACTAAGTCGACATATTATAGCACCGCAATTTTGAGCTGACAAACATAAAAATTTTATAATATGAGCTCCTTCTTTCAAGATAATTTAGCAACAAGTTCAGCCTCTGAGACATAGCTTATCTCATCTGATAATCTAGTTTTAAATTCAAACATCTTGGTATCAGTAGTTTTAGCACTTACGATAACTCTTGATGGAATCCCAAGCAAATCTGCATCTGAGAATTTTTCACCTGGCCTTAAGTCTCTATCATCATAGATAACTTCGATACCTTTTGACTTAAGATTCTCGTACAGTTCGTCAGCAAATCTTGTGACAGCAGAATCATCTCCTAACCTAATAATAATTGTTTTAGCCGGAGCTATATTTTCTGGCCAGATTAACCCTGATTCATCTGAAAAAAGTTCAGCAATAGTCCCCATGACTCGGCTAATCCCGATACCGTAACACCCCATTAAAAGTGTATGATTTTCACCTTTTTGATCGCTGATTTTTAAATCAAAAGGTTTTGAAAACTTTGTTCCAAGGCTAAAAATATTACCCACTTCTATGGAACGAACTTCTTCCAACTCTTCCCTCTTAAGACCTAGATCAATTATTACTTTATCGTTAAAAACTTCTTTATTGATAGCTATTTTCTTTTTCCTATCAAGATAAATCGTGTCTTCGCCGGCTTCACTAAGAGTCTGAAACTCATGACTATACTTACTAAAACTACCACCACTGGCGGTTGTTATAAAAGTCTTGTTACCTAAACCGAGTCGATCAAATATCTTGGTATAAGACTTCTGGATTTTATTATAGATTTCCTCGTGCTGTTCTTGAGAGATAGCAAATGAATACATATCTTTCATTAAAAATTCTCGTCCACGCATTAATCCGCTCTTTGAACGCAATTCATTTCGAAATTTTGTTTGTATTTGATATGGAGTAATCGGAAGATCTCGATACGAACTAATATATTTTTTCATTAGTGGTACAAGATTTTCCTCATGCGAGAACCCCAAACCCAATTCTGTACCATTAACTAATTTAGTCTTAAACCAATCGTCGACAACTTTATCGTCCCAACGACCAGTTGCCTCGTAACGTTCTTTAATTTGGAGCGCTGGCATTAATATCTCTTGTCCACCAACAGCATCCATTTCTTCTCGAACTATATTAGCTATATTATTAAGAACCCTTAGCCCAAGGGGCAGGTATGTATACACGCCAGCCATTTCTTTATGTATATAGCCGGCTTTTATTAAAAGTTGAGCATTTTTCGCCTTTTCATCTGAAGGTATGTTCTTTGTCGTTTTAGAAAATGTTTTAGATAGTCTCATCTAGGTCCTTAATAGTTTATTGCAACTATTATATCTCAACTGCTATGTATAAGATATAAACTCGCAAAAGCAACGAAATTCTTTAATCCGTGAATTAGCATTGATGCCCATAATTTATCAGTTTTCTCTCGGACATACACCAAAACCATTGAAAGAATAAATGTATCACAGCCTGCTACCCACAAGAGACCGTTACTACTCTCAAACAAGTGTGGTAGTGCAAAAAGGATACTTGTTATTAAAGCAGCAACTATTTTATTCATTTTAGGCCTTAAGCTCGAGTATATAAATCCCCTGAATAAAATTTCCTCGGCTATCGGCGGTAACACTACCAACATAACAAATAAAAGCCATAGATCACCTCCATATGCTGAGCTCGGTACACCAAGTTCTTGTTTTTGTGAAACATTAAAGCCATGAATAAAATATTGCAATGAAGAAACTACAGTAAGGTATATAAGTAAATATGTTAAAAATCCTCCGAGCGCATACCCTAGATCTTTTAATAAGAATTTACCCTTCAACCCTAAGTATTGAAATGAAATATTTCTACGTCTTAAAAATCCATACAAAAATAGAATCAAAAATGATTCTACTAAAAGTGTCTCAAAAAATAGAGCTAGGACTGAGTTATTGAGCCAATTATTAGCAGTCGTTGACGACCAATGTCTAATAGAAACATATTCTTTAAATACAATTCCGACAGCTATTTGCGAACAAAAAAATACAAAAGTCGCAATTAGAATTGTCGCCATTGGGCTCCAACTTAATCTTTGGCTATTTTTTTTATTTGTATTCTCTTCTAACATAGTTATACTTTTAAAAATATCTTCTTATATCCACTATTGTAATTAAAATAAATAACACTATAAGTAAGGCCATTCCCGATCCGTGTATCCATTCCTCAGTTCTTTGTTTTAACGGTCTTTTTAAAACTAGTCTCGGTAATATTGTAAAAAATAGCCGTCCGCCGTCAAGTGCTGGAATTGGCAAAATATTTATAAGTCCAAGTGACAATGATATGACTGCAACAATCAATAATATAAATTGATATCCAAGTAGGCTCCCGTCTTTTAATAGCACCACAATCCCGACTGGTCCAGAAACCTGTGACGATGCCTTGGTTGTGTTGCCTTGTATTAGCCCCATAAAGGCACTACCTAGAGCTTTAGCTGTCAGTACAGTATATTGCCCCATAAACCCAACAGCCACTACTGGAGATGACCAAGTGTACCGTTTAATAATATAATTACTTGGCTCAACGCCTAAGTATCCTTCAGGATTGTCTGTCTTAAGACTGGCCGCTACGCTTGCAGCGGATCTTAGAGTAACTGTTTTATTGTACATACCGCCAGAAGATTCATAATTTATTATTATCCTTTCTCCGGCATTATCTTTTGTAATATTTGGTAATTCATTGGCATTATTAACTCGAATTAGTCTACCCTCAGAGTTAACTATTCCAATAATATTATCTTCCGACTTAAGACCTATCTTCGAAGCTGGAGAGCCGGGTTGAATATAACCTGCCAGAACTTCTTGCTTCGTCGTTTTTGAGTTTTTTGAAACTGTAAATTGATTATTTATAACTTGTGGTAGTCCGACAATCGCCAAAAAAGTTAGTATTATAAAACAAGTAATAAGATTCATCACGACACCGGCTATGATAATTTTAGTTTTTGACCATAAACTAGCCTCACCAAAGCTACCTTTGCCGGTATCGGCATCATGTTCACCTTTTAACCTAACAAAACCACCTAAAGGCAACCAATTTAGGCTAAGCCTATAGCCACTTGGCATTTTTTTCGAGACTATCGCAGGCGGGAACCCAATGCCAAATTCTTCGACTTTAACCTTATTTCTTCTAGCGACAATAAAATGGCCGAACTCATGAACTATAATTAAGCAAATAAACAGTATAAGCCCAAGAATCAACAGTAGTACCGACATTATTTACCAAACCTTCGTTCTCTTTTTGAATATTCTTTCAGTGCAATATCTAGATCTTCTTTTGAGAAAGCTGGCCAATACTTATCAGTAAAATATAGTTCTGAATAGTTGATCCTCCATAACATAAAGCCGCTAATTCGCTGTTCACCAGAAGTTCTTATAACAAAATCAATTTTTGGAATATCTTGACCGTACAGGTTATCTTCTATTATTTCTGGGTTAATTTGTTCTTTTGGTATTTTTTTGTCTATTATTTTTATAAATGCATCTGCAATCTCTTGGTAGCCACTATAATTAAAACAGATACAAAGCGTGCCTTTTTTATTATTTTTCGTTAACGTCTCGGCATTTTGGATAGCATTAAGTAATTTTTTACTAACCTTATATTTACTCCCAAGCCAGACTACTCGAATCTTATCTTTATTCAACTCATCAATATCTCTCGTTAACATTCTATATGCAAGTCGCATCAAGTAATCGACTTCCTGTTTTGATCGATCCCAATTCTCTAAAGAAAAGATATAGGCTGAAACGTATTTAATGCCGAGGTCAAAGGCATATCTAGCTATATCCTTTAAGTTATCATAGCCTTTTTTGTGGCCTTTTAAAGATGATATATGCTGAGTTTTTGCCCATCTCCTATTTCCATCGAGTATGAGTCCTAAATGATTCGGTACTGACTTATTATTGGCCATAATAATTATGACTATATAGTCATTACCTCTTTTTCTTTGGAAGCGACTAACTGTTCAACCTTAACCTTATATGTAGTCATCAATCCATCAATTTGTTTTGTAAGTCTATTAACATCGTCCTCACTTAATAGTTTTACCTTCTTATCATTATCTAAGAGTTTTAAAGAATCATGCCTGATACTTCTCATTGTGATCATACATTTTTCGGATATATCACTTAGTTGCTTCACGATTGATTGTCTTCTCTCGGTAGTTAACGGAGGGATTGAAATTCTAATTACTATACCGTCATCAACTGGATTTAGACCCAAAGTTTGGTCTTCCCTTATTGCTTTTGAAATGTTTTGAATATTCGAACTGTCAAAAGGAGTAATCTGTAGAAGTTGAGCTTCAGGAGCTATTACGGTTGCCAGTTGTTTTAGTTGCATTTGAGTTTGATAAGCCTCGACAACTAAACCATCAAGTATTGCAGCGTTCGCTCGACCAGTTCGAATTTTTGTTAAATCATCTTCAAAATGTATCAACGCTTGTTTTAATTTATTTGTTGCGTCGTCTACTATTTTGTTGTTATCCATATATCATCCTTAGATTATAAGAAATAAGTTGCGTTTAAGATTTTATTATTTAATTTTACTAGTTAACTTCACCTAAAGCCATACGTGAAAATCGTCTAACTATTATATTTTCACCTAATTTAGCAATATGTTCCTTAATGTATATTTCTACTGTCTGGTCAGGGTTTTTTACATACGGTTGATCCAAGAGACATATCTCAGCAAAATGTTTTTTAAGCATCCCTGCAACAATTTGCGGTAAAATATTTTCTGGTTTACCCTCATCCTTTGCTTTTTTTGTAAATTCTGCCTCAACTTTTTCCATCACCTCTTTATCAACCTCATCAACACTAACGTAAACTGGATTACTAGCTGCTATGTGCATTGCGAGATCTTTAACCATGTTTGTGAATAATTCATTTCTTGCAACAAAATCAGTTTCACAATTAACCTCAAGGACAACTCCTATACGATTATCGTGATTATACGTTGAGACTACTCCAGCCCTGGCTTCACGTTCTGACCTCTTATCAGCCTTTGTTAACCCTTTTTTTCTCATAGCATCGAGCGCCTTATCAAAATCTCCATCTGAGTCAACTAATGCTTTTTTTGCATCAGTAATACCAACTCCTGTCAGAGATCTTAATCTTTTGATTTCTTCGATTGTAATTTCCATATTTTAAGTCTCCTTTATTTTTCTTTGATAGTTTGTTCTGTTAAATCAGTTTTTTGGCGTTTTGTTTTCCCAGCCTGTATTGCTTGATTTAGATACTCTGCGACCAATTTAATTGTCTGAATAGAATCATCATTTGAAGGTATAGGATAATCTACTAAACTTGGATCACCGTTGGTATCCACCAAAGCAACTACAGGAACGCCAAGTTTTTTAGCTTCTTTTAATGCATTTGTATCGTGAGTTATATCTTCAACAAAAACAACTCCAGGTTTACCGTTTAGGTTCTTAATTCCACCGTACATATGATTCATATTGTCGATTTCTTCCTGGTATCTTTGAACTTCTAGCTTGCTATACTTAGCAGTTAATTGGCCAGATTCCATCCTTATCTCAAGATCTTTCAAATGCTTTATTCGGTTACCAATTGTGGTTGAATTCGTAAGCATTCCACCAAGCCATCTCTCAACAACATATGGCATATCAGATTTTTCTGCTAAATCTTTCAAAATATCATGTGCTTGAGTTTTTGTTCCCACTAACAGAACCTGCTTTCCTTGGCTAACTATATCTTCAATGTATGATAAAGCCGGCCCGAATGCTTCAACTGTTTTATTTAGGTCAATGATATGGGTATCATTCCTAGAACTATGAATATACTGTTTCATCTTAGGGTGCCATTTACTTGTCTTGTGACCAAAATGCGCACCAGATTCAAACAATTTTTTTATATCAACTTTTACTTCACTCATATCATCCTTCTTCCTTGCCTAGATTGCCTATCATCAATAGGAGGATAATCTATCTAAGCTGTTCTTTAGTTATTATACTTTCATTATAGCAGACGTTCATATCTGTTGCAATAAAAATAATGAAGTTTTTACTTCTAAAAAAACTTTGACTACTTATGAAAATTAATCTATAATAACCCCTACATATTTATGAAAAAATCTATTCACCCACAAAATTATAGACCTGTTGTTTTTCAAGACTTGAATAATAATCAAACTTTTTTAACAAAATCAACAGTCGAAACTGATGCCACTATTACTCTTGAAGGAGTTGAATATCCTTTAGTAAAAATCCATATTTCGAGTTCTTCACACCCATTCTTTACTGGCCAGGAAAAATTAGTTGATATAGAGGGTCGAGTAGATAAATTTAATGCACGACTTGCAGCTTCAAAAAATAAACAAAAATCTAAAAAGCAAATCCCTCAACAAAAACAAGAAAAAGAAGCACCAAAAACTTTAGCTGACTTAAGTTCTAAGAATTAAGTTTGTCTAGATTTTTTTGCTAATAAGTTAGCAAAATCTGACTTATCGAAACTAAATATTATGGAACAACAAGAATTAAAGCTAAGAGAGGAAATTAAACTAATTGATAAACGGCTTCTAGAGCCGGATATATTCTCTTCAAGAAATTACCCACAACTTGCAAGGAGAAAAAACCAAATAACAGAAACTCTTATTTTATTCGATCAAAAAAATAAATTACTAGAAGACCTTCACAAAAATCAAACATTGTTAGATTCTGATGATAAAGATTTAAACGAACTTGCAAATCTAGAAAAACAAGAACTTGAGTATACACTTAAAGTTGTATCTGAAAAACTACAAGAAGCTTTAGTGCCAAAAGATCCCAATGATGAACGAAATGTGATAATGGAAATTAGAGCTGCTGCAGGTGGAGATGAAGCTAGTTTATTTGCTAGTGAACTTCTTAAAATGTATACACGCTGGTCTGAAAATCATAATTATAAACTTGAGCTGATTAATCAAAGCATTAATGAGGCTGGAGGTTTAAAAGAAGTTGTAGTTGGTATTAATGGACTAGATGCTTATAAAAATCTAAAGTTTGAAGGTGGTGTTCACAGAGTACAGCGTATACCCTCAACAGAATCTCAAGGACGAATCCACACTAGCACCGTTACTGTAGCTGTAATGCCAGAAGCCGAAGAAACTGATATAGAAATTGATCCCAAGGATTTAAGGATTGATGTTTACAGATCTGGTGGAAACGGTGGTCAAAGCGTTAATACAACCGATTCAGCGGTCAGGATAACCCATATCCCTACCGGAATTGTAGTTACTCAGCAAGACGAAAAAAGTCAGATCAAAAACAAAAGTAAAGCTATGAATGTTCTAAAAGCTAGACTTCTTTCAAAAAAAATTGACGAAGAACAAAAATTACTTTCAGATGCTCGACGTAAGCTAATCGGTTCTGGCGACAGGAGCGAAAAAATAAGAACTTATAATTTCCCCCAAGATCGTATTACAGATCATAGAATTGGGTATAGTCGTAGCAATATTCCCGCAGCTCTCAACGGAGATATTGATGATCTTGTGACTAAACTTAAAGATTATGAACACGAGCTTATCAGTGACGAATAAAGAATGGTTAAGTCACGCGACTAGAGTATTAAAGGGCGCAAATATTTCTTCTCCTGAACTTGATGCAATTATACTACTCTGTTTTTGTCTTAAGATAAAAAAAATTGAGTTATTATCTAACCCTAGCACTATTCTCACAAAAACTAACTTGAGTCTTGCTGATAAGTTACTAAATAAAAGAAAGTTGGGCTATCCAGTTGCATACTTAACTAAAACAGTTGAATTTTATAACCATTCTTTTTTTGTCGATACTCGGGTTTTAATTCCTAGACCAGAGTCTGAATCTTTTATAAACCTATTAAAAACTGAAAACATTTCAAAACTTAAATACTTAACTGATCTTGGTTGCGGTAGTGGAATATTGGGAATTGTTTCAAAAATAATATTTCCAAATCTAGAAGTAGAGCTTCTTGATAAATCAAAAAGTGCCCTTGATGTAGCAAAAATAAACTTATCATCAGTTGGTATTGACGCAAATATCATATTAAGTGATCTACTAACCTTGTCTAATAATAACTTCGATATTATTTTAGCGAACCTACCTTATGTACCAGAAAATATGTCTGTAAATAAAGCTGCTTCTTTTGAACCGAAAATGGCGATATTTGCCAAAAATGACGGGCTTTTCTATTATAAAGAATTACTAAAACAGCTTTCAGCGAAACCGACCAAACCAAGTCTCATTTTGATAGAATGCCTTAACAAACAATTGAGCGAATTAACTAATTTATTCAATGGACTAGGATACGAACTTACTAAATCGGAAGGTTTAGTTCATATGTATTCTTTTGTTTCTACGATTGACTCCCGATCGTAATTGGAATGTTTTTTACAGCTCCATCTCGCAAAACACTAAGATTTACTGTAGTACCTGCAGAGTTTACGTCAACTAACGAAACTAAACTAGTATTTTGATTAATCAACACTCCGTTGACTGCTTCGATCACATCACCGCCCTGTAAACCTGCTTGTGAAGCTGGACTGTTTGCTACTATTGGAGACTGATTTTGATTTTGAGAACTAGTTGGAATATATGCTCCGGTTGAAACACTTAAATTGTATTGTTTTGATACAGATGGATCTATAGGAATGTAGTAAACACCTATGTATGGTCTTTCAAATTTACCAGAATTTAAAACTCCTTTAATAATTCCCTTGATGTCATTAATAGGAATTGCAAAACCGATATTTTGCGCACCATCACTCGCTACAGCCGTATTAACACCAATCACTTCACCGTTATCATTAACTAATGGTCCACCAGAATTCCCAGAATTAATTGCTGCATCTGTTTGAATCATATCTTGAAGAGTTTCAGTAGTGTCAGTTGAGACAATACTATTACTGCTATTCCCAGCCTGGATAGATCTTCCGCGTCCTGAAATGATTCCGCTCGTTACAGTATTTTGGAACTCGCCTAAGGCATTTCCTATAGCAACGACACTATCTCCGATAGATACATTATTTGAATTACCCAAAAGAGCTGGTTGTAGCCCTGTAGGTGGGTTATTTATTTTCAAGATTGCGATATCTAAAGAATCTGATCCATTTGTCTCTCCAACTATACTTACGTTATTTAGTTCTGTGCCATCACTTAAAATTACGCTAACAGAAGTAGTTCCAGATGGAACAACATGTCTATTCGTAACTATGTACCCAGTATTACTTAAAATGATTCCGGTACCCTCGCTCTCTTCCTGACTAGACTGCTGTAATCCAAAAACATCTGTCGTAGTTGCAGTTTCTATAGCATCTATAGACACAACACTAGGACTGACAGAACTGGCGATTACAGATGTCAATTGACCTTTTGTACTGTTTACGATCTCTTTAACTTGGGAAGTTACGAGGTTTTGATGACGATACTGTAGGATTGCACCCGCATAACCTGCCCCAAAACTAATAACCAAAACGCAGAGAATATATACAAATTTGTTATTTAGCTTTTTCAAATCTTTGATTTGTTTAGATCGGCTAATTCTTGACCTGAAATCATCTATTTTCTGATTATGAATAGAAACAACCTGAAAAGAACCAGTTTTTTGTTTCTTTCCATTATTTTTTTCTAAAATCATCTTAATTATTTCTCCGACTATTTATTATTTATACCTAAATATATAATCATTTTAAAGCTGTACAAACACTGGATAAATCTCAGCTTTTTTGTTAAAAAGTTTTGGAACTCCAATTGGATAGAAAAACTATTACGAAAATCATTGCAATCATTACCATAATAGTTTGTTTTTTAATCTGGTTTGTTAACTTTTCGTTTTCTTTTAAGTAATATAAGCTCCCTAACCCAAGACTTATAGTGCTTAATAAAATTGTTGGTTGCGCGTATGTTCCGTAATAATACAAAAGCCAGTGACCTAAGACCCATACCAGAGCTGCTGAAAAATACGCCCAAGCATGGGAATATAAAGATGTAAATGTTTCATCAAAAATAGTAAAGAAGTGCCTGGCTGCAAGATAACAAACCAGCCATGTAGCTATAATTAATAAGACTACAGATGGAGCAAGACTATTTTGATAGTTAAAAACCGCCATTAAACCTATAAATTGGCCTAAAAATGCCTGGAGAGATATAAAAAAACTACTAGATCTAGGTTTTATTACTGTTAGCCATAGTACATACAAAACAGCAAAAATTAGTTGTATAAATTCCGAACTAGTATGATTTAAAAATTCAAGATACGAAAGTCCTACTATTATGTCTATGCCATTTGCACGTAAGTTTGGTAACCAATATCGTGGTTTTACGGCTAAAACTCTCCACTTACTAATTAGAAATAGTACAACAGCAAACCATGGATCAAAATGCATTAAAATAAACAGAAGAAAAGGTAGTAATGCGTTAAGTCCTATATGAATTACATACGGGATACCTCTCTTGGGTTTTAACTTTTCCTTAATTGATCTCATGGTTAATTCTTAGATAATTATAGCAAATATCTAATTAAAGTAATGTTTTATGTAAAATAGTATTAGATGGCTAGCATTATAATCTTCATTTACGATCTTTAAGTAGGAAACTATAGAGTTATAGTGGTATAATTCATTGATATATTATGGACCAAGAAAAAGAATCAAGAAAAATCAACATATTGCCTGATAAAAAACCTAAAAAGCTTAAAAGCGAGGTTCTGTCTACAATACTTATGTTTTTTGTTGCTGGTTTAATAGCTATCCTGTTGACTACTTACGTGTTCCAACAGTATGAAGTTGACGGACCAAGTATGCAAACAACTCTATATAACCAAAATAGACTTATTGTCGTAAAATACCAAAAAACTTGGTCACGAATTACAGGAAACCCCTATATACCAAGTATTGGAAGTATAATAATATTTCACGAAAATGGTCTCTACAGTGCAGACGGAGCACCTGAAAATACTTTAGTAAAAAGAGTTGTCGCATTACCAGGTGATAGAGTAGTTATCCAAAATGGCGTCTTAACAGTTTTTGATACTCAACACCCTAAAGGGTTCGATCCAGATAAAACTTTTAATTATGGTAAAGTCATTGGCTATACGAGTTCTGAGAGCACAGGTAGCGTAAATATAGTTTTACCAAAGAATGATATATACGTATTAGGTGATAATCGGGCAGATTCATGTGACTCACGATGTTTTGGACCAATTAATGTTAACCAAATAATCGGCAGATTAGTACTAAGGATATATCCGTTTAATAAATTCAGTTTTTTTTAATATCTACTAGATCAATATCTGGTTAATAATATCTTTTAAATTTTGATCTGAGGTAAAGCCAATCTCAAGCTTGCCCCCTTTAGCAGTTCTCCTAATTGTAACTGGAGCTGAGATGGATCGTGAAAGCATCTGCGTCTCCGGTGTTTCTCTGGCCATATGATTACTCATATCTACAATTGATTTGTTTTGTTTCTTTATACCAGTTACAAACTGCTCTGCCTGTCTTACGGACCAATTATTTTTAATAATAGAGTCAAGGAGTTGATTTTGTGCATCAATATTATTTTTTAACGAAATCAAAGTCCGCGCATGACCTTCACTAATAGTTCTGTCATTTAGTGCATTTTTAACCGTATCTGGTAACTGTAACAACCTAACTATATTAATAATAGTGTTTTCTGCTTTACCTAATTTATTTGCAATAGATGAATAGGACATGTTGAAAAGCTCATGTAACCTCTCAATTGATAGAGCTTGTTCAAGCGGTGACAAATCAACTCTTTGAACATTTTCAACTATCGCAATTTCGAGTCTTTCAAGTTCTTTTATTGTCCTAACTATAACTGGAACGGTTTTTAACCCAGCCTTTTTAGCAGCCAACCATCTTCTCTCTCCGGCAATAATAATAAATCTTGTTTCATCCTTTGCTTTTGGTGATACTATAAGCGGTTGTAAAATTCCGTACTGCTTAATTGATTTACTCAGTTGATCAATCGCAACTTGATCGAAAGTTTTTCGAGGTTGATCTTTATTTGCCTCTATCCGTTCAATTTCTATTTTTTTGATCCTCTCACTCTCATCAAGTAAAAAACTTGGATCGAAATTTTTGGGCAATAAAGTCTCTATCCCTCTTCCTAGTCCAGTATTTTTTTTAACCATTGTTTTTCTCCATAGCTACAACTTCATTAGCTAGTTGTTTATACGCTCTTGCACCTTTACTCCAACGATCATGTTGAAATATAGTCTTTCCAAAGCTTGGTGCCTCTGCTAATCTAACATTCCTTGGAATAATAGTTTTAAAAACTTTATCTCCAAAATGATGTTTAATTTGTGAAGTAACCTGTTCAGATAAACTTGTCCTTCTATCATACATCGTTAATACGACACCTAACAATTCGAGTTTTGGATTTAAACCTTCTCTCACTCTTTGTGTTACATCTAATAACTGACCAAGACCTTCCATAGCATAATATTCTGTCTGTACGGGAATTATTATACTGTTAGCTGCAACAAGTGCATTAATAGTAAGTAACCCGAGAGCCGGTGGACAATCTATGATTATATAATCGTGCTGGTCGTCTTTTATTGCTGTTGCTAAACATTGTTCACGGTTTATGTGTGTAGCCAAATCAACCTCTGCTGCAGCTAGATTTGAATTACATGGTAAGATATCCAAGTTTTTTATATCTGTTGATACAACAGCCTTTGCTAAAGTTGTTTTTCCTAAAATTATTTCGTAAGCCGTTAGCGGAGAAGTTTTATCAAACCCCAAACCACCGGTCGCATTAGCTTGTGGATCAAAATCAATTAGAAGAACTCTTTTATTTAAACTCGCTAATTGTGCAGATAAATTAATTGCAGTAGTAGTCTTACCAACTCCACCTTTTTGATTTATAATCGCAATTATTTTAGGCATAACTATAATAAATTATAGCATTTTTATCGATAAGATTTGCCTCTATGGTCTGTAATCAGCTAATTTTTATAATTTTAATTATAGTCTGTTGCTGTCTATGGCCGTGTACTTTATGCACTCTTTTTTTAGCCTTATATCTTATTGCCGTAACCTTATCCGCCTTAACATTATGGTCAGTAATTTCTGCAGATACTTTTACATCTGAAAGTTCTGGTTTTCCTACCATTGTTTTATCACCATCAATTACAAGCAAAGGGTTAAAAGTTAGTTTTGTGTCTTTTTCATCGTGATTTAAAAGCTCTACTTCAAGAGAGTCACCTTCTGCAACTAAATATTGTTTACTACCAGTAGTAATAACAGCTTTTTTCATATTAATTTCTTCACCTTTTTGATAATATTACTGATTGATATTAGCAGACAATGGCTACTGTTGTCAAAGAAGTTAACTTTTAAACCAGGTATTTACTTATAACAATGCGTATTTCCAGCCCGTCTATTTTTACTGTCGTCTCAAACGCATCTGCTGGTACTTCCCCAAACTCTTCTGCAAGCGTCTCGCTCATTATCGTATCTTTATATTTCTGGATTACTTGTAGAATTTCTGGGCTTTCACTTTCAACAAATAATGAAATCCTATCCTCAACATTAAAATCCGCTTGTTTACGAGCACTTTGGATGCACCTTACCAGTTCCCTCGACATACCTTCTTCTCGTAGTTCAGGGGTTATTAATGTATCGATTTTTGCATTGTTTTTCTTTCCTGGGATAACCGCTATATTAATGCGTTTAACGTTCAGCTCTTCTTTAACAATCTCTTGAAGTTGTTCATCTATATTTCTAACGGTAGTTAAGTCCACAGAACTAAGAGGTTGACGAACCTTTACGCCTTCTAGGGCTCTCTGTGCCAACC
>Ga0302280_1001293_pt1 | contig 20816 bp, 13 predicted proteins | sample III_Fen_E1_1_FD_198771 | JGI IMG/M metagenome (GOLD analysis project Ga0302280, IMG submission 198771) | Peat permafrost microbial communities from Stordalen Mire near Abisko, Sweden - III_Fen_E1_1 | ecosystem: Environmental > Terrestrial > Soil > Wetlands > Permafrost | place: Sweden: Abisko... | reverse complement strand
TTTTATGTATCACTATCAGGCTTATGGTCTTTGGAAATGGCGTAAACAGTTTTACCTCTATTAGTACTCAATATCGCTCGACTGTCGCCCACATTGGCAATATAGCAAATTTCATCAATAATCAGCAATACTATAGCACAGCTTCCACTTCTCTAAACTGGATTCTGCGATTAGGCATAGCTCAAAAATTATTGTTCCGCTTTCTTGAATCCGAATTTAAGTGCTTCAATAGGTTAATGAGGGAAATGAGAATTTTCGGTGATCTAAATGAGAGTATCTTTACATATTTATGCATGTTTTCTTTCAGAAAATCAGAACACTTATTGCCACCATGTCCGTCAAATACTCCAAAGTAACTACATCTAGGCCAACGTCCTTTAAAATTGGGCTTTGTGATGTTCATGATGATGGAGACTCGATCTTCGTTGTAATTCTTGACTAGTCCATGAAAGGTATTGACGCTGTAGCCCTTAATTGTACCATTAGATCGTTCTATGAATTTAACTGGTTCTATCTTAGGTATTGCTGTTATCCTCTTCTCATCTTGATGATGCATTCTTATTTTAACGATAATAATAATTTAAATTATAAGTATAAATAGTGGTATTTTATAGGGAGAAGCTGATTTAAAAGATTTTAAGGATAATTTTATAAAATCAACAGTCTTATAATTAATCATTATTGTTTTCATTATTTTATTTTTTTATCAATTAACTCTGTTTTTAAATCAATGTTTTTACAAACTTTTCCAAAATAAATAGCCATATATTTAAGGGAATAAAAGCCCATCATTGCCAACCCAATAGAAACAAAATTATCTGTAATACTACCATCCATCAAAAAATGTCCTCCATTGTAGTTTTAATAAAATACTAATGAATTAATAACATATAATGAGCAATATGCTATTCTTCACTGATTAAGACATTTGACTTGCTGAATAATCAGTCTGATAGAAAAGAAAAATCCAACCTATATAAATATAATTTTTGATAAATATCATCTCATTTAGACCTTTAATAATAAATTTATGAAGCATTTTGTTTTTTGATTAAGGATATCAAGGTTAGTTTCTTTTGATTTGCGATTTGTTTCTCAATGGGTTTTGACTGATCATTTCATTCAAGGTATCTCCTCTTTAAGATCGTCTTAGTAGATTCCTCATGGCAATCAATTATTTTACTATCTCAATAATTTATTAAAAAAAATAGATTTACTTCATTATAGCATATTCATTGAGTCAAATAAGAAGTAAATCATTTTGTTGATATGGTAAAACAAAACATGGTCAACTGTTGCTGCAAAATACAAAACCTTTAATTTAGCATCTAAAACAATAAAATAATTAGAGTTTCTCATCTGTATTTGAATTTTAAAGGCTTTTACAGGTCTCTAACCCAATTATATTCAATTATGAGCTTTTCAAAAATTCATTTGCTAATATAAAATCCAATAATATATTTATCCCGAGGTAATCCCCATCGCTTTTATTTTAAAATGAGTCTGGATTATACCAAAAAGACGATTAATGGCTACGCTTACTTTACTAGCCAAAGAATTGGAAACGGTTTCTCCTCTGAAGTCTATCTTGGAATTCATTAAAAAACAAGTACAAATAAACTTATTTAGAAGAGGAAGTAGCCATCAAAGTTATCAGCAAGGCTCGCAAGAGATAAGATGATTTATAAATGGTCGATAAAGAGATCAAGTGCCTGCAAGCAATTAAAGGTTGTGCCAACATCCTTCAAATTAAAAACGCCATTCATACCAAAAACAATATCTACATCGTTACTTAATTTTGCGAAAGGGGTTCTTTGGCTGATGCCCTTTCTCAAAGTCGAAAATTCAGCTAGCCACAGGCAATAAGCTGCATTTTACAAATCATTAATGGCTTTAGAGCCATCGTTTAGAAAAATTTTGTACATAGGGACTTAAAACTTGTGAATATCTTTATCACTAGCAACGACTAATTAAAAATTGGAGATTTGGGATTTACTATTGATGCTTCCCTTTGCAAATAGCCACTACCAGAAAACGTTGGTTCGCCTCTTTACGAGGCTCCTGAAACATTGACCTCTAATATTTATAGCGTCAAAAGCGATATATGGGCAATAGGCATCATTTTCATTGAAATGTTGTTGGGAAAGAATCCTTGGAAATCAACGACTGAGATTTAACTTGCGAAATAGTTGGCATTATTCAATCTGGACAGCATTTTGCCTTCCCCCATCAGTAAGAAATCTAAATAATTTTTATCTAAATGTCTGAAAAGAGATATTGCACAAAGAATGAGTTCAAATTAATTGTTTTCGTTTTGTTTTACTGAAGATAACAAAAGTCCTTCATAAATTGCATTGAAAAATGTTTCTAATTCCAACCTCATCGAAAGCAAAAGTAGCGTACATCCCATCAGAACTTCTCCCGAAATAAAATAAAAATATCACGCAGAGTAATTAGCTAGAGACTGCTAGGTTAATAACAATCTGGATCTGATGAAACTATCAAAATAATCAATAAAATTAGGAAAGACTTAACGGCCTTCTCAAATTTCAATCCCAAAATCATCAAAAAGTAATTTATCAAACAGCATATAAATCAGCCAATAATCGACTAACCCTCAAGAAAGCCCAAAACTTGTCAAATACAAAAAACCTCAGCAAAGAGAAAGCGTCAAGGATTCGAAGAAATCTCTGAATTTAGATATGTCCTAATCAATTGTGTTCAGAACTATCGAAAGCGAGGCATAAAAATAATCTAATCCTTAAACAGCCTTTAGAATGAAAAAGGTTTTGAAAAATGATAGCCAATTCTAAAATTTAGGAGATTAAAAAAGCAAAAAGATGTTGAAAAAAGCAAATTAAAGGTAAAGTGTTATCAGCAATTCATAGATGCATAAAACCATTAAAAACTAAAAATAGTCATAAGGCAAGAAAAATTTAAGCCTAGCTACTCCTTCAGCCAAGAAAAATTCACTATATCGAAAGCCAACATTGGTCTAAAAATAAATATTACTGCAGACACAATCTCAAATCAATTATTTTAGATTTCTAAATAAACTACTTAGGAAAATTCATGATATCCTCAAGACGAACGACTAAAAAATAATGATGTTTAAGAAAAACATATTCTATTTGATCAATAACAAAATTAAGGCTGTCAGAGACCTGAAAGGCATTAAATAAGTCTCACCAGCTCAACTTAAAGAGTTTCAAACAACTGTTTAGTATCAACACTTACAGGAAGTTTTAAAACAATATCAAGAAAGATATGATCAAGAAAATCAGAAAGATAAGCTTTCTATGACGTTTGAGTCAGACAAAGAATTTCATAATTTATTAAGTTATGTTATGAAAATTTTATATCAAAATGTCGCTAAGATACAGTAAAAGGCGGAGGAATTTAACAGAAAAAAAGGATTAGCCTATATTCTATAAGATTTGATCGAATTAACCAAACTCCACTCTCTCGATAAATTATAGAACTGGCACAATTTTCTAATAAAATCAAACATAAATAAGATAATCGAGAGAGTGCTTCCAACCTCATTAGATGAGGGATATTGGCTCTAGATCAAAAAGAGATTCTTAAATGTGGGCAATCCTTGATACACTAAATATTAAATCTTTAGCTTTTATTTAATATTTTATTAATTTTAATTATTTTGAAGATATTCAAATGGGTTCCTTCAGATCTCAGCCAGATTTGGTCAAACACTCCGTTGTTAAAAATGGCGTGGGACTCATCCATGCATCAACTCACATGTGCGGTACTTTCTCTTCAATATAGGATGGAGAATTTATATGGAAGATGCGCACATCGCCATTTCCCCGCTCTCTGATAAAAGAAATTCACTTTTTGGTATCTTTGATGGGCATGGAGGTATCTCTTCAGTTAGTCAGGTGCCTAAGTTTCAACTTTTGTTGAACGCCATTTCATTTTAGAATTATAAAGCAATAAAAACTACTTAAGCAGAGATTATGAAAAAGCTCTGAGAGAAACCTTTTTAAAAATGGATTAGATTCTCTTAACACAAGCCGGCAAAAATTAAATTGTTTCTATTCAGAAGGAAATGAAAGAAAAGGATAACGGGCCTAAATATGATGAGGAATCTCACGCTGGATGTACTGCAAATGTGGTTTTTATAACTCCTTAATTCATTTACTGCGCCAATGCTGGAGATTCAAGAGCAATTGCATCGGTTAATGGCAAAATGGTGGAACTAAGCAAAGACCATAAGCCTGAAGACTCTGGTTAACTTGATAGAATCACCAAAGCAGGAGGAAGTGTAACTTATGGTCGTGTAAATGGTGGTCTAAATCTATCACGTGCTTTAGGCGACCTCTAATACAAACGAGGAAACCTGAAACCAGAGGAGCAGATGATAACAGCCAATCCTGATATAACAAAAATAAAGAATGAAAACGTAGATTTTATTATAATGGGATGTGACGGTATATGGTAGGTGAAAACCAATAGTTAGATGATAGATTGGGTGACCAAAAGAATCAACAAAGAGAACTCAAGTCAGCAAAGCATCAATTAGGAACTTTTAGATGAACTTGTCTCCAAAGATAGCGGAAACCAGTATGGCATGGACAATATGAGCGCCATTCTCATCAAATTCGATAAAAAGAAATGATTATCCCATCCAATACCAGCATTCTTTTGTATAAATACTAATTTAACTATGTGCAACAGTCCCTTTTAGCTGCTTTTCAGTTGAATTCCGCATAGTCAATAATCTTAATTTTTGTGAAGATATCCAATTCTAAGTCTTAAGAATATCATTTCTTTTCTTCCTCTTTGCTCTTTTATTGAACATTTCCTTTCAGAGCCACAGATAACATTTCACCGTAGATAGTTAATAACCTCATCTACTTTAAAGCCACAACTTGAAGGCTTCCCATAAAATCGACTGGTCTTGATTTCTTAAATTATTCAATATCTTTATAAATGGAAATTGCTGTCAAAGGAATGCATTTATCCAAGAAAGATTCGTTTTTCTCATATTCGGGAATGCTAGTTTAGAGTTGCTTGATTTGATTGTCTTTGTTGCCCAGAGTGAAAATAGATTTAAGTGTCGTTGCACCACTCTTCAATTTTTATAACTCTTCTTTACTCTGCCTTCTTACAACTTCAAAGTTTGCCTTCTTTGATTAAAGATTTCGCCTTGATTATATTGCTTGAAGGAACGATCTGGCTTCTCTAATATCGTATGTAATCATTTCAACGTAGTCTTGAATGACATTTGCCTCACTAAAATGGAGGTATTCAGTTATCTTTTCGATAAATCTTTCATTGTTTGAAAGGAAAATACTTTCATCAGAAGGATCGTGGATTTTAACAAATTATTGCTCAAATGCCTGTAGAACATTTTTATAGCACAGCCCTAAATATAAAATATCGTACCATACTGATTGACAAATATCTTTTTAGCTTCGGCCACCTCCAACAGTTGATCTCGTATCACCGTGAGCCTCTTCTCCACTTGCTTCAAAGTCTATGATTCAGTTTCAAGCTCACATATGATATTCGCTAAATTGCACTATTCCGCAAATTTGGCGAACTAGACATCGTAGATATTAGCGATCAGAGCGTACTAATGGTTTGGCATTAATTTTGCAGCCTAATTTACCTCAAAATTACTCTCTAAAAATCGGGAGCGCCTCTGATAAAAGTTTGAAAAATGTCCGAGTCGAAGAGAAAGGGCTTTTTTTCTATTTTCTGGCAAAAGTAGTTTAAGAATTTCCTCCTCTCCTCAACATGCCTCTCCGATGTATTGCCCTAGATAAAGTAGTTATTACTGCTGTTCTTTTGGAGGGGATGGGGGGAATGTAAATGCCGACGAACCTTTCCACTAACTTATTCCTCAGCAAAAGAAACTCTCTGAATCTTCTTCTGATATTGAACTCACCATGAGGGTCTTTCCCGGCTACGAGATAAGTCACGAAAGACGGTATCTTTTACTTTGGAAAATCTTCAAGCACTGGATCCTTAACGAAGATTAAGGCGTAGGGTTGATAAGGTTGCTTCATTTGCCAAGATTTGTTTGCGCTAATATAAATTTGATTAATTGATAGACCGATCTATTGTCAATGGAGGATTGAATATCTATAAACTATTTAAATTCTAAACTATGGAACTCTTCGAACGGGTTTATGTATTTCTTATCTCAATTCATCATCTCTGCTTTTAATGAAAACGGGATGATGTCCATCATATTTCGTTGGCAATAGGCTCCTTGTCGAGTATATTACTTACTTCCTTCTTTTTTACAAGATACCTCGCATCACAACATAAAATATACTTTCCTCTCCGTTATAGCATATTGCTTAACAATATTTCATTTAATCGCAATCAGAGATAACATGAACATCCAGAACAACAATTACGACTATCTTTTCAAGTATATTATTGTGGGGGACACGAGTAATTCAGCGCTTAGCATAGATGTCGGAAAGTCATGCCTGCTGCTGAGATTCTCTGAGCACACCTTCAAGAAAGATCATGAGCCTACTTTGGGAGTTTAATTTACCTCCAAAGTCGTGTAATTAGAAGGGCACGCCATCAAAATTCAAATTTGGGACACAGTATGTTTATGTTGAGTGAGGCCGGGCAGGAATCCTTCAAGGCGATTACGCGATCATACTACAAGGGGTCAATTGCAGCGTTTTTAGTATTCGATGTGACCAGTCGAGCTTCCTTCTAGAGTCTGCACAAATGGCTCTATGAAGTAAAGAACCATTCTCACGATAAATTATAAATTTTTGTTCTCGGGAATAAAAATGACCTCAAATCATCGTATTTTCCTTGCGATAAAGTCGGCAGGTCACCTTTTAGGAGGCAGAAACATTCGCTCGAAATAACGACTTTAGTTATTTTGACGTTTCAGCTTACAACGGAGATCGAGTGGAAGAAGTCTTTCTGCGAATGACTGAAAAGGTTCTAAGGAAAATAGTTAGCAAATAATTGAACATTTAAATTGACTCAGTATTAAACAGCTCATTCAGACTTTGGGAATTCGTAAGGGAAAAAAGCAAAAAAAAGAAATCATTAATCAGAATGGCAAAATTTCTTTAGGGATGGGTTCTGAGCCGCAATCAAAATGTTGTAAATGAATTGTATTCTTATTTTCCATATAATTTAGATACAAAATTATGAAATCTGCCACAGTTCAATATAACTATTACTGATGATTGAAACATTTAATGTATATTAGATTGTATTGAATTGAATTGAATTGACGATTAATCATCTTCTATTTATGGTGGAGACATTGCTCAGATTCGTCAGACTCAACATTCATTTTCCTCTTCCGTCAAATTCAATAAAATAGTATTTTCCCCCAAGCTTTTGTCTTTGATTAATGATCCTTCAAACTGGCAATGGATCTTTCCTCAATATGTCCTTTAAATCCTTGATTCACATAGTCATGAAGGGGCCTTTAAAAGCAAGCGTATAATCTTGACTAGTTCCTTGTATTCTGACAATCAGTAGCTCCCACAATGGATTTGTAGTTTCCCCAGGGGATAAACTAAAATATGTTGAAGTAAGGAAGCAAATTATGATAATTCGCTAAAATAAGATTACTTGACTAGATTGCTATAATGAAAGACTATAATCTAAAAATTGACCATGCGATCGGAATGAATGAAACATTAAACAATATGACAAAACAATGCGATATTTTCGATAAGATTAATTGATTTGGCTTGACTCAATATATTAATATTATTAAACATTATTTTATAATAATTGATAATTTTGTGGTAAAGATGCCTGCACAGAAAGTTGTACCTCCAAAACCTGAAGGACTTAGAAAAAAATAGGAGAGAGACACTAAAATTGCCTCCACCCTTAAGGAGTTACGATTAAAAAATAGAGCTGCTAACAAAACCAGAAGATAGCAAGCTGGAAAGAGGGCTCAATAATATGAAGCTACTTACCAACAATCCAACAAAGCCGAAATTACTGCGAGAAGACAAGTATTTATTACTTTATTTAGGCAAAACTAAATGGACAGATTCACGTGCCTGCCCAACCCAAATTAGCTTTTGTTGTCAGAATCAGAGGTATCAATAAACTCAACCCCAAGGTTATCAGAATATTGAGAATCCTCAGATTAAGACAGCTCCACAACGGTGTATTCGTCAGGATAAACAAAGCATCCACCAACCTCCTCCGTAAAGTCGAGCCCTACATCACTTTCGGATATCCTTCTCGATAGACCATCAGAAAATTGATTCTCAAGAGGGGATATGGAAAAGTTAAAAAACAAAGAATTCCTCTTTCCAACAACGCCATCATTGATGAATCTCTCAGTAAGCAAGATGTTCATACCGTCTAGGACCTCATCAATGAAATCCATACTGTTGGAACTCACTTCAAGGAAGTCAACAATTTCCTATGGCCTTTTAAGCTTAGAGGTCCCAGAGGAGGATTTGCTGCCAAGCGTCATCCTTTCCAGAGAAGAGGAGACTGGGGAAACAGAGAAGACTACATCAACAATCTTGTTGCCAAAATGCTTTGATCCTATTTAAACAAATTTATAAATAATTTACTGTCTTTGATCATTGTTGCTAAATCTTATTTGCAGTTGATAAAAAAATGTTTTTCCTTTCTTCAAATGATAGATTTTCATTGAATTAATTCAGAAAAATATTCAATTAATGCTGGTATTAAATATTCTTAAATATTCCATTAATAGTTGGTGCCAGAGCAAATAGGAAAATAACAACATGATTTGATCATGCGTGTCAGTTGTATTGCTGCTTGGTTTTGAGCAGTGTAACAGTCTCCTTTCTCAGCTCATTGTTCTCCTGCTTGAGGCGTTAAAGCTCTTAAACTAAGTTATATGGAGCATTAGAAGTAGCATTGGCAAGTTGATTGCGTAATGAACGATTTTCCTCCATTAGAGTATTCATATTAGGACCTTGATAAGAAGAACGTAGTTAGGTATTTTATGACTCTAGGCTCGAGATATAACGAAGCATTTCATTGTTTTTCTTGAGTTAATCATTGAGTCTGTTTCTGAGCTCTGCATTATCTTGGGAGCCTCCTTCAAATCCTTGATTTCTAGTAGGATTTCTAGGATCAACTGGCCGAAAATCAAACTGACTAGTGGTAGTCATATCCACAGGGTTTATCCTTCCAGATGGCTCTGGTGTTCTATTTCTAAAATCATTGATTTTTTACCTAAACTAATTGAAGCCTGTGAAAGAGCTCACAATTTCCTGATTAACAGCTCTTACTTCCCCAATAGCTTCTTAGTTCATTCTTTTTTTGTCGCTAACCAGTTGAATTGCTTCATTTATGCTCCTTCGAGCTGATTACAGGCGACTACCTTGAGGATTTACATTGGGACGATAAGGAGATCTTTAGGGTGTATGATCTTGGAATCCTGCAGGTTCATGCTGGTATTGGATCTTTTCAGATGTGCGGAGATAAGTTGTGTCATCTCCGTAGTTAGTGGCTCTCTTCTTGGACGAGGCATAGCCTGAGTCGTACATTTTCTATTTATAATTATAATTTATTGGAATAGTTTTTAAATTTATTATCAAGGCTAATAGTTCATTATTTTCTTTTGATACTTTCGATACTCACAATTTGATAGCCATTGAGCAAGCCTAAAGCATATAGATAGTTGAAGTTAGCTTCTTCTGATTTTTTTCAACTGACAAGAATTTAATACGTCGGTATTGTCTGATCAGACTTTTTCCTTTATTTTTTCTCTTGAACAACTAATATTGTTTTCTCAAGAGATTCAAAGATGTTGCGATCTTTTATACTCAATTATGATATGATAAAATCATTTTATTCAAATTGGTTGTATCGATTTTGTTTAGTTTAATTAATCAATAAATTAAATAAGAAAAACAATGGTTGTTGTATTGATCTTGTTTGACTGGCCTACTTTTCTTTTGGTCTTTTGATATAATGATAAAAAGTTCAGATAAACAATTTAATAATACCTACAGGCTGCAGAGGGTTCTTGCCAATAAGGATTACCTTGCAACTGACTATAATCATAATTTCTATCTCTTCTGCTAAACACCTCATTATCTTCATCATTATAGCCCTCGAAGTGGCAATAAATATCTCCTTGTTCATAAAGAATGCATTGTTGTTGATCATTTGAAATATTTTGTCTTCGAGGGAGGGCTAACAGAACCAATTTGGATTGGAGATATTGATACAAAACGACTTTGGAGAGAATAGACCATTCTTAATCTAGTACAACACGCAGTCGTTAATATACTGAGCTGGCTTTTATGGAACAATCCAAAGGAAGCAGTCGAATTTCTTGATATCAGAAATTGCTGGCTTACTTAGGGGCGTCTCTCAATCATTCAATTGCCGCGATTTAGAAAAGTATCATTTTCACTGAAGCGAAGCGAGCATCATTACTCAAGCTTAAATTCAGCCTTATTCACGACTATTTTTCAAACCTAAGAAGCTCTTCTCAGGCATTTTGGTTTATTATTATGGCAAATTATAGAACAAAGACCTTATACCCGAGGAGATATCGGAACTTGCTGTAACAAGTTTATAAGAAAATTACTAAGTGATATGATTCACAATTAAATTCGATATGAATAACTTGAAAACATGTTAAAAAACAAATATCCAAGCACTACCGATAAAATATATCAGAGGAAATCAAAGTTAAGAAGCATCACTTTGATGGGTATTGAAAAACGCAGAAATAACTTATAACAAATTTCACCCTTGAAAAAATATAGTTCCTTTAACAAATCCAGATTTTAAAAGATTTATACTCAAGTCGTAAATAGAAGTTAACCCTCCCCACCGAAAACTATTGTTAATGTAAACTTTAAAACTGATTGTATTCAAAAATAGTCGATTTCAGAAGAAGTCAATTCCGTATGTAAAGGATGTACCTATACTCTTGTGAATCACCCTCCTGCATCTCTTCCAGTGAATTAGCAAAAGACTCCGAATCGAAAAAATCATAATTTCTCAACGATTCAGACAAATACATTTGGAAGTTCAACTCAATCAACAACAAAATATTTTGAATGGATGAAAAGCAGAAAACATTCCTTAGATATCCAAAAGAAAATATAACGGCAAGAAATTCTTGCACAAGATAAATTCAATTAGGCGAAAGAGGAAGATCGAACAGGTACTATTAACCAGTTTGACGAAGAAAAATTAAAGTTGAGGCTCTTGTCCAAAGTCATAAAATTTAGGTCTCAAAAAAGCAGCATTAAGAAGGTTAATAATCCAATTATTTCCCGACAAATTAATGATGAATCGTCAATATCCTAGAAACCTCCACTGTCCACTGTAAAAATATAAAATGGTGAACCATAATTACGAGTTGATTCAATTATACATAAATAGGAAAATGGTAAAGAAGTAGTTGAAATAAAAAAGGGAGAAAGCAACAGTGGCGAAGTCTTTGAAATTCCTGTTAAAAAGGATATGAAGCTGAGTATTGAAAAAGTTAACAATTATATGATTAATCCAAACTAATTGTTAAACACTAATAACAAGTAGCAACATTGCTTATACAAATTCATCAATAATGCAAAGAATCGATAAGCAGATGATAAATAAATTATTAAACCTCCTTCTAAATAGGTAAAATCACATAAAAAATAGGTGGGAAATATTATATTGTCAAATTAAACAAAAATAAAAAAGGAAAATATCCTAGGCTCAAATGATGACTAATTCTAAGTGATTATCCTCGATAAAATTAAAAGATAAGAACTTAAATCGACTTAACCAGTCCAAAATATTATATTTCATGATCCTTCTTAAGCTAAACTTCCATAAAGGGCTTATGACTAAGTGATCGATTTGATCAATTAATTTCTAACAATGATTAACATTTTGGGGGATATCACAGTCAAGTCAGTCAAAATCAAGGATAAATTAACTATCTTAAATTGGCGCACAGGCAGCTATTTTCTCTATGAACGATTTTATTCATAAAGAAGACATTTCTTAAAAGGACTGAAGAATAACAGTAGAAATATTGTAAGAAAACATCATATAAATATCTAAAACAAAATGTGGAATGCTTGGGCCAATAGTCCAGAAAAATCAGAATTAATTAAAAAAACAGAGGCAGAAAATGTGGCTATCAAATAAACTTTAAATAGATTTGGCCAAAAGGCTTTAAAGTAGTGTAAAATTGAAAAGAAAATGGAACACTATTTTCAGAGTAAAGAAAAGTAACAAGAAGAAAAAAGTAAATATAGGCTCGAGCTTTCCAGTTTAGCAGTTAAATATATTGTTGATTAATTTGATACAATGGTTCAAAAAAAAATTAATATAAGAGATATCGTGAACCACGTCATAGATTGCCTCTTTGGATTACGCATTATGCGAGAGTTGGATGGATTAGCAAAAGATCAGATACAACTCGACGACTATAAACGCTATAAATATGATCTTGGAGAAGCAAGCAGGCTTGTCGATGAGTTATATGATCTTTACCTGCCTGATCATTGACAATGAAGCAAAAATTAGAACCTAAACAACTTTATACATTTTTATCTTACTCTATAGATATAAACTAGATATCAAAAGCTCAAATTCATCAAATTGACGCGGATATAGTACTCAATATAAATAGAATTGCAGTTATACCAATTAATATATATTTATTCTTAATATTTTCATGAATTTCGATAGGGAATCACCCATTGATACTTTAATCGGTCGTCTGTTGGCCTTCATAATAATGTTCGAAAAGAAAGTATAGATTGCATCACTCAGATCGAAATCATTAAATGCAAACTTTCAGGAAATGAAGAATTTCATACTAGACTTGCTTTTCATAAGCTGGATCAAGATAGAAAAAATGAAATTACATCATCAAAACTGTATGAGGCTTTAAGAAATGCTGGCAACACAGAAAGTGAAATCGGTTGCTAATGTTTTATTCGTAAATATTCTAAAAATGGAGCCATGACCTATGAAGAGTACACACTGTCTTATTCAGATTTCTGAAATTGTTGACTCCGAAAGGCAATAAAATTTTATCTCAAAGAATGATGATTCGAACCTTTAGGAGAGGGGCCGAATTAGAAGATTACCTTTATAAGCTATTGATGGAATTAATGATGCATTACGTCAAGATGAGTTTAATTACCGAACAAATAAGAAGGACTATTCAACAGAACGAGGATATTAGCTCAGTTTAGATTATTTAATTCTTTCACCTACGAATCAATACATCGGATAGCCTCATCACTTTTTTGAGTGTATGCGGAGAGGAAGAGGGGTAATAGTACGATGTTAAATTCGAAGATGCTGTTTATCTGAGCTATCATGTATCGTCAGGAAATGATTTGGCTGATTTTACTGATCTAGATATCAGGTAGATCATTTTTCCATTAGATATGAATTATCAAAAGTATGCTCAAACCAACGATGGATTTTATAAAACGAGAGCTGTTCAAGAATAGTGTATTCCAACCCAAACAAAAACCGCCAATTTCTTGGGTAAAACCTATCAAAAAATATATTAAAAATTGCCAGAAAAGCACTCTTCCATTCATAAAAAAGACATGTATGAACCTTCAGTCCTAAAGAATTCGCAAATTCCACTTATCCTTCAAGTAGATAGGCATGTTTCAGGAAGATATGGACCAGATAGAAGTTCTCTTCAAAATAGTTATGGAGGTCTTTATATTGATAATTTTGCCAGATCAGATCTTCAAGAAGGGCTTTAAATTGATAGGTTTTTATCGAGCAGGTAAAGAGAAATGAAAGGACCTGTTTAAGTATTTGTGGACGAACTTAAGAGCAATGGTTCTAGTGTAAGCAAGGATTCTAGATAAAGTGCATTTGACCGCAGTTGAATGATCATTGATATTCATCAGTAATAAGATAAGGATACAATTATGTATAAAATTTATTAGTACGCGCTTTATATTTAACGAATAAGCAAGCAATTTGTTAAGGATGCGTTTAAACTCATAAATAAATGAAGACCAATATTAAACTTATTATTTTTGCTAAAATAATAGTTATTTTAGATAAAATCATTCATTAAAATAAATTCAGAATTAACTAAAGTATCTGAGTATCAATGAGGCATTCGCTTATCAAAACTAACAGATATAATATCCATTAAATTTAAATTTATATATGACGCTTTTCATCTAAAAATTCTTTTAGAGGAAAATTAGCATTTGTAACCATTCATATCTTTTATGGTTTTTTAAATTTTAAATACAGAATGAGCAACTATGCTCTTCTGAAGAACAAATGTAACTCAATACAAATCAGTAGTCACAGCTTCTTTCAAGAAAAAGTTCCTCGATATCTCCCCGTAGTAATAGCTGATAATCTCTTTCATTGGGGAGAAGGCGATAATCAAGAAGAGTAGCAACTCTATACTATAATATGATAAGCTCTTTAATGGGTATTCCAGTAATCAATGAATATGCTTCCATCGAGTTTTCCTGCTCTTAATGGCATTTTTCTGCCAAAATTAAGCTTACAGCTAGTAATCTAACTTAAAACATCCTAACCTGTAGAGATATTTTTTAGAAATCTTTAAATTTGTGTCAACAGTCTTTTTTGCTAGAAGAAGAGCAGCCAAAACTACCTCTTCTCCTAGTTCAAGAACTTTGATTAAATTTAGCATAAATTTGATTGGGCAATTCTTAGAGGCCCTCTGATTGAACTCCTGAATTTCATTTGATTTCCTCGCGGATTTGTCGAGCAGAAATGAATAAAAATGGTTTAAAAATTAATGAGTCAGCATTTGGAGGGCTCTAAAATATAAATTATAAATAACACAAGTACTATACTGAATTAATAAACTTAGTTCAATTTATAATTCAATTATTTCACTGGCAATCAATATGTGCCAGACATTGACTATAAAACTTAATATTTTCAATATTTTAACTCATTTAATTTTGTATTTTTCTTAGATAAATCAACTCAGTTATAACTTCAATATTTTCTGCATAATTCAAAAGCTCCTACTTTATTGTCTATTGATAATATATGGGGCCACAGTAAATTTTATTTGTCTTCTGACTTATGCGTATTGTCGTGCAGTATTCATTTATTGATATTTTTGTATTTTAGGAATCAATATGATAACTTATTCTTTGTAAAGGATTAGTATTATGAGGTATAGCTTGGTTAAAATAGTATCATTTTATCCTTTTTCTGTAAAATAATTAATGGATTGACCTTTAAAGCTATGACAACATAATGAAAGATTTGAAGCAATTTTAAATCAAATTTTAGAATGTTAGAAACCTCGCATCACAAATACTGCTGTAAATCATAAATATAACTTTATCTCCATAATTTTTAATTTTTACTTTTATTTATTTTGCATTTGATATGTTGCTTTGCTATTTAAATTGGCATTCTATTATTTCAGGAAAGTAGTTTAACATTAATCTTAAATCTTGATTAAAATATATATATTTTCTGAAATGTATCGAAACAAATCACTTTTTCATTGATATGTATTGCTAATATGTTATGATCATCATTATGTAATCTCAATAAAGTAATTCAGCGAGTTTAACTCCATTTCCTTCTCCCTCAGATTCGGCTGATTGAGCCACTGGAACCTTTAATTCCCTTATTTTTTTAATAATCTAAATCATAACCCATTTACAATGACTGGAAATATGCATGTAATTTCTGCTTTGGTCGTCCATTTTAAGAATCCTTGCTCATCTCCTTTTTTATAGGCTTTCATGAGTTCATCTGCTGCTTCGCACTCATCAGATTCAAGAAAATTAGGAATGATAAATAAGTAAAATGATACAGACTAGAAAGTTAGTACATCTATTTTTAAGCTCTTTTAAATTAACGTTGAAGCATTATCATGATTAAAATGATGAGGCCGTTCTAAATAAAGTCAACTGTACCTGCTGACAATCATTTCCTTTTTGTAATTAAATTGCCTCCTTATACATTTTTTAAACAGAAGAATACGCTTCACCTTCAACCAAAGTTTGAACTATTTGATGAAAGAGTTCCTTTTTCTTAAAGCTTTTTTCATCTTCAAGTGCCATTTTGTAGGCCTTTTGCAAAACTGCTATTCCCTCAGCCTTTTTTCCTTTATTTGTTAATTATCTAATTTTAATATCTAATCACTTTGAGAGCCTCCCCAGCATTTGAAGACCTTTATCAGTCGACTATGCCATTCTAAAGTACTCAAAACCTTTATTGGCAACGTCCTGAAGTGTTTCGACAGGAGTTTCGGGAAATCCTTTTAAGTATATATCCAACATTTCTTCGTAATTACGAGCAACTGCCCAATTACTATATAGTTGTTATCTTACTCCAATAATTTTTAGTTGCATACTATCAGCTATTTAAGCGATTATAGGGCCTTTTTGTTATTGTTGGCTGCTTGGTAATATTTGACTGAATCTGAAATCTGATACGTGCCTCTGAAAAATTTGAAGCCCCAGAAGAATAATCTTTGGACCATTGAAATATTCCAGTGGTCAAATTCTATTTTCCTGCCTTGAATTTTCTGTCGCCAAGCTTTTAATTTTTTTCTTTGTCCATGAGAAGATAATATAATAAATGATAAATATGCAGAATTAATGAGTAGAGCTCCTGAATATCATATTTTCGAATTAAAAAATGAAGATATTGAAAATGAGATGCGAGAGTATCCAAAAAATTGTAATGCTAATTAATCTTTTTCAAAGGGAAAGGACATACATTTACTCATCTAATAGAATGGATTTGTGGCGATGTGATCAAATAGGATAATTATATTGAAGATTAACTATAATTTAAATTTAAATGATGAAAATTGAGATTAGAATGGCATAAACTGGCCACTCTGAAAAGATCTGTGCCGATCCCGCATCCAAAGGAGACATTGTTTATACTCATATCAATAATGTTTATAAAATTTCGCCAAAAGATCAATTAGTAATTACCAAAATCGGTCATGTCATTAAACAAGATTAGCAACTAAAGAAACAATTAAGTTAAATGAGGGGAGATCAAACATTAGCCAGTAAATATATATCAGAGAATTAAACTAAGAGTAATGAGCTCATTTCTTGCATCTACTTCTTTAATTTAAAAGAATTTGCTTTAATAAACGAAAAAATTGAACCAAAGCCATCATAGTATTGGAAAAATGAACTTGAAGAAAAGCTTAACATTGTTAAAAGCTTAAAACCTATAATTTCGTAATATGTACCTTTATAAAAATGTATTGCTGCTGATAAAATCAAATAATTTGACAAAATAGCTAAGAAAATAAATAATTTGGCAAAGTAATTCATAATGTTTTAGGATAAATGCTTAAATCTCAAGGATATTCAATTCAAAATAGAATAAGTTACGTAGCGATGCAGCAACCAAAAGAATTCATGCATTTCTCTTTTTAAATCTCTCGAATAATTTTTTGATTAGCAAGTCATGAAACCCATCAATGACTTTGTACTGTTGCAAAAACAATTAGAGACCAGTTTGACAACCAACTCCAACAATTTAAGATAGAATTCATCCTTTTTTTAAAATAAGAAAAATCTGTAAAATTCTAACAAATTTTACTTTGACAAAATACATGAAATGAAACAAAATTTTGAAAGTGATAAAACTCAAATTAAAAAATAAGTTAAGAGGGGTCGATCTAAATTTCGCCCAGTTGACGAGAGAGTTACATAATATGGAAAAAGCATCATTATTAAAAAAATGGAATAGAGCATTAATACTAATAAAAATAATTACAATAGTATTATCGCTTTTTTTAAATAAATAACTGAAGGTGCAGATTCTAAACTTTATGCAAAATTGGAGAGTGACATTGATCACCTGGAAAAAAATGTGAGAGATCAAAAATAAGATATGATTAAGAGTTAGAAAATGTTAAAGTTAAAATATCTATAATTTAGCGAACTCAACTAATAGAATAGAAATATTATCAAATAGGTCTATTCAAATTTTATTCAAATGAAAAACAAGTTCAATTCGTACAAAGAAGAAATCACACAGCTCCATCACAATATCACTGAGGAGTTGAGAAAAAACCAATAGAAAAATAATAGACTGCCATTTATTTCCTCATATAATTTGGAAAATGATATAAAGAATGAAAGTATTGGGAACTATATTTGTGAGAGATAGATATTTGAACTTTCAATTTCCTCTCAGATTGAACTGAAAAGACGAATAGGCTTTAATAGAAGAGTTAACTTTATTCATTCTTTTATTGACAAAATTTGCGCGGAAGAATAATTCTTAAGGAAAAAATATATTTAAAATTGCAAAAAGTAAGGAAAGTTGCAAAAGATATTCCTTAATAATTGGAAGGTTCCTTTTATTGATGTTGATTATAATGGCACCACAGATTTATAAGTGATAAAATCAACCAAATCAAACAAATCTTCTAGTTCTTCTGAGCTTAATGAAAGTTCAATCACAATTGAATAATTTTTGATTTTAGAATATAGTCAAATGGTTGATCTCATTAACAGTATTCGCAAGTAAAATCAATCCATTAAAGTAAATAATATGATGGATATAATTAAAAGAATGAGCGATATCTTTGCTAAGGTGTATAATAAAAAGTATAATTAATTACAGTAGAACAGCACTAAATTAGTTTAAACCATTGGCAATCTTGAGGAAAGCATCACTAAATTAGACAAGAATATACAATAAAAAAATATATATAAAAATTAGCTGGAAAAATGTATTTAATAAAAATCGCAAAAGATTGTCGCATTGAATAATCAATTGAATCAATAAAAAAGTAAATCTGAAGGATTAAATCTGGACTTTAGTTCTCTTAAAAGGGATTTAAAAAAGCAAGCTCAAATAAATAATACTTTGTGTGAATAAATAGCAAGATACTAAGAATAATGTGAAAATAATAAAAGACAATTTGCTGATTTAAAAGTATTATTAGGAGTCAAATAGGTCGAAATATATCGATTACAGGAACAACTTGATAATCAAGACAAACTGAAGCAATCTAATTTATTGGATGATCAAGTTCAAAATCAGAATGAAATAGATTTAAAATCTATGGTTATGAAGTAATTCAATACAGAAGCTAATAACAAATAAATAAAGAGGCTTAGTTAATAAATTTCATATTTATAGTCTTAAAACGAGCAATTGCAATAATAATTTGATACATTATCTGCCGAAATGCGAAAGATAATTATGAAATAAACTTAGGATATTTAAATTCAAACAGAACCTTTATAGATTTCAAGTTAGTCCAAAGCAAAGTAAGTATTTTTTCATAATTAAACCAATAATTCTCAAAATAATAGAATAACTATTGAATAGGAAATTGTTGTTGGACAAAATGCTTTATTTATTCCTTTTGATAATCATCAGTACGTTGGAATTCATCACAAAGACGAAGATAGAACGCTTTGCAATATGAATAACTCTCAGCTCAACAATTATATCCTCGATTTTTCTTCGTTTAATGGTACCACAAAATAACTTCTAAGGTATTTTTAATAAAATGTAGCCAGTGCTCGTTTTTAGTGATCTTAAAAGTTACTGGTATCACCAAGTAGGACAAAAAACGTTTAGTTCAAGGGAAAATTAAATATATGTTCGGATTCGAAGATGACAGTACCCTCATAAAAAACTACTCTAAGTTCCTTCCCCCTCAATGATTTCGTTATTGTAATATTAATATTTGAATATTAAGTGTATATTAAGAAAATGTTTTTATTTGAAAGTAGTAAAGATAAGGAAATTCGTTTGGGAGTAGAAAAGAACATGGAAATTTGCATTTCCAATCCCAAAAAATATAACGAAGCCAAGGAGGCGTTGGTAGTCCATATACGGGGCTCTGATCAAAAAGTCATTGAGATGATAGTTGATAACATCAAAGCCACTATCAAAAATTAAGATTTACAGCCAATTAGAAAATATCAAGCCATGCTTTTACTTAAAGATCTGATGCTAACTTATAATAAGGCGTTAGGAAAATATGTTGTAAAGAAAATATTGAAAAGGTTGACTATTTTAGCTCAGCATACATCAGGATCTAACGATGATAGAGAGGAAGAAAGAGGAAAGGATATTTTCGGATCAGTCAAAAGAGATCAGGAAGTTTACGCAGTTCAATTTTTTAATACTTTACTTACTGCTCTTGAAGAGTGGGGAAAAAATTGGCCAAAAGCTCCAGACGGACCCAATAAAGATTTTCAGCGTTAGTATAATGAATTGCTGATGAATGGAGTCCAGTTTCCGAAGCAAAGACCAAAATAAGCTACTAAATCACCAATAAAACTTTCAAGAGAGGATAGCAAAACTCCTTAAGCCATTAATCCGTCTGTTAGTCCTAATCGACAATTAGCAGAAAAATCTAAGCCGCGAGTGAGTGTATAAAGAAAAGATAATCCAAGAAGATCTTCTCTAGGAAATAACATGGAGCTAAAACTTTAGCTTTCTCAATTTTATTAAAAAATCGTATCATCATTCCTATTTTTGTAATAAATTTTACAAGGTGGCTCTCTCTAATAATGTATTTGATTTGTAACTTAGTGCAAACCATAAAAGATTCAATAACTCTAATTGAAAGATAAATATAGAAGGGAAATGAGTATGTGATAACGATGTAGGATTTTGACGATAGTGAGAATGATCAGATTAAAATTGAAAGTATGTTTATTTTTATGGACAAAATTCAAAAGGATCTCAAAGTTCTCAATAAAAAACCTTAGCAATTTAAAGTATTTCAGACCAAATATATTAAATTAACAAAAAAAACACTTTAAGTACTAACTAATAAGAGCACTGGGAAAAAATAAAAAGGAGCATCAACTGACAAGATATCAAACGGAGCGAGCCCC
>Ga0302280_1001292_pt1 | contig 20818 bp, 15 predicted proteins | sample III_Fen_E1_1_FD_198771 | JGI IMG/M metagenome (GOLD analysis project Ga0302280, IMG submission 198771) | Peat permafrost microbial communities from Stordalen Mire near Abisko, Sweden - III_Fen_E1_1 | ecosystem: Environmental > Terrestrial > Soil > Wetlands > Permafrost | place: Sweden: Abisko... | reverse complement strand
TCATAGCGTTTACATCATCTGGATTAAATTCCAATACCCTCTTGTAGTTTTCTATCGCTTTTGAATATTCTTTCAATCTATTATAGCATACCCCAAGTCCTTCATAACCATTAGCTACATTTGGGAGAATACTTATCCCTTTGTTAAACACATCGATCGCGGAGTCATAGAACTGCATATTCAAATATGCACTGCCTAAATTTATATAGGCCTTAGCAAATTGTGGGTTGCTTGATATTGCCATTTTAAATTTTGCAATGGCGTCAAGGAAATTTTTATTATCGGCAGAATTATTAGCTATGTTATAGTAATAAAGTGCTGTGGTAGTATCCGAAGGTAAGTTGGTTTGACTGATAAGCGTATTTGCTTTTGAATATTCATTTTTCCTGAGTTCGACATCAACGAGATTTTTTTTAACAAGTTCTTCATCCGGGAATATCTTAAGCGAGGTTTCCAATTGATTTTCTGCTTTTGATAGCATATCTTTTTCAAAAGGTTCTGAATTTGTATTATCGGCTAAATGTAAATAAGAGAGGCCTAAAAGAAAATGTACCTTAGCACTTTTATCTGCATATTCAATATCATGTTCATAAAGGGTATAATTATCTTTCCAATCGTTATTGCGTGTTATTGTTTTAATGCCATATATAAACAATATGCCTGAAAGGCATAAAAGGGGAATGGGCTGATTTTTAAGGGACATATTTTCATCTTTTTTATAAAATAACATAATACCATAAACCAGCGCCATACAAAAAGCAAGGGAAGGAACGAACATAAAACGCTCGGCAAAAGCATTTCCAATAACAAAGGCGATATTAGATACTACTGCTATACTAATAAAGAAAAAGATAATAGCATAAACTGTGATATTTTTCTTCTTAAAAGCGTAAATAGCATAGGCTGCAAGCCCAAGGCAAATAAGAAGTGAAACAATAAATTCCCAGCTACTATAAGTATAAGCCGGGATCATATTGTATGAATAATCGAAAGACAAAGGATGAGGGAAAACAAGTTTTAACATGTATTTCCCAATAATTGCAATCGCAACTGGCAAACGCACCGCAAAGCCCATTGGCTGCATGAAATTATCAGTCAAATCAAATTTTTCTTCGGAATGGATAAGGTCGCCGAATATGCTTATCCGCAGAAGGAGATAGGCTACCATTGCTACAACCATTGCCAAAGCGCAAGCCCTTATTTGCCTTCCTGTTTGCCGCATAAAATAATACAGTGTAAACGGGATGATAGCAACAAAAGAAATTGCGCTTTCTTTGCTCATAAGGGCTAAGAAGAATAAAATGGCAGACTTAATTATCGTCTGCCGTTTTTTAGTTTCCAGGTATTTTACTGCATAATTCATTGACAATAAAAGAAAAAGAAAACTAAATATCTCGTCCCTGCTTTTGATATAAGCCACTACTTCTGTATGTATGGGGTGGGCTGCAAATAAAGCTGAAATAACAAAAGCGTAAATGGTACGCAGTTTCTCCTGCCCCTTTGGGGCCGGTAAAACCTTTTGCAACAAGTAAAAAAGCAAAACAACCGTTAGCGCAAAAAGCAAAACATTGATGGAATGGCTTATATGTGGGTTATCACCCCATAAACTATGCTCTATCGCAAATGAAATCAGGGAAACAGGCCTGTAAGAGAATTTGCTGCTTGTTAACCCGTACATTCCGTAAAGAAAACCTGTTTTTAGCAAAACAGGTATCCCTTCTACGCCCTGTTGCACTATTTTGTTCTTTACTATTGCCGCGCCATCATCTACCGCATAGCCATTTCCTATTGTGTTTGCGTACAGGGCTATACAAATAAAACACAATATAGCGGCAAGGTATTTTGCCTGTTTTTGCCCCGGTATTTCAGCTTTTATTGCCGTTGGTTGCGGTGTTTCAGGCTGTTTTTTGGCAACAGGCTTTGCCTTCTTTTTACTCATTGTTTTTCATTTAAAAACAAATATATTTATTTTTTTAGAAATGGGAAATTTTTAACCAATTAATACCTACTGCACTCCCCCAGCGCAAGCGTCCGCTTGTGCTTTAAATAACAAAAGCATCCCGCTTCAGCTAATAATCTCACCACAGGCACCTATTTTAGTCGACACCAAACCCCCCCCTACTCTATCGCAAACTGCTTAGTAATCTTATATTCCCCTGAAATGATGGTCATTAAATAATTTCCTGCTGGGTTGCCGGTGAGGTTTAGAGAGGTTTGCTGGCTGCCAGCGGGCAGTTCACCACGGTAAATAAGCCTGCCATCTATGGCGTTTATTTCTACTACCGTATTGGCGGTTAACCTTTGATTAAAATTAATATTGATCCTGTCTTTCGCCGGGTTAGGAAATATAGTTACAAAATTGGCGGGCGCAGTTGCCCCATCTATCCCGGAGGCCTGTGATACGACTATATAATTCGTTTTAGTTAAAGCCCCTTTCCCAAATAAATTGGTAGCGGTCAGGGTTACTGTATATTGCCCCGGCGAATTAAATACTACCCTGGGATTGGCAGAATTGGCAGTAGTTCCATTTGCATAGGTAAAAGTGGTTGCGGGGGTTATCGTCCATACGTAGCTATTGCCCGCGCCGGTTGTATTATTGGTAAAAGTAACGGTATCAGCAGTGGTTGGCGTGGTATCATTTGCTGTAAAATCGACTTTAGGCCCCAGTGGGCTTACGCGGAAAGAATCGCGGTAAATAATATTTGTAGGTACAAAAGCGCCTGCCACGGTATTCCCGTCCACTTCCAAAACCGGGATTACTTCGCCATGCGCCAGCCATTTATATTCTTCATGTGGGTTTGGTACCCCTATTTTGAGCGTGTCATAAAAAATAGAGTCAACTTCCTGTATGTAGGAATGTACCCTGATACATGAATCGTATGTTTTATAAGGCGTTGTAATAGAGCCGTACCCATCCACTACAGTAAGGCGCCGCCCCGTCTGCGAATAGCCACCCAGTGTAAAAAGTGAAAAACTAACTTTGAAAACAGAGCTATCTTTATCTCCATAAGTAAGTGGGAAAATATATATCTTGTCCGGTGCTGTATATGTGGAGGCTAAAGGAAAACCCGAATAGGAAAAGCCTTCTCCTACCGTACTAAAACTGGCAGTCGTGTTTTTGTAAAAATCATATACATTCTTAAACTCAAAACCAGCGCCACCGATAGAATCAGCCACCTTCTGGCCAATATCCTTCGAGAAATAAAGGGAATATGGCGTTTTGCTGGCAGGCAGGTACCTGGCAGCCGTTTGCCGCACGCTTTTCAGCGTTGAAAAATTCCATGTATATCCAGCGCCTGTATTGGCCACATTTACCGTATCTAAACTATAACTTACCCTCGGCGAATCATTAGCCGCAGGCATATCAGCAGTTGTTATGGTTATTTGGGCTTTAGCCATCAGGCTAAATGCGCAAAAACAGGTTAACGTGAATATTACCTTTTTCATAATACAAATATAGTAAATCCGAATTATCCTATAGTTATTCTACTCATTCTTAAATCCTGATTCAGACATTTTCCCCATATTTGTAATTAATATATGGATACGCCTAAGATATATCACCTGTTTGACGTTTACGGTATCGAGCTTGAGTACATGATCACCGACAAAAATTCATTGTCTGTTCTCCCTGTCACTGATGCTGTTATCCATCACGAAGCAAAAGAATACGTAAACGACGTTAAAGTAAACGGTATGGAATGGAGCAACGAATTGGTGCTCCATGTCATCGAACTAAAAACCGATGGGCCCGTGAAAACACTCGATAACCTATCTAATCTTTTCCATAAAAATGTCCTCCATATCAATGAGATACTGAAACCCATGCACGGCCAGCTTATGCCCGGCCCCATGCACCCCTGGATGGACCCATATGATGAAATGAAACTTTGGCCCTATGACAATGGCCCTATATATGATGCCTATAACCGTATATTCGATTGCCGCGGCCATGGCTGGGCCAATCTCCAGAGCATGCACATAAACCTACCCTTCGCTAATGACGATGAATTTGGCAGGCTGCATGCCGCTATCCGTCTTATTTTGCCTATTCTACCCGCCCTTGCTGCTGCATCACCTATTGCCGACGGAAAGAAAATGCCTTTCAGCGATTACAGGCTTGAGGTTTATCGTAAAAACCAAAGCAAAGTGCCTTCCATTGCCGGTAAAGTGATCCCGGAGGCGGTATTCACAAAAAGCGATTATGAAAACCAGATCCTGCAACCCCTGTATCATGATATTTCAAAATACGACCCCGACGGCACACTACAGGAAGAATGGCTCAACTCACGCGGCGCTATCGCCCGGTTCGACCGGAACACGATAGAAATACGCGTACTGGATATCCAGGAATGTCCGCAGGCTGATATTGCTATTGCGGCTTTCATTATTGAAACCCTGAAAGCGCTGGTTAGCGAAAAACTCTGCCCTTATAAGTTTCAGCAAATATTTCATGAGGACGATCTGTCCTATATTTTACTTGATAATATCATCGACGCTGAAAATGCTGAGATACATAACCATGATTATTTACGGGCGTTCGGAATCAATTCAAAATCTTGTACTTCAGGAGATTTATGGAAGCATATTTTTAAACAGGTAATGAATACCAAAGAAAACCTGCAATATCATCCTGCCCTGAACACCCTCCTTGAAAAAGGTACACTCTCTGCCCGTATCCTTGATGCCCTCAACCACGACTATTCGCATGAAAGCCTGAAAAAGATATACGGCAAACTCCGCCAGTGCCTTGTAAATAATGAGATGCTGGGATAATTGCAGATCAGGCTAATTTCACTTTCTCTACCGGCACTTCTGCCTTTTGCAAATGAAAACTAAAGATAGAACCCACGCCAAGGTGGCTCGTAACTTCTATGGCAGAACCATGTGCTTCTATAAAATGCTTGGCTATGGCCAAGCCCAGGCCGGTGCCGCTTTGCTGGCGGCTGCGGCTTTTATCTACACGGTAGAAGCGCTCAAAAATACGCGGCAGGTCGTCTTCCGAAATACCTTCCCCGTTGTCTGATATTTCAATAATAATTTGCTCGTTTTCGCGCCGGAGGTTAATTATAGTATGGCCGGATTCACGCCCGTATTTGATTGAATTACCAATAAGGTTGATCAATACCTGTTTTATTTTATCCCAGTCTGCAACAACTTCCGTAGGCATGCCCTCCTCTACTTTTAATAGCAATTCTATTCCTTTTTGCCTTGCCGACAAGTCCTGAAATTCTATAATTTCATGCACTAGCGCATTCAAATCAAATACCGCCTTTTCAATTTTCAGTTCCCCTGCTTCTATCCGCGAAATAGTTACCAGGTCTTCCACCAGCGTGCTTAGGTGGTCTATGTTTTTAGCTGCCTGATCGAGAAACCGTTTGCTCACCGTCTCATCCTCCAGCGCGCCTTCTATCAGGGTATGTATATAGCCCTGTATATTGAAGATAGGTGACCGCAATTCGTGCGCCACATCGCCAAGAAATTCCTTACGGTAGCGTTCCAGCTCTTTCAGGTTATCTATTTCCACCGTTTTTTCGCGGATAAGGCGGCTCACAAATAGATCCAGGTGGTCAATCACGCTGCTATTACGCTCCATCCCTTTTTTTATGTAAACCTTGTTTTTGATCACCGCTTCTATTTTGCGGTTGATGGTATCGAGACGGTTAAAAAGGAAATAATTAGATATGATGAGAGCTGAAACAAAGCAAAGCAATGTACTGCCTGCCAACGTGATGATATAAGGAACAAGGTTAAGTTGTAAAAAGAATAAAAGCGCTGCCCCGACTATACAATAAACGAGAGTGATAAATATAGAAAAGCGTAATGCGCCATTTTTCTTCATTGATCTGATCTTTCACGCAAAGCCATAAAAATTTTTGCCGTAAAGACACAAAGATTTATATTTTCTTTGGCCTTTGCCACAGGCTTATGATACAAAATTACATTATTTTAGATAACGGAAAGAAATCGCCGTTTCTTTAATAACTCCCCTATTGCAATTCAAACTTATATCCGATACCCTTGATAGTCTTAATGCTATCCGGGTTTATCTTCTCGCGTATCTTACGGATATGTACATCTATAGTCCTGTCGCCCACATATACATCATTTCCCCAAACCTGTTCCAGTATTTTATCGCGGGTAAATACTTTTCCAGGCTGGCTTGCCATAAGGTAAAGCAGTTCAAACTCTTTCCTTGCAAAGTGGATCTTCTCCTTTTTATATTCTACATCATACGCCGTCTTGTCTATCTTCAGGTCGCCAAGCTGCAAAGTATCGCTACCGGCGCCCGGTTTTTCACGGCGTTTGGTTACGGCTTTTATGCGGCTTAGCAAGGCTCCCGGTTTTATTGGCTTGGTAATATAGTCATCAGCACCGGCAGAAAAGCCTGCGATTTCAGAATACTCCTCGATCCTTGCAGTAAGGAAAATAATGTAAGTGTCTTTCAGGGCATTATTGTTCCTGAGTATTTTACAGGTTTGTATGCCATCCATTTCCGGCATCATCACATCCAGCAATATAAGGTCGGGTATATGGGTTTCAGCCACCTTTATTGCCTCCGCGCCATTAGAAGCCTGAAAAATGGTATAGCCTTCTTTCTTTAGATAATACGTGAGGAATTCAAGTATATCCGGGTCGTCATCTACAATAAGGATCTTTAATGCCTCGCTCATAATCTGTTCTTAATTATTGGTTATGGCCTTTATTTAGTTGCAAAACTCCCCTTAATAGCCCATATTATCAACGAAATCATGTTAGGTAATTGTTAAATTTCGGGCTGGGTTTGATAATATTTAACAAATAGTGGGAATAAACGATATCCCTAAAATAAGAAGAGGACAAAATTTCTTTTGCCCTCTTCCATTGCCAAAATATCAAAACTACAACTGCCAATGTTAAATATGCCTGATAATATACCTTAGCAAATCAAGCATGGTTCAAATATAATAAAATTTTAGGATTTTCCAAATTATGCGCTGTATTTTTTTACTGAAAATTTAAAATGGCATCTTCCTTTAAACAATTCACTTGCTCAATTACAAATTATACTATTTTTGGCGAAAAAATAAAATAACTAATTAATGGCACGAAAATTCAGGATACTTAGTATTGACGGTGGTGGGCTACGGGGTATAGTACCGGCAACCATTTTGCAAAAAATTGAAGACATCACCGGCAAGAAAATTTATGAAATGTTTGATCTCATAGCCGGATCTTCAACCGGCGGACTAATTGCCTGTGCCTTAACGGTGAGCGATAATGGATTAACTCCCAAATTCCAGGTTTCGGATATTGCAAAAATGTACACTGATAAAGGCCCAGTAATATTTCCGCAATTAACAGCGGCAGAGAGATTATTAAGGGACATCGAGGAATTATTTCACCCCATGTTTAGACCGGAAGGCCTTGATTCGGTGATAAAAGAATACATGGGCGATAAAACCATGAAGGACTGCCTGCGCCCGCTGTTTATTACTTCTTATGACATTAAGGGTAATGAAGCAGTAATATTTAAGAGCAGAAATACCGAGGACCCTGTAAACCCGCTAAACCCGAAACTCCACGATATATGCCGCGCTACCTCTGCCGCACCGACTTTTTTACCCGCTTATACATTCAACTATGATAGCAGGGAAAGGGTATTTGTAGACGGCGGCATGTATATGAATAACCCTTCAGTAGGTGCGATAGTGGAAATAAGCCGCTATGCAAGAGAAAGCAACTACTATAACCTGGATGGTAATATAGATCTGTCTGAAATATGTGTACTTTCGCTCGGTACGGGCCATTATATAAATGACTTAATTTACCGAAAAATAAGCAATGCCGGGGCGCTGGGATGGATAGCAAATGTGGCAGACCTGATGATGCAGGGGGTAGTGCAAACCACTACCTACGAATCAGAAGAACTACTTGACGACGGCAACTACCTCCGCCTTGATATTAAAATTGACGACCCGGCCCACGATGATATGACCGATTCCTCCGCCACCACCGCGAACTACCTTATCCGGAAAACACAGGACCTTCTTAATAACCCGGATACCATGAAACAGCTAACTGATTTTTTGAATAAAATACAGGAAGGACCGTTCAATGTTTAATGCTAAATGTTCAATGAGAAAATCCCATCAATTCAACATTAAAAACTTAAAATTTAGCATTATTTTACCTGTACCCTTCCGCCTGCAAAGCAAATAATTCTGAATAGCGGCCGCCCATGTCAAGGAGTTCTTCGTGGGTGCCTATTTCAAGCAGGTGCCCATTCTCAAGCAGCAATATCCTGTCTGCCATGCGTACAGTGGAAAAACGGTGAGAAATAAGGACCGCTGTTTTGCCCTGCATCAGTTCTGAAAAGCGAAGAAAAACATTATGCTCCGCCCTCGCATCCAGGGCTGCTGTCGGTTCGTCAAGGATGAGCAATTGCGAATCTCGCATATAGGCCCTGCCAAGGGCAATTTTTTGCCACTCGCCGCCTGAAAGGTCAACCCCATTGCCAAAGCGTTTCCCTATCATTTGGTTATAGCCTTCGGGCAGTTTTTCAATCACGGTATTGGCAAGGCTCTGGGCAGCCGACTTTTCTATTTTAGGCATGTCTTCTTTATCTTCTATCCTGCCAATGGCGATATTGTTAGAGGCGCTCAACTGGAATTTTACAAAATCCTGGAATATCACCCCGATCTCCTTTCGAAGTTCTTCCGGGTCATATTCACGGAGGTCATGCCTGTCCAGTAATATCCTGCCTTCTACCGGGTCATATAGGCGGGCAAGTAGTTTAACGAGAGTGGTTTTTCCAGCTCCGTTTTCACCCACAAGCGCCAGTTTTTCGCCTACTTTCAGGTTAAAACTCACATTTCGCAAAGCCCATCTTTCGCTATTGGCATATTTAAAGCCTACATTTTCAAAAGCAAATCCATGCAGTATCGGTTTAGGGAAAGGAAGGGTATTTGCTTCGGTCTTTATTTTAGGCTGAATATCGAAGAAATCGAAAAAGTCTTTCAGGTAAAGCGCATCATCCGCCATAGAAGTGAAACGGTTCAAAATACCCTCCATCAGCGCACGCATCCGCGCAAAAGAACCTGACAAAAATGTGAGCTGCCCGATGCTGATACTGCCTTGCGCCGTCTTATAAATAATATAAATGTATGCAGCATAATAGCCCAGCGTACCGATAGTAGAGAAAAATCCGCCCCAGCCTGCCCGTCTTAATGAAAGAGCAAGATTGGCTTTGTAAAATTTATCTGACAGGTAACGGAAACGGTCGATAAGAAAACCAGCTAACCCAAATATTTTTACTTCTTTGGCTGTTTCATCACTTGCTCCTGTATAGCGCAGATAATCTAGCTCTCGCCGCTCTGCTGTGAAACTATGCGACAGCGAATAACTCCTTTCGTTGAAATGCGATTCCCCGAGGAAGGATGGGACTACTGCGATAAGCAAGATCAGTATCAGCCAGGGATTGAAAACGATAAGCCCAACAGATAAAAACGCAATGGTAATAATATCCTGTATCTGCCCGAGCAGTTGTGTTAAAAGCACTGTTCGGTTGATGGTTTGGCGGCGGGCCCTTTCCAGTTTGTCATAAAATTCAGAATCTTCAAACTGGTCGAGATCGAGTGTTGCCGCATGGCTCATAAGCTTTATAGAGGTACTGTTTGAAAACAGGTCGCCCAGCATACTGTCGAGCATACTCGTAGCGCGGCTCAGGAGGTCAGACAATACAGCGATGCAGAGTTCAATCCCAACAAGGGTAAAGAGATAGGTCAGGTCTTTCTCGCCTCTTGCATGTATAACTTCATTGATAATAAGTTTACCAACATACAGAAGCGCCAACGGCACACCCGCCCGAAGAAGCCTTAATACAAGATTTGCAAACGCCAGACGTGGAGCAGTAGCCCAAATCATTTTAAAGAACCGCGGCAGGTTGCGCATGGCAGCAAACCGCTCTTTCAGCGTCATTTGCTTTTTATTGAGCGCAGTGGGTTTTTTAGGTATAGTAAAATTGAACAAGCTTATAAAATATTAATGTGTACTTCAGGTTGGATTAACGCATGGAGGGGGTTTTGCGTTTCGTAATATTTTATATCTATTGCGTGTTTCCTTTGCACCCTTGTTTGTCAACAGACAAATTCGTGGCAAAATCATTTCCCACTATTCGTCTCAAACTTTATTTTTATTAGTTTTGTATTTACTTTATATTTGTTTGAGTTTATTCGTGAAAGTGCCTGAAAAAAAGGCAAAGTTCTTTTTAGCTTATTAATAGCCTGGGTTTTAAAGAAGCCAAAGAAACAGCTGAAATTAATGAGATTGATATTCCGGAAGCGCATAAAACCTTAGTCCGCAAACGTATCCAGTCTGCAAAGCCTTCCGATATTCTGGATTGGAATGTGGCTAAAAGCAAAATCAGCTTTAATTAATAATTATAAATTCCCTTATCTTCTTTTCCCTTTGAGTCTTCCCATCTTTGCGAGAAAATTTCTTTGTGCCTTCGTCGCAAAATAATTAGTTTTGTAAATAAGCCCATGATCACTATAAAAGAAATAACAACCCCAGAAGAACTCGAAACAGCTTTCGGTATCCGTAAATTAGTTTTTGTACAGGAGCAGCAGGTGGACCTTACCGAAGAATACGACGAATTTGAAACCATTTCAAAACATTATCTCGCTTTAGACGGAGATAGGGCTATCGGTACAGCCCGCTGGCGCAGAACAGAAACTGGGGTAAAACTGGAAAGGTTTGCGGTACTAAAAGAGCACAGAAGTTCAGGCGCCGGTTCTGCTTTATTGACAAGGCTTGTCAGTGATGTGAAGAAAGAATTTGACGGCAAAGTTTATCTTCATGCCCAATGGCAGGTCATTCCTTTTTATGAAAAATATGGATTTGAAACCGAAGGGCCGGAATTTGAAGAAGCTGGAATAAGGCACAAAAAAATGAGGCTTAAAATGAATAATTGAATTTTCGAATAACGAACATTTGAACAACGAATTAAGAAATAAAAACTAACACCTAAAACCAAATACCACCTTCCTATGAGATTCGCACCTGTCTTCTGGATATTGCTCCCATTCGCAGCGGGTATCATTCTTGCGTTGGTGTTCGGCTATATTTCTTTTATCTTTTCAGTTTCCGCCTTTATTATCTTTTTTGTCAGCTATATATTGCTAAACCTTTTTATAAAACATCTTAGCCAAAAATATTCCTGGCTATCAGGGGTTATAATGAGCAGTATCTTTCTTTTTCTTGGTATTGCTTATACCCAATACTGCACGCCATCAAACTCAGCAGATTATTTTACCAAAAGGGTTCAAAAGAACGACCTGTTGCTTGTCCGCATCACTGAGCCAATGAGTATTAAACCGAAAACATACAGGGCTTCCGGAGAAGCAATAGCCGTTGTACGTGGAGATACTACCCTGAAAACTTCCGGCAATATCATGCTGTATTTTTACAAGGATAGCCTTAGCCATTCTTTGCAATATGGAGACTATATTTTAATGAAACCTGTAATGACAAAGCTACAGGCAGCAGGTAACCCGGAAGAATTTGACTACGCCCGGTACATGCATTTCCAGGGAATGGATTACGTGGCTTTTTTAAAAACAAACGAATGGAAACAAACAGGTGAAATGCATGCAAACCCATTCATGGCGGCAGTTTTTTCTTTCCGCGCCAAAGCAGGAAATTATTTTGATGAAAGCCTGAAAGACTCCAGTATAGCCGCCGTAGCAAAAGCCCTCATTCTCGGGGAAACTGATGAACTTTCGCCTCAATTAAAAGCCTCGTATATTGGAACAGGCACTATACATATCCTTTGCGTGGCTGGCCTGCATGTAGGTATAGTTTACCTGGCAGCATTGTTTATCTTTTCTTTTCTGCTGCGGATAAAATATGGCAAATACCTTTTCGCGTTTATCGTTCTGTCTATTTTATGGACGTATGCAGCTATTGCGGCTTTTACACCTTCGGTTTGCAGGGCTGTAACCATGTTTTCAATTGTATTAATTGGCCGCACTTTACGGCGAGATATGAATGTGTTTAATTCATTAGCTGCGGCTGCACTTTTTCTTTTATTATTTGACCCGTTTATGATCACGCGGGCAGGTTTCCAGTTTTCTTTCATCGCAGTGGCCGGCATAGTATGGCTGCAACCCAAAATATTTGGTTTATTGGAAGTAGATAATCGTATCCTTCGATTTGCCTGGCGATTGGTTTCAGTTTCAGTGGCTGCGCAACTGGCTGTTTTGCCTTTGGGCTTGTATTATTACAATCAGTTTCCAACCTATTTTATTATCAGCAACCTCGCAGTAGTTCCGTTGGCGCCAGTTATTATGGCATCGGGTTGTGTCTTTCTTTTGTTCAGGTTTATGAACCTGCAATGGTTATATATTGCCATAGGCAAATTTCTATATGCTTTAATTTTCGCAGTAAACTGGATTATCATCCACATTAAAAACCTGCCATTTTCCTTATATGAGGGGTATTATCTTACTGTATTTGAATGTATCATTTTATATGGTATCATTCTTTTCTTTTGCCTTGCACTCGTTTATAAAAACAAAGCAAGTTTAATTTTATCGCTTATCCTGTTACTGTTTTATTTCTCAAACAGGACTATTAATCAATATAAAGCAAACCACTCCGCAGAGATCATTTCTTACAATATTCCCCGTTCGCATTTGGTTAGTTATAAAGTAAATGATTCCCTTTATCTCTCCGGCGACAGCAGTATTATTAATAATCCTGATAAGGTGAAATTTTATACTTACCGATATGCTTTTATGAACTTTGTGCCTAAAGAAAACATCTTTGCCACAAATAAATCTTTCTCGTTCAAAACAAGTTTGCTTACTTTGCCGGTAAATAGCTGTTCAAGGATAAAATTGAGGTGATGAAAATTTTATGCAATTCGTAAAAACACATAATAAAGACCGCATTTTTGAGATCATACTCAACCGGCCGGACAAAAGAAATTCGCTGAACAGTGAATTTGTAAGTGAATTAATTTCTGCCTTTACCGCCGCCGATGAGGATGAAAATACCCGTGTTGTCATCCTGAAAGCCAACGGAAAAGTATTCAGTGCAGGGGCTGATCTGGGGTATTTGCAGCAATTACAGAAAAACACTTTCGAAGAAAATCTTGAAGACTCCTCTCAGCTCATGGAGCTTTTCAAAAAGATATATTTCCATAAAAAACTGATCATTGCACAGGTAGAAGGCCATGCCATAGCAGGCGGATGTGGACTAGCAACGGTCTGCGATTTTGTTTTCTCGGTACCTGAAGCAAAGTTTGGCTATACGGAAGTGAAGATCGGTTTTATCCCGGCGATAGTGATGTTTTTTCTAATCAGGAAAATAGGTGAAGCAAAAGCCAGGGAGTTACTGCTAACCGGAAAACTCATTGAAGCGCAGCAGGCAAAAGAATTTGGCATCGTTAATGAAATAGTTATGCCTGAAAACATAGAAAAGCACACAAGGGATTTTGCATTGAAACTGGCAGAAGAAACTTCGCCGCAATCAGTTGCGCTAACCCGCCGGATGATCGCCGAGATACAGTCACTCCCGGAAAATGAAGCCCTGCTGTACGCCGCCCGTCAAAACGCCGCAGCACGAAGTACAGAAGATTGCAAAAAAGGGATTGGAGCGTTTTTAGACAAGAAAGATATTAAATGGTGATACCTCACCCCGGCAACATTGACATTGACCGTACGGCACAATGCCCCTCTCCATGTGGAGATGCACGCGTTGCCTTTTTCCCGGTTGGAGAAAGTGGTCAGAAGGGTGAAAGGAAGAAGAACTACTCGTCAATCAAATTGACGTTATTTTTTGTATATGGATCACTTTGGATTAAATTATTGAGGACGAGTTTAAAGTTATTTAATTCTCTTTGCTCCATTAATTGTTGCTGTTGATCTTTACCGATATGACTTTTTGCAAGAAACAATTCAATCGCTTTATGAGTACCGCTTAAAGTTGTAGGTAAATCGTAAAGCCTTAAAATTTCATATTCTGCCTGTTCGTAATTTACGAATAGAGGATAACTTCGGCTTGGAGTATTTATTTTATATTCCTGCAATTTATTGCTTTGGGTATATATTCTAACATTTTTCGATAAATCAACGCTTAAAGTTTTCGGAATGATTATATTAAATTCAAACTCGCTATATTTTTTCCCTTCAAACTCAATCGCTGTCATTGAGTGAAGAGATTCACAGACTTTGGCGACAAAATTGTAAAAATAGCCAATGGCTAAAGCAGTAGAAGGTAGCAAGCCTAGTTCGCCAAGTTTAATTTTTTCTTGAATTGTACCCTTAATTTTTTCAAGCTCTTTAATAAGGCTCTCAGATTCTGAAAGAATTGCTACTCTTTGGAAGGAAGGAATTGAGATACCGAGCAAATCGCTTGGGAGTTTGGCTTCTTTTTCCTGTAGGATAAATGACCGGTTGGGTCCAAGTCGTCCAAGAAATAATCCAAATTCAAAAACTACATTATCCCGAGGAGTTTCGAATAATTGCTCACGAGATTCAAGAAAATCATCCTTTGTCGCTATAAGAATGCCAAAATCAAAAAGACAAGATTCCTGCAAAAGGGTATCAAAAAAACTTTTGTTATATTTAAAAATATCATCAGTCCATAAAAAGCATTCCGAAAAATCAGATAGATATTGCTTTACAAATTCGGCGACTTCTAAGCCCTCTTTGGATGAACCAATAAAAATACGAGGGATGAGATTAATATTCGACATTGCTGAAGTTTTTATTAAGGAGGGATAATTCGTTCCCTAAATCAACGATAATTTCATCAAGTTCGATTTTTAGCTTTTTGACTTCTTCTATTTTAGAAGTGTCTGAACCAAAGATTTTCTCTGTTTGATTGGGAACTGTTAAATTTTCCCTGTACGACTTATCGGTGATGATCTTTTCAAGCTGTTTGCTGGTTGATAACAATAATTGAAGAGTTGCATATGCAGGAACAGTAAGATCACTCAGAGACATATCATAAACTATTCCTGTTATTGCATAACTTGATAGGTTGATAGTGGTATCTGCGTCGGCTTTTAAAGTTTTCAGTAATCGAATAGCCTTTTTAAGACTGCCACCAACTTGCAAATCCTTCTTATTTACCAAGTGAATATGCAGAAAAGGGAGATCACTCATTCTTACGTGTTTATCTTTATCATAAATATGAATACCTCTTATTGTTTCATTCCCATAAGTAGCATAATCATTTGTATTAAACCAATTACTTGAAATTACATCTACTTTTCGTTTTGGATTGGTAAGAGTGACTGCAATAGCTTTCCCACCAGTATTGTCTACGGTGTCGTAAACGGAATCTAAAATGGTGTGACTTTTCTCTCTCAGTTCTTTAAGGTCGAGTAATGGGTCTCCAGAGTAAGGATATTTTGGAACTTGAGGGTGTTCGAGGGTTTCAAATTTTTTGGTAAGTACTAGCAAATCAATATCACTATGAACCTTAATATGGGTATTTGTTTCGGTTGACCCTTGGTGTCTGAATTCAATTTCCAATCCATGCTGCTTTAAGCCTGGGAATAAATGGTTCTGGATTTTTTTTGAAGCCTCATACGTATTTGCCGTATACCTAGGGTCAATTTCCAACATTGCTTCAAGTACATATTTGACGCTTTCTCCGTATGATTTATTTGAGAAAGATTCTGACAAAATGGCTTTCTGTAACTGATCGTCTTGGCGACGGGCCTTGAGATTTTCGATGCGTTTTTTATAATCTTTCATGTTCATTATTAGATTAAAATTCTATCCGTAAGGTATTCACATAGTATGCCAAATTCAATTATGTGTCAAAATCTAGGTCTTGACAAAAAATCATAGCTTTTAGTGACAAAGTGGCTGAATTTTTAATCGCTTTTATTTTTTTTCCTGCTCGAGTCAGAAACCGCCCTCAAAATATTCTTGCCTTTCTGTTCTGCTACATCGGGCATTTGTGCATCATACTCAACCTTTACCCGGTAGCCCTTCATTCGGGTTTCAGTGGATGCTTCCTGGGCAACCTGCTTGTCTAAGTACAGGAATAAGGCTTCGGGTTCAAACACGAATACACGGTTCTGCTTTTCAGCCTCAATCGCTTGTTTAATTTTTATCCTGATTCCTTCCAGCGCTTTCTTGTCTGTTGAGCATTCAATGACAATTTCGTAACCAGCGGCCAGACATTTTTCAATATTGTGTATTTCCCATGCCTCGGTAGTGGACATGCAGATTTCACAGGCAATTCTTCTTCCATTCCTTTCCAGTGCCACATCAACCCTGCCTTTACCGTCTGGGATTGGTTCTTCAATACTGGCTTTGTAGCCTCTTGATTCCGCCATGCGTTTAATCAAAGTCTGCAAATACCGATGTTGTGAGATTTCTTCTTTCTTGGCAGTAGCTTCTTTTGATTCTGGTTTAGTAATTGGTTTAATCTCCGGCAATGGTTGTTTAGCAATAACAGGAGGCGGTATGTAAACTTCTGGCTCTTTTTGCATTTCCTGTAAATTTGCAAATAGAGCCTCGACTTCTTTTCTTGGGGTACCATATGATTTCCTGGATTTTTCAATAACCGTTTCTGAGACTAAATCTTCAATTGCCGGTAAAGGCTCAGTCGCAATATTGAAATCAAACTCAGGTCGGTCAATTCTCACAATAGCCTCACCAATACCAAGATTCTGCAAATCTTTGGCTTCAAAGAAAGAAAATCCATCTTCAAAGCGTTTGGCATCGATATCACCCACACGGAAACATATCCTTGTTCCGGCATTGGAAATGACAGAACTGGCAAGTTCGCTGTCCTGTTTTAATAATTGTTGCATATCCTGATGGGCCAGAATTAACCCTAAATGATATTTCCTTGCACCGGAAAGAATGGTACTCATAGATGGCGTTATGAAATTCTGGAACTCATCAATATATAAAAAGAAATCACTGCGGTCAGCTTTTGATTTGGCTTGCCGTGCCATTGCTGCCTGCTGGATTTTTGACACAATGAACGTGCCTAAGAGGTAGCTGTTCTCTGCACCGATTAAGCCTTGCGAGAGTTTCACTAACAATATTTTCTTGCTGTCCAATATGGCTTCAAAGTCCAGGCTTTTCTTCTGGGCTACCATATTCCTGATGAGCTTGGGGCGGAGAAAGGTATCAAGCCTTGTAAGGATGGGGCCGATAGAACTTGATTTAAGTATGGGAAATTCTTTCTGCCAGTAGTATAGGATATTTGGGTCGGTTACTGTTTTGAGGAAGGAATCCCGGAATGGCTTCTCAATTAAAAACCTTCGCAAATCAACCAATGTCCCTCCCTCTGTACTTTCAAGAAAAGCTAAAATAGCATTGGCAAACACTGAATTCATCTGGTCGCCCCATGAAGTAGAAAGCCTTCTAAAAACTGAAACTAAGTCGGAGGAAAGGATTTCTTTCTCAATATCTGAATGGGCGGTGAGAATATTAAAGCCTACTGGATATTCTGCATCGGCGGGGTCTATGTGGAAAACAAAAGAGGTTGAAGACAATGGGACTCATGAAAAGGTCAAAAAGTCTTTTCTGATGTATTACAAAGTCTTCAATGTAGCCCAATGCGAGGGATTGGAGGAAGATAAGATGCCGGCAATGTTCCATCCAAATAATCCAATTGAAGCCTGTGAAGACATTGTCGCAAAGATGCCGAGCAAGCCCGAGATTAAAAATGAAATGACTGGCGCGTTTTATAATCCGCAGTATGACTTTGTGAATATGCCCCGGATGGATCAGTTTTATGTAAATGATGGCTACTACTTTACTTTATTTCATGCTCTGATTCATAGTACTGGCCATAGTTCACGCCTAAACCGGGAAGAAGTTATGAACTTTAATACTTTCGGTTCAGAACCGTTTTCAATGGAGGTATTGACTGCTGAAATTGGCGCATGTTACCTTATATCACTTACCGGCATTTATATTGAGGACTTTAAAAACAATACTGCCTATAGTGAAGGCTGGGTTAAGAAACTCCAGGAGGATGGCCGCTTCATTGTCTTTGCTTGCTCACAGGCGCAAGGAGCTGTGGACTTTATCCTGAATACTAAACAGGCGAAAAAAGAAAAGGAACCTTCCATAGCTGAAATCGGGGATGATTTGCCATTTTGAGTATGGATTGCGGGAAATTAATTTGTTCCTTTATCATCTATCAAAAAAGTCAGGACTTAATGTTCTGGCTTTTTTAATTTAGGTATTTCTGCTTCCAGAAAGAATATTGAATAAATAAAATACCTTTGCATTATTACAAACTAAAAATATGCAACACACTTCTAAAACCCGCATTTTGTTTTTATTCGCGCTGCTATTCCTGATCGCTCCGAAAAAATCATCAGCGCAGTTTTATATGTATAACCTTAAATACGCACAGGGGTTATCTGAGGGCACTTTGTATATCGTGATGCCTAATCCAACATCCCCCAAAGAAAAGGCGTTTGTCGATATGTATAACAAGTATTGGACAATGTCCAAAGTACAATTCATCAAGCCCTCAGAGCAGAAAAAATATCTTGTTCAGGGCAATTATTTCCTTGAAATTGTAATTATGAAAGCTGGTTCATTAAATCATACTGACAAGGATATTTATCTTCAGTTGTATCAATGCATCAGTAAATCAGGGGAGGATAAGATATTAGTAATGGTCCCCCTGTTTCAAGTTGCTACTGATGTCCCTGACAATTCCCCGACTTTGATTTATGAAACGAATACTAACCAGCGCAATTGGGGTGTCGGAATTTTCAGAAATTATATTCTACAAATACAGTCTTTGCTCAAAGAGGAAAAGGAAACGTTGCCTACAAAAACAGTCGCGAATGATGCTGAATTGGCCAAGCTGAAATCTTCAACATTATTTGTTCCTGATTATGTGCTGATTGATTATAATTACGACAAGGCATCAGCGGATGAAAAGAAAAAAATAACCGAGAAGATATTTCAGAACTATCCTTCTGAATACGAAATAATCACTACTAATGAATTGAACAATAAAATTCTCAATGAAAATGAGCCATTTTATTATTTGGTCCTTGTTACTGGCCACGCGGATAATACAGTAAGCATTGTCAATTCTTCAACTGGGGAAGTTATTTTCAATGATACATATAGCGCTTATAATAAACTCGATAACCATCATTTGAAATCATTGATCAGTAAATTAAAGTCCATATAGAAGGGTGACATTACTACCTACCCAATTCTTTCAAGTAAGATTCAGATTTCGGAATAGGAGTATTCTTACCCAAAATATTTTCTAGTTCAGATTTTGCACCTTTATACCCTAATTCATATGATTCCAATAATAATTTAAGATTCTAACTTATTTAATATTATTGACTACTGATTATTCTTACCAAAGTATCCGTTTTAGAAAACCCTGTTTTAGGGTTAAAACAATGAACAATTGCTGCAAAAGTATATTTCATAGTATCATGCAGAATAAACTCGCAATTAACCTTATAATCAGAAATGCTATAACTGAGTTTACGCATCACGTTAGATTCTTTGCGCCTCAAAGTAAGTGAAATATCCGTTTTTAAATTCCCACATTCCACTGGAAAAAGCCCAAATTTCATAACACAGTTACTATCGGGGCCATTATATGAAAAGAAGACTCTATTGCTAATAGCATGGCCTTCTTCTTTTAGAACATTTGAATTAGAATCAGCCCTGTAAACATAAATTAAATCGCCAAAATAGTCAAAAAACTTAATGGTTCTAACGATATTTCCTGGATAATACCAAACTGACTCACCTACTGGTTTTCCATAATACCAATATGACTTTGATGTTGTATCCCCATTATCAGAATAAAATACACGCAGACCATGTAACAGGGTATCATTAATGAAATGAACATCACTCTTAGTAGTATCCAGGATATAATTTGCCTCGTATTTTAATTTTCCATTGTCCCCATAAAGCATACGTTTGATATGCTTTTTATCATGGTCAAAAATTAAATTATCCCCAACCCCTTTTTTCTGATGACATTGTACACTCAATATAAGCGTCAATAATGCTATTATGGAAATAAGTTTAATCATATTAAAGCTTATTAATTGCCTGAACCACTTGGGCTGCCTGAGCTATTTGAACCACCTGAACTATCATTTTTTTTATTTTCCTTATATGGGCCCGGAACTTCCACTTTTTTATGTGGATAGCCTAAACTATTGACTGGTCCAGTTTTTCCACAGCCATCATTAACACATGAGTCGTGCATTTCGGATGCTTTAGGGTCTGGTCCTGTATTTTGGTTTTGAATAGCGTCTTTCCCTTGTTCACTAAAATTCATCTCTTTACCAGGCTCATCTCTCAGTTGATCTCCTGCAAGTGCAACCATGTCTAGCAAAGCTCCATTTATTTGTAGAATTTTTGTGCCAATTTTTATCTCTGGTGATTTATTAGCTTTATCTCCAATATTACCATCATCCGCTTTTTCATTCATAATTACTACAGCGATTGGTAAAGTATATTCCGTTTCTTTCATATCATCGTTTAAATCTAAAACTCTATCCCAAATACTTTTGCTCATTGTCGTTTTACTATCATCAACCACCGGAACATAATTAGAATATCTATTGAAATTTTCGTCATCGCCTGGATCATGATATTCAACCTGTTCCATCGTAGCATACAAATCAAGACGGCCATGCCCTGCTCCTCCAGTTTCTTGTTTAATAATTGTTGTAGTTTCTCTTCCGTTAAGTTGTTTTACATGAAAGTAAATAACATCCTCTAAGCCATCCATATCAACTGCCCAAATAGGTTTGTCGCCAGCAAATTGATAGGGTGAATAATAG
>Ga0302280_1001290_pt1 | contig 20836 bp, 37 predicted proteins | sample III_Fen_E1_1_FD_198771 | JGI IMG/M metagenome (GOLD analysis project Ga0302280, IMG submission 198771) | Peat permafrost microbial communities from Stordalen Mire near Abisko, Sweden - III_Fen_E1_1 | ecosystem: Environmental > Terrestrial > Soil > Wetlands > Permafrost | place: Sweden: Abisko... | reverse complement strand
CATTATGTCAAATAATATAAAGGGCTTATTACCTAGAACTGTTTTTGTTGGTACGGCTAACACTACAGTAACAGCTACCAGCGCAACAACATTAGTAGGTACTGGGGTAGGAACAACAACACTCCCTGCCAAATTCTTTGTTAAAGGTAAACAAATAATACTATCAGTCGACGGAGTATATAGTACTTCTGTATCTGGTGGTAATTTGACTGTTAATGTAAATTTATGCGGAACTACCGTTGCCACAAATACTATTACAACATTGCCAGTTTCACAAACGAATGCAGGGTTTCATAGTGAGGTTACCATAACCTGCCAAAGCGTCACCAGTGGGCTTGGAACGTTCGTAATAAACGGTGGAATGGATTACGGGATAGCCTCGCAAGTTGATGGCAAGGTATTCTTAAATAATTCAGGTAGCACTTTTACGCAAGCCGTTGGAACTACTTGTTTAGTTGATGAACAGGTAAGTTGGAGCGCAAGTGGACAAAGCATAACCGCAACAGCCGTAAAAATAAATAGCAATAATTAAAAATAACCTTATGAAACGCCTCCTCTTACTATTTCTGTTATGTAGCTTCAGTTGCTTTGGGCAGAAAAAAGAGCCTAAGAAACAGCGCAATATATTAGTATTAAGCGTTGACCAGAATGTTTACCAATGCGAGGACTGCGGCTACCAAAGCCACAGTTACGAACAGGTGTACATACATACCTGCATTACCGATAGGAAAGAATATTTGCTATGGCTTTACCAAAGCGGTAACGTAAACAAAGAGACCTACAAGGCTCTTTTAGAAATGGAAGAGAACAAAGCTAAAAAGAACAAATGAAAGTAACAGACCTTACCTTAAAAGAGCGCATGACCATTAAAATGGCATTAGACCTACTTGCCAGGCAAACAGGCGCTATAGGTACCGTGGACTTTACCATTAACGAGGTAAAAAGCAGCGATACCGCCCTGCATATAATAAGCGACATAGTAATAAAACTTGCCGCCGCAGAAGAGCCTAAGAAATAATACCATGTACAAGAAAGCAATAACCTTCTTTTTGCAGGAGAAAATTAGTAGTAAAATAGTAAACGGCGAACTGGTATCCGTTGGTATAGCGGCTTTATTTATGGGAATGAAACAGGAGGTAATACATTTTGCGTTTGTGATGCTTATAGGGTTGTTTTACCCCTTTGCCGTTTATTTTGGCAAATTCCTTTTACAAAAATTTGGCCGCTTTCTGCCTAAGCATACTGCGGAGGTAATAGATGAGAGAACCAACGGTGAAAAAGAACCGCCCGGAGAGTAATGGAAAGCTTGTTAATATTTCTGTATGACCTGTTAAGTTATATAACCTTACCCCTGCACTCCCCTAGGGTGTTTTGGATATTACTAACAGGTTGTAAGCATACCAGCTACCGTTACAAGTTCACCATAGGCGGCAGTAAGATATACGAATGTAGGCGCTGCAAACGACAAACCAGGGCCGTAAATTAATGAAGGTAAAAGAAGTTTACCGCGATAAAGTTACAGGAGAAGTAATTTACGAATTTGATTGCCCAGGTTGTAAACGGGTACACCACTTTAATAATACCTGGTCTTTTAACAATGATTTTAATAAGCCTACGGTTAATCCCTCTATAAAAGTATCAAGCCCAAATAAAGTACTTTGCCACTCTTACGTAAAAGACGGGTTTATACAATTTCTTACAGACTGCGCTCATACCATGGCAGGTAAAACGGTATCGTTACCGGAAATAGAATAACTCCGGTTATATTTTAAAGTTCGGGGAAATTATCGTAAGCGTTTTTGTCTCTTAGTAATCCAAGCTGCCGTATGTAGGTGTACGTTTGGGCTATATTTAAGTGCCTGTTCTGTTCCTGCAAATGCTTTAAATCGGCCCCGCTTTTAAACAGGTTAATGTTCCCCGTGTGCTTATACCCGTACATATCGTAATCGCCGCCATACAGACCCACGGCCTCTAAAACCTCCTTATGCCTTTTATAAAAATAGGTCTCCGCTACGGGCTTTTCGCCGGGCTTGCCAGAGGCGGAGAAGACATAAAACCTTCCGGGGTATTCCCTTAACCCCTGCCGTTGTATGGCTTTTTCAAGGCCAGGCGGAATAACGATATGCTCCGCTGTTTTGTTCTTGCTTATGCTGGCGGGTATAAAAATGGTCTTTTCCTTCAGGTATTCCACTTTTATTAAACGGGCCTCTTTACGGGGCCTCAAGAACCCATAATACAGGAACTCCACGAACAACAGCAATTGCCAGTCCTCCCGCCTAATGATCTCTTGTTTTATCAACGCTACCTGCTTATCGGTAAACGGCTTATGGGCGTCCCCCGTCTCTACCGGAAGGCGGGCTACTTTTTTAACCAGGTTCCTTGGGAATTGCCTGGGGTAACGGTTGCAAAAGTAATTGTATACGGCGTGTAGCGTGATATGGTAATTGTTATAGGTCTTATTAGATAGCTTGCGTTTCTGTTGCATCCAATCAAAGAAAGAATGCAGAATAGGGGAGCCTGCCTCTTTAAGCCGTAAGCCTGGTTTTGCCCTTTCTTTCAGAAAAGCCTGCAGGGCGTTAAATAATGAGGTGTAATTGTCGTTAGAGCCCTCCCGCATGGTTTGCTTCTTTTTGTTGCGTACGTGCGCTATAGCTTCCGTTAGCGTTATCTTCAAAGGGTTCACGCCCTCGTCCTGCTCGTCTTCGGGTTCCTGTGGCGCCTCCGGTTCCTCCCTGGCCTCGTGTACGGCCCCTTGGTGCAGCATATTGGTATAATAGTCAATGATGGCCTTTGCCCTATATATGCGCACCTGCTCGTTGTCGGTGGAGTTTATATCGTGTGAAACCCTCTTGCGGACAAGCAGTTTGGGGTTTTTCTCGTGCGGCACGTAAAAGACCACGTACCAGCGTTTGTTTAAGTCGTAGTCGTAATGCACCAGGCGGGGCAGGATGTAATTTTGCATTTGTGTTTTCTTTATACGAACTGCCACAGGCTTTGCCATTTTTTTGTTATGGCTGTCAAAAATGGCTAAAATTCGCAAATTTAAGTGTTTTGAATAGTCGGGGATGCGGGATTTGAACCCGCCGGAAATAAAATCTACTATCTAAAACGCCTTAATTTTTAAATTTTAAAGCTTTTTGCCAGCCCTTTTTACTCTTTATGCTGCCACTTTCTGACACAAAAATTGTACTATTTATTTTTTATTCGCCCTCTTTAAATAATTTTAACTCGTTTTCAGAAATCGGCAGTTCATATTCTTTTGGGCGTTGTGTTTCTAGGATTAGAGTTAAAAGAGCCTCCTGTAACGTTATATTTTGCTTATTAGCAAAAAACTTAGCTTCCCTTAAAATATCTTCTTGTCTTTCAGTGTACATAATTATTCAGGCTTTTTATTTTCTAAATCAAGTATTCTTTTTTGCAGGCTGTCTATAATAATCTGCTTATCCCTGGCCGCCTCTTTGCGTTCTATAGAGATCATAACAACGCCCTTCATTTCTTCTTGGCATTTTTGTAAAGCTTCCGTCAATTGCTGATTTTCTGCTTTTAATCCATAACCAGGCGAACCTTCAGCTAAAACAAAATCACTATGTATACTAATATCATAAGGAAATTCTTTACCGGTTAAAAGTCTATTAATACTAACATTTAAAACCTCCGCTATTTTTACAAGGCTTGCCAGCGATGGGAGGGACGCGCCTGTTTCATAACTACCAACTGTTGAGGTTTGTAGTCCAACAGTTGAGGCTAACTCGCTTTGGGTTAGCCCTTTATTTTTTCTAAGAAGCACAAGGTTCTTTGAAAAAAAATCTTTATCGAAGTCCATATTTATCGCTATTAATAACTTTTTGTAAAATATTTATCGCTAATATTTGTATTTGTCGTTATTACAAATAATATTTGTATCAAATAATGCCAATTAATGTTAATATAAACGCTTGCGAATAATATGCCAAAGCCAACAAAAACAGTTTTATTAAAGCCCAAAGACTACATAAGCACAAGAGAGAGCATAGAATACAGTAAAGCAAACATGCCAATACTGCGTAAAAGGCTTCCGGCGCACTATAGTAAACCATTAAGGGATATTCTTTTGCAAAGCGGATTCGATTATTCATTAGACTATATAAGAAGCTGCGTCCGTAAAGACAGCCACCACAATATATATGTGGTAAGGGCTTGCGAGGTATTAGCTAAGCGCCTTACAAAAGAAGCAAAAAGCCATACCATAGTAGACGTGGATAAAAAGAATAAAAGGCTTAGGGTAAAGCTTACTAAACAAGCAACAGAGTAAACTAATAATACATTTACCGTTACTATTAAAACGCTGTAAAAATACAGCGCATATAAACTATTGTCTAAAAACTATGAGAACTTTTTTTGCAAGAGTAAGAACAAAGGGTACTGAAGAGAAATTTCAGACCCGGCAGGTTTCAGCTAATGGTAAAAAGGAAGCACGGTTAAAGCTTGAGCAAATGGGGCTAGAGGTTGAAAACAACAAAGTAAAAGCAAACACTAATTTTTAACTATGGGTACTATTATACAAACAAAGCCATTAGAAATTTGGCAAATGCAGATAGAAGAAAAAGCAAAGCAGTTTTTAGGCGATGACTATATAAAGCTTGTTGATAGCCTATGTGACTTGAATACAGTAGCGTTTTATATGAGCGGAGCTACGCAAAGGCGATTTGAGCAGCTAACAAAATGGATTGATAGCAAGAATTACTACTACCATTTCTTTTCATGTCAATTTTTAGCCGACAATGAAGACTATTATAAGCACTCAATAATAATGAGTATAAAAAAGACTAAATAACCATGCTTTACGGAATTATATATAATAGTAGTATACACTATAAAAAAGACATTGTTTTGGTAACCGAAACTGTTCATTTCCAAACAGAAAGTTACGATACTATTATTAAGCTGTTTCATGCCGCTTGCCATACCTGCGAGGAGCTTAAAGATGTTGAGTTAAATATTCACATTGTGGAATGCGATAATAATAACGGTATAACATGGAAAATAGCCTGTTCCCGATTTGAGTAGTTGTAATATATGGAATTAATAGCAGAAGCCAGGAACTTTAAAGTAATGAAAAGTGAAGTTCTAAAACAAAAGAAAATAGTAGTAATAGTTAACGGCTCTTTTAATATATCAGACTTTCACGAAGTATGGAAAGAAGTTAGAGGAATGAGCCACAAATCAAAAATTAAATTTTTACACCATAAACAAGTAACAAATGAAAACAGTATTTTTTAGTTCCTACGAAGAGTTTTTAAAACGAGAGGATAAAACCATTAACGGGGTTTCAACAGAATTTTCTATTGAAAATTCTAATTACGAAAAAGACAACGAGAGTAATGAGGGTTGCTGGAATTGTAGCTCTTGTCGCTCTTGTAGCTATTGTAGCTCTTGTAGCTATTGTAGCTATTGTAGCTATTGTAGCTCTTGTAGCTATTGTAGCTATTGTAGCGATTGTCGCTCTTGTAGCTATTGTAGCTATTGTAGCTATTGTCGCGATTGTCGCGAGAAGACAGCGCAAGGGGATTATATGAAAATTCCAATAGTACACAATATACATAAAAAAATATTAGAAGCGGTATCCGTGTCGGGTGCTTTAAATATGGGCGAATGGCATGTGTGCGATACTACTCATTGCTGGGCCGGTTGGGCTGTTTACCTTGCAGGAGCGGCAGGTAAGAGGCTAGAGGAGCAAACATCTACACTATTTGCTGCGATGCAAATTTTTAAAAAGTCTGCCCCTAATATTGAAGTCCATATACCTTATTTCTTTGAAACCAACGAACAGGCGTTATTAAAAATTAAAGCTTGCGCAGAAGCTGAAAAGGCAGCAACCGTAAATAATTAACTACCACCTGTTACTAGCCCCGTAAGGCTTTTACAATTATACCAAAATAATCCTATGCCAAACCCATTCACAACAACATGCCCTAATTGCTCTGCTATTTGGGGCTGGGCAGAAATAGAAGCCGATTGGTGTTCCTCTTGCGGCTATCCGGCGCACGATAATAAGCCGCAGGAAAAACAGGAAGAAAAACCAGAAGAACCTTACGATAGCGCACTATAACTATGGAGCAACGCTATAGCCTTGAGGTATTAATGCAGAAACACCGCCAAATGAACAGGCAGCTTGCAGCCATTGCGAAAGAAGAAAAGAGCAATCGCAAATACATAGCTATGGCGTTAACCTTCGAGGCTATTTGCCTGTTAGAAGATTTACTATTAGAGTACGTTCCTGTCAGTTTTTTAAAAAGTATACTATAATGCTTACCAAAAGAAAATTACTTAAACAAGTCCGGGGCTTTTGTGTTATAAAGCGTAAAACGGTATTTATACCAGAGCATGACCTTTATAAGCTTACCAGCGAACAAAAGCAATGCGTTCTTACCCTAATTAAAGAATACAATTACTCCTTACAATATACATTTAGCTTAGAGCATGGCACAGAAATACAGCACGGGTTTACCTTAAAAAACAGCTACGAAATTACAGACAGAGGCCTTGCGAGGCTATTACAGGAAGTTGGCGTTTTAACCACTAGCAAATGAAGTTGACTAAGGAAAAGATAATAGAGAATAGCAACAACGGCCTTGATATTTTTGAGGCTCTTATTAAGGACTTCACAAAAACAGGCAAGCCTTTTCTTTCCGTATTCCGGGAAGAAAACAGCCCCTCTGCCAATGTGGCTAAAGATAAGGACGGATTTTACTACTATAAGGATTTTGGTGACGGCGAAACGCTTTACCCTATACAGTTTATCCAAAAGCTAAAAGGCATAGAGTTTAAAGAGGCTTTGGAGTTTGCGGCCAACATCACTAATTATACCGATGTTGATACGGTAGTAAAGGTAAAAAAGCCAGTGCAACCCACAGTAACCATTTACCCGGACGAGCAACAGAGTATAAAAATACTAACCAACCAGGGTAGCCCCTTCCATGCCTATTGCAAAAGCCTTACTATTACAGAGGCTCATTTATTAGCCTGGAATGTAGGCACGGTAGTTAAGGGCGCAAATACCTTTACCTGCTTTGTATATCGGGATACACAGGGCAAATTTATCAACCACAAGTTTTTTATATACCAGGAGAACGGCAGCCGCAGGAAACTAAAGCCGGACGGTAAAACAAAAGATTTCCCCTTTTACCTAAAGCACAAAAGCGAAACCGAACGCTATAGCCTTTGCCTGTTTGGCGAGCATTTATTACGGGAGGATAAGGCCGCAATAGTATGCGTGGTAGAAAGCGAAAAGACCGCCTGTATTGCCGCTTACTTTTACCCTCAGTTCGATTGGATTGCTACAGGAGGTAAACAAGGGGCCGGAGTGGAAAGCTTTAAGATATTACAGGGCCGCAAAGTATATATACTACTGGATGCCGATAAAGAGAACCGCAGCAGTAAAGCCGAAAAATTATGTGCAGAGCTTAAATTAGATTTTGACGTAGTGGACCTGTTCCCGGAGAAAACCGGAGGCTACGATATTGCGGATGCCATACGGGACGGCCTGCGCCCCGATATTAAGCCAGAGCCTAAAGAACTGGTTAAGGAAGTTATTACCGATAAAGAGAAAGTGCCGGAAACCGTTTGGAAAAAGGTTTTTGCAATGGCCCATAAAAGCAACAGAGAGGGCGGAGAGCTTGCCAATGCTATAGACGGAATTGCGGACGCATTGGGTTTAGACCCTATGCTTATCAGTAAATACGTAAGAGACGTTTTTGATAAGTACAAAGCCTACCACGGGTTCGATAACCTGCATATAGTAAAGAAGCTACAAAGCACGTTACAAATGGAGTACCCTAACCTGAAGCGCAATAACCTTAACATGGATATTGAGATTGACGGAATACAGGCAAAGGAAACTACGCTTAATACCATTAGACTGACTTTGCAAGTGCAGGGCGTTGACATAAAAAAGGATATGTTCTACGACGTTCTATGTTCTGATTATACCCCCTCTTACCACCCTATAAAAGCCTTCTTTGAAAGTAACATAGCCATTAACCCAGCAACCAGCTTAATAAAAGAGTTAGCGGATTGCATAGATTCTGACACTGGTTTTGGAGAGGGGGAATTTTCGCCCGATTATAAAGAACGCTTCATTAAAAAATGGCTGGTAGGCAGCATTGCCAGCGTATACGGCTACGTAAACTGCCTGGTACTGGTATTGGCGGGTAAAAAACAGAACACGGGTAAAACGCAGTTTTTCCGCCGACTGCCGCCCCCAGAGCTTAAACGCTTCTTTACCGAAACCAAGCTGGACGACATGAAGGAAGCTGACTTAGCTATGAAAATGTGTGAGAGCATGTACGTATTTGATGACGAGATGAGCGGTAAAAACAAGCAAGACCAGAAGCGCCTAAAGTACCTTACCTCTGTGGATGAGTTTACCATACGCAGGCCCTACCAGAGGGGACTTGAAAAAACAAAACGTTTAGCTACCCTGTGCGGCACAAGCAACGACCTTGCGCTGCTAAACGACCCTACGGGCAACCGCCGTATACTCCCTATTAATGTGCTGGCAATAAATCACGAAAAGTACAACGCTATAGATAAGACGGCTTTGTTTATGGAGGCTTACCATATATTCAAAAAATCGGAGGAGGAGCAAACCTACGAGTGGGAACTTAAACAGGCAGATATAGAATACCTGGCCTCTAACACCAACAGCTTTGAGGCTATAGATAAAGATATAGAGCTACTATCAACCTTATTTGAAGTCCCGGAAGAAAACAGTACGGATTTTGAAGAACTAACAGCTTCTGAGATTGCCGTATATGTAGAGCTACATACAAAGCATAGAATACCCAGTAACATGCTGGGGCAAAAACTTTCTAACCTGGGCTTTCAACAAAAGAGAACAACCAGGGGCGGTATATCAATACGGCTGTACATAGTGCGTAAAACAAAAATAAGCATGACCGTAAACACCGCTTAGTATGGAGGATATAATAGCAAAAGGTAAATGCCAAAATTGCTATTACTGGCAGCCGAAACGCATACCTAAAAACAGGGATAACTTCCATACGGGTAAATGTAGTAACGAGATAGTAAAAGCATCTTTCCCAAACATGACCTCGCACAATAATTTTTGTTGTAACCAATTTAAACCAATTAATAATAATGGCTCTACTCAATTTTAAAAATCAATTTGCGGAGGCTGTAAAGCTGGGGCATAAAAAACAGACAATACGCGCAGAACGAAAGAAGCCTTTTAAGGTAGGCGAACGCCTGTACCTGTATACCGGACTACGGACTAAGAAAACTAAGAAGCTGGGCGAGGCGGTTGTTACCGATGTTACCACTATTATTATCAGGCCCAAAAAACTAGCCACATACATAGGCGATATGCCTTGCGCTATTACAGACACAGCTACCCTTGACGCTTTTGCCATACGGGACGGATTTAAAGACTATACAGAAATGGCGGACTTTTTTAGAAACACCTACGGACTGCCATTTGAGGGAACTGTTATAAAATGGAGGCTGCAAAAATGAAAGAGATTAGAATTAAACAAGGGCTGGTATTATTTTGCCTAATGCTGGCTTTGGTAGTGCAGGCGTTTACTACCTCCGGGCTGTTTGAAGCAAACAGTTCGCTACAGGATAACAAGCTGCTTATAGCCGCTTACTTTATAGGCTTTAGTTTCGAGTTTAGTATATTCATTGCCATATACTGCGGGAGCCGCCCGGCGGGAATACTATTTGCGATACTTTCCTTTTTTGTAGGTATACTATTTAACAACCAATGGGAGGGCGCAAAATGCTACATAGATATTCATAACTGGACGCTAACGTTTTTCCGTTTCCCCTCTACGTTCAATTATGTAAAGTTTGTATCTACTACCCTGCTACAGTTAATGAACAGTTCCCTTGTGCTAATCTTTAGCGAGCTGTATATAAAGCTGCGGGGCGTAACAGATGCCAAGAGGCAACTAAGACTATTGCAAGATGAGCTAACACTATTAGAAGGCAAACGAAATGAGCAACGAATTAGGTTTGAAAAACTAGACGTAATTGCAGATAAAGAGGAGAAGGAAATAAACGAAATGAAAAAAGAGATAGGTATACTGCAAGACAAGAAAACAGAGCTTCAAGAGGAAATACTAAAGCTGCAAAAGAGCAAAGGCGGACAAAATAAAAAGGCGGTAACAGCATGACTTTAGGCAGCCTATTTGACGGAATTAGCGGGTTTCCACTTGCTGCCAGCCGTTGCGGTATTACTACCAAATGGATAAGCGAGATAAACCCGTACTGTTTAAAACTATCTAAAAAGAATTTTCCAGACGCAATACAATATGGAGACATTAGAGAATTACACAACCCCGAATCAGTTGATATTATTTCCGGCGGATTCCCATGTACGGATATATCAATTTCCGGTAAAGGAAATGGCATTGAAAGCGGGCAAAGTTCCCTTTGGTTTGAAATGTATAGAATTGTTAAAGAGAAAAGACCTGCGTACGTGGTCATTGAAAACTCACCAATGCTACTACAAAGGGGCTTTGAAAAAATCCTACATGCGTTTTCCAAAATCGGGTATAATGCTGAATGGAGGTGTTTACAGGCTAATTGGTTTGGACACTGCCACAGAAGAGAACGGCTCTTCATTGTTGCCTACCCCGATATACAGGGATGGCAAGGCATTTTATATAATAACGCTTTCGCAGGCATTGAAAAGAAGGGAACGCCAAATGAACTGGGTACACGAAGCGATCATTTTTTACGGTTTCAAAAAAGGTTTAACGAACCCCCGGTTTTCCGAGTGGATGATGGGATACCCCAGGGGCTGGACATTGTTGAACAGTTAGGCGCAATTGGTAATAGCATTGTGCCTGACATAGCGGAGTTAATTTTTAAATCAATATTACTATACAAACAAACAGCATGAAAAAACTACTATTAAGATTTAAAGCCGCCTGGTATGCCTTTAATTTTAAGCCAATAACTATTTATGGTATTAAAGAATATACAATTATTGATGACCTTTTACCAGGCAATAAATGCGATAACAACTACGACTTTAGGGGCCGTTGTACAAGAAACGCCCGCTATTGTGTATCTGATTTTGAATTAAAAATATCGTTAGAGCAATCCGACCATTACCACGTTTGCGAAAGATGTTCGGAAGAGTGTATTACTACAAACAAAAGGAAGGAGTAACAGTATGGAAACCTTTGAAGAACGGCAGGCCGCTTACGAGCGAAAAAAAGAAACGGAATTATTAAGGAATGCAAAGCTACAGGAATCGTATCAATTGGAGCTTTGGCAAATACTTAGGTACAACCATAGCAAGGTTACTATTAATATTCAGTTTAGTCCTGACTTAGGCGCGCAAATGTACACGATAGAAGTTTTTGTAAACGGAGAAAGGGTATTAATTAATATGGGCATCCACCTTTGGAAGCGTTATAAAAAGGCAATTGACAAACTCAAAAATATATCAGAATTAAAAACAGTATGAAAGAGATATACCAAAGCGAAGATTTTAAAACCGACATAAAGCTATCGGAATCCTTAGACGGTAACTATCGGTTAATGGAGTGTAAAAAATACCCAACCATTAGGTTTGTTTATGTAATAAAAAGGGTAGTAAAAAAAGAGTTTATTTTTTGGGGAGATAATTATTACTATTGGAAAGGAATAACATATAGTTATCCACTGTGGACGCCCGAACATGGCATAACCTGGGAAACCGTTATACCCAAAGAATGGGAAACCAAATACGGTTTAAATTTAGACTACTGCATTTTTGTAATTAACGCTGCAATAGAAAAGAACAATAAGACTGAGGAGCGGAATAAAATGTACGAGAAAAGGAGTGCGGAATTTTATAAAAGAATGAGGGGCGAAAACTGAAATGGAAAAACTAACCGCTATAATTAACGACCATCCCATAGAAGGCGCATTGTGCGTATTCCGTACGGTAAAAAACTTTTTTGTGCTGGGCTATTTGCAAGACAATAAAGACCTGCAACAAACAGTAATTAACCTATACGGTAAAAAAGACGTTGCTATTGGCATAGAGGACGTACTAAGTTACTCCTATGTGCTTAACGAAAAAGGAGGCTTTGTTTTTATTGAGGATGGCTGGGAAAAGCAAATAGAAGATTTATTTAATAAACTAAACCCATAACTATATGAACGGAATAAAAGCCAACGAAGTAGTAAACCTGCTGTACGGCAGCATGAGCGCAGAGAGCACCTACAAACTAAACGACGACTTATTTATACGGCTGCAACAGGGCGATATAGACCAGCAATTAATAGCGCAGGTAAATACGGTAGTAGCCGAAATAAAAAAGTTAACAAACCTTGTACAACCCATTGTTAAACCTTAACCAATTACAACCATGAAAACAGAAGACATAAAAGAACTACACGACAAACTAAAAATACAGTGGAACGAACTGGACGCCATAGTAAAAGTAACCGAGGACGGCAGCGTAGCCCAAAAAATAGCCATGCGGGAACGGGACCTTAAACAGGGCGTTATGAACGAACTGCAAAAGTACCTGCCCTATACCGGCACGGTGTTAACAAAGGAACAGGCCCTTAATCAAGAATAGGTATGGAACGACAATATTTTATAGGTTGGATGTATTTAAAAGAGCATACTAAAGGGAAGTTCTATTATTTTCCCTACCCTTCTAACGCTTACTTTATGGAGTATGTTTTTGCTCATTTTATTGATATAGACAAAGGTCAATTTATATTCTCTTGCGATACTTACGGATTTAGATTAATAAGTAAAAAGTAATACTACTATGAACGCTAAAGAGGCCAGGGAGCTTACAGAAAACGCAGTTAATGAGAAAGCTTTTGATTTTGCTTTATCAATAATATATAGGAAGATAGAAGAACGGGCAAAGATGTCGGAATTTCAAATTAAGTATCTGCATGCAAAGCGTACTGCGCTTTACCATAAACTTTGCAGAACATTACAAAGCAAGGGATATACAATTACCGAAAAGAAAGACCATACGGTTATTAGCTGGGAACCTCCCCCCCCCAGTACCAACATAACCAACGGTACCGGCCAACAATAAATTTTAAACCTTAACTAGTACTACTATGAAAAAACAAATCGGAAAATTTTTACAGTTCAACGGAAAGAACATTTACTTTCTGGCAGTGGACGGAACCTACTGGATTGCAGTTAGGCCTATATGCGAGGCATTAGGGTTAGACGCTAAAAGACAATTAAGGGAAATAAAAGAAGATCGTAAGTTAGGCGGTGAGGTGTCTGAACAGCCCCTTCACGATGCCTCTGGCAGACTTCAAAAAATGGTATGCTTGCCAGAAAAATTTATTTATGGTTGGTTGTTTCAGATAAAGTATTCTAATACAATGTCAGATACTACTAAGGAAAATTTATCTACCTACAAATGGGAATGCTACCAAATTTTATACGACCATTTCCACGGGGCTATTACGGGCCGTACCAATGCCCTAAAGGAGAAAACAACTTTAGACGCAACCATAGCCGAACTGGAAAAGAAGGTAATGGAGAGTAAGGACTACCAACGCCTGGAAGAGCTTAGGGATAAAAAGAAGGCCGTTAACGCCTCTCTCCGTAAAATGGATAACGACATTGTTAGCAGCCAAATGGCTTTGTGGAAGTCGTAGGGTAGGCTCTTTTGCTTTTTAAAGGTTTATCCCTACCTTTATATCGCAAGAATAAATACGTGGAGCTGAGGCCACGATAAATACATCAGTGGCTTTTTTATTTTACATAGGTTCAACCCATTGCCGGGTTGGTTAAGAGTGGAGTGTCAGTAATGCCTCCGATTAACAATCCACGTGTTTGTTCTTGCAGCTCTTTACCTCCCGGCAATACTATTTAAAATTGTTATGCAAGAACAAACAAAAGAGAACACCGAACAGCCCGGCAAGGCCGGGCAGAGCGAACCAACACCCACCGCGCCAACGCCGCCGTTCCCGCCCCCGGGCAAAAAAAGGGGGCGCAGCCTGCGCATTAAACTACCAAACCAGAAAGGAGGGGCCAATGAATAACCCCAAAAACAAGTACGAGATAGAGGCCAGCATAACCATGGGCAAAAATGCAGAGAACAAAACAAACCACTACATGTACGTGCAAACCCGCAGCGGTATGATAATGATAGGCCTGGAAGACGTACAACTGCTGCTGGACACCATATCCTGGACGGCGGAAGAACATGGCAAACAAAACGCCGAGTTTACCAGCTACTGGCTGCAACGCTACATTCCCTTTACCGAAGGCTGGCTAAAAAAGATGGAGGTTAAAATGAGGGATAAAGGCGCCTTTGTTACCGCCGATGCCATGGCAGAGTACCTAAAGGCCCTGCGCAGCTACAAGCGAAACAAACAGGCCAAAGCCTTCCTTAAAGGCAAAGACAAGCCCGACCTAAAGGGCCTGTTGCCAAAAGAGGAATAAACCGCCCCTGCCCCGCCGCTAAAACCCTGCGTTAACCCGCAGGGTTTTTTTTATATAACCCACAAAATAAATTTATTTATCTTGAAACGTGATTTCGAAATTACCTATACCCCTGGTGCGGATAACTATAGTGGTAAGGTCTGTTTTGCGCATAACTATATAAAAAATAACAACCAGTAACGGAAAAAAAGTAAACACCCCAACTATGCAGCCCAAAAACATTACCATAGACCTTAGCGCATTTTTAACGCCTATGGTGTTTCTCTTTTTACTGGTTACGGCAATTTCTTCCATTGTATTTGTCATAGCGCTATCTGTAATGCTGGTAAAAAGGGATAAGGCGTTAAGGCGTATAAAGTTTACCTACTCCGTGTTCACTAATGTAAATATAGAGTATGAGCTGGATACCGACAAGAAAATACAGCTATTAATGGCAGAGAACGAAATGCTGCGTACAGAAGTGGCGGCGTTAAAGGGCAGCCCCTGGCAAAAGTTTAAGTTTTCGGTATCTATGCTTGTTATTGTTATAACATCGTACGCTATAGTGGCAAGTAGTATGGCTATACGTTCTATACAGCAAAAGAATAAAAAAAAATAACCGCCCCTGCCCCGCCGCTAAAACCCTGCGTTAACCCGCAGGGTTTTTTTTCGCCAAATTTGGTATAGGGGTTTGGGTTTTTGTAAAGTTTAGTAAAGTAACTGTCATCTGTCACTTTTAAACTACCTATATATATAAAAGTTTAAAATTAGAAGATTTAAAGGGTTTTTAGTCGTTTTAAAAAGCGACAGTTAAGTGACAGCTAAAAGTAAAAAGTGACAGATGTTTTTGGTAATATTTTTTTTAGTATTGTCCCGTTTTTCGGTTACAAAAAGAGAGTGACAGCTAAGTCATCTGTCACCTGTCACTTTTAACAGCTTATAACTTTTTAGTAATAAGTAACTTATACAAAAGTGACAGATGACAGCTAAAACGCTAAACTTTTTAAACTTTAAAAAACAGAAAAATTTCCTCCGTTTTTTGTCGTTTTTGGGTTAGCCGCCCGACTCATAAAAATAATGGCGCATTGTACGTTCGCCATCAAAAAAAAGTTTTAAAGGCAAGCGTTTATGTTTTAAAACATTGCGGGTTTTTAGTAAATTGGCAATATAAAAAAAACACCCTATCAATGAAGCTTCAACGATACGCCGCCAAAGAAATAATGAGTTACCTGGGCATTAAGAAGTACGACACCTTTAATAAAATAATAAACAGAATAAGCGAACGAACCGGAATGCAGAAACCGCTACCCAAAAGTTTATATGGGCGGGAATGGATAAAATTAATTGCCGCCGACCAGGGCGAACCCATCGAAGAATAAATATTAAATACTTTACTGCAATTAAAAGCCTCCTCCCGGAGGTTTTTTTGGTTTAATATATACCCCCTACTACATACTAAGTATTAATAAAGCTTTTTTGAAGTTATTTAGCAGCTTTTTTACAGCTATCCCGTTTTTTGCACAAGGTTTTTTGAAGGTTGTAAAATTACCATTTACTACCAACTTATAACAGTAGGTTTCTACTACTACTATTTACTACCAACCGCCTATTACCCCCGCCGTATGTTTGTCGTATCAGAACAAAAAATCGTATCAGTTCACAACCTTTAAAAAACTATTAGTATGAAATATTTCGCTCACTTTATTTTTTGGTGCAAAATGATACTTGTAAAATTCGAGAACGAATTTTCCGGTATCTCTAAGTTTGTAGAACCCGCCATTAATGTATTAGAGGTTATTAAAAAGGCAATTGATACCCCTGCCGCCGGAATGGTAGCTACTATTATAGACGGCCTTACAAACCTACCCGTAGCCGCAGAGGTTAAGACTTGGTTAGATACCGCCATACCGGACGCTATAGTAGCCTTAGAGATAATGGATGTTAAACCTAAGCCTGTAGACCCCGCAGACCCTTCTAAAGGAACTATACCATTAACTATACAAGACTATTTAGGTTCGCTGGCGGAATACCTTAAAGCGCAACCGGACGCAGTGCGTAACGCCATATTCTTAAAACTTGCTTCTTTAATGGTAAAAGCCGCTCATAGCGAAATGACAGAATCGGAGGCAGATTTGATAGTACAGGCTACTTATACAAAAATGCAAAACGACATTCCGGTAACGGCAGCCAATACTACAGAAGGTACAGAAGCCCCAGCATCTAATTAACCAAGGTACTAAAGCCAGCTATGGAGCGTCCTTTTATACCTACCTACCCTAAGCTACAGAGCTACGACCCCTACATTACAGGGGGCGACGGCTCTGTGCATTTGCTTACCAGGGCAGGCAGCGTAGACGACGACACCAAAGCCATAGAACAGGATATAGACCAGTACCACGGGCAGGTAAAAAAACTGGCGGCCCTGCTTAAAGCCAACAGCGCAGAGCAGTCCGCTTACAACGTATGGCATTTTATAAAAAATAACATCGCCTACAAAAAAGACCCGCCGGGCGAACAGTACATCCGCAGCCCTTACAATATATGGGTAAACCGTAAAGACGGCGTAGACTGTAAAGGCATGGCCATATTTGCCTACTCGCTATTATTAGAAATGGGCTACAACCCCGATTTGGTAGAAGCGGCCTTTTACGGAGAAGATTCGTTCTCTCACATTTTTGCCCGCCTTTCGGGCTATGTGATAGACGCAGTGCCCACAATGGACTTTAACCACTATGCCCCAGGCATTACCAAGCGTATGAGAATATATAGTTTAAATGGAGTTCCTGACCCGGACTTAGAAAATATAGGAGCCCTGCCAGGCCCGGACGCTACTACCATAAAGCTAAAGGCTTTGCTGGCTAAAGAGACAAACCCTAACGAGAGGGCCAAGCTGCAATACGTCATTAGCCTGGACGGAAAGCCGGAACGCAATATACTATTGCGCCTTATGGACAATGTTACCAAAATAAATAACGATGGCACATTCGCTTACAAAAGCGGCGTAAACTTCCAAAAGCTTAACGAAGAAATAGAGGCTATGGAGCACGAGGCTGGCATAGCCGGAACGCCCGGAGAGATAGGTAAGATAAAAATAAAGGTCAATTTAAAGAGCGCCATAAAAGACGTAGAAAAGGTGGGTAAGCTGGTATTAAAATACAACCCCGCTACTATTATAGTGCGTAACGCCTTGCTTGCCGTGCTGGCAATAGATTTGTTTGGCCTTAGCAGGCATCTAAAAATAGGCTACTATACCGATGCGGAAGCCGCAGAGCATAAACTTGACCCTACCGAATTTAAGGAACTTAAAAACGTCATCAGCAAAACAGAATCACTATTTACCGATTTGGGCGGCAGTACTTCGGCGCTTAAAGATACTATAGCAAAAGCAGGAGGCGGAATATCCGGCCCGGAAGTTGTGGCGGCGGCAGGCCCCATAGCGGCTATTATGGCTTTTCTGGGCAAAGTAAATTTCAGCAAGCTTGTGGCTAACACCCCTCCGCCCCTTAACAAAGTGGTGCAGGACGCAGAGAGTAAGCTGCAATCGGCTATAAAATCAGGCGCTGCGCCAAAACCAAGTACGGCCCCCGTAAGCGTGGGGCAGGGGGTAACCAACGCACAGGCTGCGGCGGCGGCAAGTACTGCCGGGGCTGCCGATGCCAGTACAGACAATTCCGCTACACCGGCCCCCGCAAAATCGGGTACGCCTGGCTGGTTATTACCAGTTGGCGGGGCGGCTGCAATTGCGGCAAAACTATTTTTATTTCATTAAACAGTTAAACCAGTTATTACAATGGCAAAATTAAAGCTAAAAGGTTCCATAAGAACCATGAAAGAAGTTAAAGCAGACGGCGCAAAAATAGGTATAGGTTTAGTGGCTGGCCTTGCCGGAGCCGCCGGAGCCGCTTACCTCTCTAACGCCGTTATCCCAAAAATACCGGGCTACGACACCCTGGACATAGCGCCTAAACTTAAAGACGCCGTACTATTTGTAGCAGGCGCAGCCGGTTACGCTTTTGTAAAAGAGCCTTCCGCCGCCGCTTTCTTTTTGGGCATGAGCGCAGAGGCCGGTAAAGCGGCCCTGTTAGAAAACATACCGGGCGTGGACAAATCAGATTTTGGTATGTCGGGTATAGGAGCCGCTAAAGGCGGCACCAACTGGCAGGCGTTGCTGGAGGCCGCTAAAACGGATACCGCCAAACAACTGCCCGCCAATGAAAAAGGCACAAGCGTAGAGGTAGCATCCGATAAAACTTCTGACGACGAAGAGGAAGAGGTATCAGGCATCCATGGAGTTATTGGCGGCATTCCCGGAGAGATCGGCGATCTTAAAACGCAGGAATCGGTAATGTTTAACTAGTAAGTAGTATAAACAAACCTTAACTATTAAAATTTCAACCAAGTATATACCTTTTAAACCAGTAGTAAAATGACACCACAAGAAGAAGCAGTAGCAAAACAAAAAGACGCTGCCGCAAAAAAAACCGCCGCAGAAAGACAAAAGAAACTAAGGGATTCCCTTATGACCAGGGGAATGAAGTTTCTTGAACTGAATAAAGATTTGTTAAAGGGCCCTAGCCGCGAACAGATCGAAAGAGGCGACTTACAGCATGTTGATCTTGACTTTTACATTAAGCGTAAAATCAACAACGCTGGCTCTACCAACGTCCTTGACACTACTTCGATAAAAAGAATAGGTCAGGCGTACTTCGATAAGAACGTGTTGCCAGAAGGCTACAACATGGTAATTGGCGCAATTCGTGTTGCCTTTGGTAAAATTACCATAAGCGGCGGCACCGACGACCCAACTATACCGGTGTACACCAACAGCGGCACGTTTGACCCTGCCATCGTTAACGGCGAGATTTTGGTAACAGTGAGGGACAAGCCTATTATAGAGCTTCCGTTAAAGAGGTTCTTAAACTCTTCCTCTTCTGCCGTTCCCGCTACCATCCAGTTAGGTTACAGGGATACCATCGCTTTAGAGGCGCTTAAATTCTTACCGGAGGCAACCCCGATAAAGATTATCGTTTCTCTGGCAGACGGCGCAACGCTGGCAAACAGCGCTACCGTTTGGAACTACTGCGAGGTAGACCTTATCGGTATCGGTACCCGTCCGCAATAATCAGGCGGAAAAGATAACAGCTCTAACCACATACCAGTAGCTGATAATACCCGGCAGGTACGTAGCGATACCCCTGCCGGGTTATTAAAAAATTGAAGTAAAAACAGTTAATTATAATAACAAAAAAATGGCTTTTAAAAATCCGCTTACCAAAATAGTAACCCTAAACATTCTTAACAATGCTGCGGGTTCTCCTGTTATTCCTATTGGCACTACCGCCGGGATAAAGTTAGGCATACGCAGCCAGTTAGACACGGGCTACAAATGGGCAAAAGGATTGTTGCTTTGGGAGAATGTAAACCCCGGAGTAGGTTATCAGATACAGGTGCGAGACGACCAAACCATTTACCAGGACTTTACCAACAGCCTGGATTACCAGGCCACTACCGGAACGGCTAAAAAAGACCGTTACACAAAATGCTATATAAAGGCCGGGCAAAACTATGTTACTATTAACATAAATCTGCTGGGCACTACTACGGCAGTCCCTAACCTGGACATGGTGTTTATTTGCACCAACGAAGAGCCAGACCAGCCGGAGTTAACCGAAGAGGAGGTAGCCCTTATTAATATCCTAAGAGGCTCAAAAATAAATCCTATCGCTCCGGCGGAAAAGATTAGGGTAACCGCTAAATACTAATCAGGTGTACTCAGTAGAACAGGTAAAAGCTATAATTCGCAAGGATGGTTACCCTTACTGGAAGCTGCAATCCAAAAAAGGATATTCGCAGCCCACAGAGATAGGGCAGCACATGCCTGCCGTTAAAGGTAAAAAGAAACCCGCCGACGACGAGGAGGAGATCGAAGACAAGGTTAGCGAGAAAGATATAGAAGGCAGTATAGAACTGCTGGACGCTACCATTGCGCTTCATTGCCAGATACCTGATTTAACGTTCATCATTCGCATATACAAAAACAGAACCGCTTCCGGCTCTGGCATATTGGGGCCTTTTGAGTTTACGCTTAACGGGCAGGCTCAGGGCAATGTAATAAGCTCCACCGCGCACTCTGTAGATCACTTTGGGCATTACCAAAGGATGTTAAGCGAGCAAATGGAGGTAGAGCGGCAAAAGAATGTGATTGCCTTAGACAGGCTGGCCTTTTCGCACGAAAAGGAAAAAGCCCTTTTGGAGCTGGCTAAAAAGGAACAAGAGCTTAAAGAAGCCATTGCGGAGAACGCAGAGCTTGAGAAAAAATACCTCTCGGACATAGAGGTAATGAAGGCCGCCATAGAGCATAAAGGCATGGGGCTGATTAGGGAGTTTATGACCGGCAAAAAAGAGACGCCTAGCATAGGCAGC